>Ga0268298_10000344_pt1 | contig 60172 bp, 22 predicted proteins | sample WWTPWeurt_MetaG_FD_194462 | JGI IMG/M metagenome (GOLD analysis project Ga0268298, IMG submission 194462) | Activated sludge microbial communities from WWTP in Nijmegen, Gelderland, Netherland - WWTP Weurt | ecosystem: Engineered > WWTP > Aerobic digester > Activated sludge | place... | reverse complement strand
TACCAATTGTATGAGCAAACAATGCATGACCCAAATTGGAAAAGCGCTTGGTGTAGAAAAAGTGATCGGAGGCAGCATTGAACAATTTGGTGAAAAAATATATATCTCATTTCGTTTGCTGAATGTTCCCGGAGGAAATATGGAGAAAACATATAGCCAGGAATTTATGGCCTTTCCAGATCGTATTCCGTTGATGATTGAGATTACGCTAAGAAAAATGCATGGACTGGAAGTGGATGAGGCAAATCTGAAAACACTAACTTCAATCCAAAGTCTCGAAAGCACTTTAAACAATCCAAAGATCACCCGGCTTAATTTGAGTGGTCCCCGATTTGGATTTGGATTCATTGCAGGTCCGGACGCAAAAGATTTCCGCAGACCTGAAAAAGAAGGTGGCTGGGGAAGTTCACCGATCCTCTCCCATTTTGGCTATCAGTTTGAGATTTCTTACTTGAACCAAGGTAATATTCAGGGGCTATTTGAATTTCTTCCTTTGGTCTCCGGTGTTGAATATGGCTCCTTCATACCCAGTTTTACCTTCCTTCATGGAATCCGGTCAAATAAAACAGGTTTGGAATTTACCATTGGACCTACATTCAATACAACAAGAAGAACGGAGGGAGTTTACCTTGATGAAGGATGGACCTCCGTCAAAAAACCTAAAAGGCCTTTAACTATGGAGGAACTTAGTAACTCCAGAGAATCCCTTACACAAAGTGGTATTACCAAGATTGAAGGCGGATTAGCCATTGGTTTTGGAAAATCCTTTAGAAGTGGTCACGTTAACTTCCCAGTAAATGCCTATGTAGTTCTTAGAAAAGATAGTCCGAGATTCGGACTATCTATTGGATTCAATACAAAAAAGTAGCATAAATCACAACATGAGAACACCCTTTCGAAAGGCCCGAAAATATTTTCGGGCCTTTCTAATTTTACAAATAGCCTCTGACTTTCTTAACTTTGCAAAAATTTTGGTCCATGCCTTTTCAAATGTTTGTTTTTGCAGTCTTGTTCAGTATGGTTTCTTACGGACAATCGGCTTACGTTCATCCTACCATTTACGATAAATTAGAACAGCGGACGGAAGTTGATGTGATTGTACTTTTAAAGGAAAAGGCTGACTTTCCGCTTTACAGGGAAAATTGGTCAAAGGAAGAAAAATCCACCTATGTATTTCAACAACTGTCAACCCTTGCGGCCAAAAGCCAAAAATCTCTTTGTGACCATTTTAATAAATTAGGTCTTGAACACCAATCTTTTTGGATAGTCAATGCCATTAGAGTTAAAATTAATCAAAGCCTTTTACAAGAGATTGCCTCAAATCCAAACGTCAAAGCCATATTTTTTGATGAGCCTTTTTCCAATAATTTAGGACAGGACCTGAGTTTTAATAAAATGCAGCAAAGGGCTCCGGAAATCACTTGGGGGTTGACCAGGATTGGGGCAGATAAGGTTTGGCAAATGGGATTTGAGGGACAAGGCGTAACACTCGCTGGAGAAGACACCGGATACAAATGGGATCTGGAAGGCATAAAAGAGAAATATAGAGGATGGAATGGAACTTCCGTGGACCATAACTACAATTGGCATGATGGCATTCACACCATCAGCGTTTTGAGCGCGGACAGCCTCAACCCTTGTGGACTAAGTCTTAAAGAACCTTGTGATGACAATGGCCATGGCACTCATACTGCCGGCACCATGGTAGGAAGTACTACGGACAATTTGTATGGGGTTGCCCCTAAAGCTAAATGGATAGGATGCAGAAATATGGAACGAGGTAATGGAGCGCCATCCACTTACATTGAATGTTTTCAATTTTTTCTTGCGCCTACGGATCTGGATGGAAAAAATCCTAAACCAGAACTTGCTCCTCATGCAATTAACAACAGTTGGTATTGCAGTCAGTCAGAAGGCTGTAATGCTTCCAATTATGTGTACATGGAGGAAGTCATCAACAATCTGAAAAAGGCCGGAATTGTGGTAGTGGTTTCTGCCGGAAATGATGGTGTAGGTTGTGGTACAATCAGCAATCCTCCTGCTATGTTCGAAAACAGTTTTACGGTAGGTTCTTTTGCATCAAATGATACCATCAGTGGTTTTAGCAGCGCAGGACCGGTCCGAATCGACAGCAGTGGCAGAATAAAGCCAAATGTTGTTGCCCCAGGCTCTTATGTTATTTCCAGAACCCTGTCCGGAGAATTACAAGGGTGGTTTGGCACAAGTATGGCCGGACCTCACGTGGCCGGATTGGTTGCATTGATCATAAGTGCGCATCCGGCTCTGGCAGGACAAGTTGAAAAAATTGAAACCATCATTGAGTTAAGTGCACGTCCGGATGATGCAATCATTGATTGCGAAGGATTGGTTAATTCTGCTCGCCCAAATCATGTATATGGCTATGGTAAAATTCAGGCAGATGCTGCTGTCAAAATGGCACTTCTTTTAAAAATCGAAGAAGAGCAAAGAATGCTAACCGGTTTTACTATAAGCCCTAACCCGGCATCAGATTTGATTAAATTAGAGTTCATGGATGACGAATATCGCACCATTCAGGTTTATGACTTGCTTGGCCACCTGTTAATCGAAAAAATAATCACCCAGAAAATCAGTCTTGTTTCCATATCAGATCTACCTAAAGGAATTTGTGTATTTAAAGTAAAAGAAAGCGGACTTTCCCGATTGTTTTTGAAAATCTGATGATTAAATGGCCATCCAACTACATAACAAGGTCAATAGAGAAATCCTGATAAAAAAAATGAAGGAAAGTAGTGTCCAGAGAACTACAATTTCTTTTTATAACTACGTAAAAATTGCGAATCCAGAACTATTCAGAGATCACTTGTATTTGATTTTTGATAAATTAAATGTACTGGGAAGAATCTATATTGCGCATGAAGGTATCAACGCACAGATTTCTGTACCCAATGAATTTCTGGATCAATTTAAATCTGAAATATCAGAAATCACTTTTCTGAAAGACATCCGCTTGAATTATGCAATCGATGATGATGGAAAAAGTTTTTTCAAGCTTAAAATAAAAGTTCGTCCTAAAATCGTTGCCGATGGTTTAGATGATACTCGTTTTGATGTGACAGATTCTGGAATACATTTGGATGCAGAAGAATTTAATAAATTAACCGATAAAGAAGATGTGATAGTGGTAGATATGCGAAATCACTATGAAAGTGAGGTCGGCAAATTTGAAAACGCAATTACCCCGGATGTAGTGACTTTTAGAGAATCTTTGCCCATTGTTGCAGATTTATTGGCAGAAAAAAAAGACCATCCTGTGATCATGTATTGTACAGGAGGGATCCGTTGTGAAAAAGCTTCCGCATATATGAAGTACAGGGGATTCAAAGATGTTTACCAACTGAATGGAGGTATCATTGAGTATGCCCGACAGGTTAAAGAAAAAGGACTTAAAAATAAATTCATCGGCAAGAACTTTGTTTTCGATGAAAGGTTAGGGGAAAGAATATCCGAACAGGTGATCAGTAAATGTCACCAATGCGGAGCAATCTGTGACAGTCACACAAATTGTCTTAACGATCAATGCCACATACTCTTTATCCAATGCCCAACCTGCTCGGAAAAGTATCATCAATGTTGCAGTCAGCGATGTGCCGATTTTCTTTTACTTCCGGAAGAATTAAAAAATGAACTGGCCGGAAAATTAGAGTTTAATGGCTCTGCCTTTTCCAAAGGTCGCTACAAAGCCTTGGGAAAAGATGAACACCTCGATTTAACATAATCTGTTTAGATTTTCTCCATACTTCTTTTTACAAAATCAGTCAGGGCTTCTCCTTTGAGCATTTGCTGTTCCAGGAGAGCCAGTTCCAATAAATAGGTAGCAAGTGCCTGTCTGGAAGAATCCTCCGTAATAGTGACCAGTTTTTGAGCAATGACAGGATGATTTGAATTGATGATTACGGTATGGGAATCTTTAAACATGTCATCCTGCTCACCACGAGCAATATGCATCATATGTTGCATCTCAGACATTCGTCTCAAGAATTCAGGACGAACAATCTGAATAGGTGGGTCATTGGGAGAAAGTGCTTTTACTTCAGTACTTGAAGCTGAATTAACAGACAATTGTTTGAATAATTCTGTTACAGATTTTTGCTGATCTTCATTTAATACAGACTCTGGTTTTTCATCAAGATCTATGAGTCTATCAACCGTGTCTGAATCGATACGTTTGAAACTCATCTCTGCCTTGTATTCCAAATGCTGAATAAAATGATTGTCGATAACCTGATCCATCAATAAGACATCGTATCCTCTATTTTTACATTGTTGTATAATACCGTGATGCAATAACGGATCATGAGTATACAAAACATTCAATCGTTTGTTTTTATCTGTCTGTACGTCCTTAACTCTTTCCTTATATTCTTCTATGGTTTCATAAACCTTATCCACATTTTTGAATAGTGAAAAAGCCATTGCCTTTTCAGCAAATTTTTCATCTGAAATTAATCCGTATTTGATAAAGGTCCCAATGTCATCCCATTTCTTTTCAAAATCAGCACGATCTTTTTTAAACAGATCCTGTAGTTTTTCTGCTACTTTCTTGGTTATGTAACCTGTTATTTTACGGACATTGGCATCAGACTGTAAATAGGATCTGGAAACATTGAGCGGGATATCCGGTGAATCAATTACCCCATGCAATAACATCAAAAATTCAGGTACTATTTCTTTTACATCATCCGTCACAAAAACCTGATTGGAATACAGGTGGATTTTGTTTTTTTGAATCTCAAATTGATTTTTGATTTTTGGAAAATAAAGTATTCCGGTAAGATTAAAAGGATAATCAATGTTTAAATGAATCCAAAATAAAGGCTCTGTGGAAAATGGATACAACTCCTGATAGAAGGCTTTGTATTCTTCTTCTGTAATGTCATTCGGAGATTTTTTCCAAAGTGGATTGGTGTTGTTGATGATGTTCGGAACTTCTATTTCCTTCTCTTCTTCTCCTTCTTTAATGGTTTCTTTTTTTGTACCCAGTTGGATTGGAACAGGTAAAAATTTGCAGAATTTATCCAATAAGGTTTGCAATTTGAATTCCTCGAGATATTCCTGTGCATCCGCACTTAGATGAAGTACTATATCCGTCCCACGATCAGCTTTTTCATCCGTCTGAATGGTATACTCGGTCTCACCATTACAAGTCCATCTTACCGGCACAGAATCTGTTTTGTAAGATTTCGTGATCACTTCTACTTTCTCGGCCACCATAAAAGCAGAATAGAATCCAAGACCAAAGTGTCCGATAATATTTAACTCATCTTTGTATTTGTCTAAAAATTCCTGAGCAGAAGAAAAGGCGACTTGGTTAAGGTATTTATTTACTTCTTCCTCGTCCATACCAATGCCACGATCACGAATGGTCAGTGTTTTACTATCCTTGTCCGGAATGATTTCAATATTCAGATTTCCAAGCTCTCCTTTCATTTCTCCCCTATTGGAGAGCGCTTTTAATTTACTGGTTGCGTCAATAGCATTGGAAATTAATTCACGTAAAAATATCTCTTGTTCAGAGTAAAGGAATTTTTTGATAATTGGAAAAATGTTTTCCGTTTGTACAGATATCTTACCGCTTTGCATAGTCTTTTAAATTTGGTTTTGTATTGTCAAAGCCTGTGCCAGTCAGTTAAAAACTGACAAAATGACAATTGTAAAAAAGAAAAATCCCAGTCATTTGACCGGGATTTTATTTATCAAGGATTGATTTTTAATCTTTAATCCAACGCTTGGTTGTTTTGAGTCCGCCGGATTGGATTCTGACCAGGTAAATGCCTTTTTTATAATGATCCACACCCAATTCCAAATTGGTATTGTATGGATTAAGACTACCTTTTTCAATAAGTTGACCCATGAGATTAAGCACATAGTACTCTCCTTTAACCGGCTTCTCTAATTGAAGAATCAAATTAGACTTTACCGGATTGGCCAGAACATGAAAGTCTGGTCCGCCTGAAGGATTGGTGGTTGAGCTGGTAATGTCAAACTTGTTCCCGGAATTTAACACCTCCTTGGTATTGATGTCCTGAACCCAAACCAATACATAGACTTCATTCTCAACCCAAGAAGGGTCAATGGTTAATGAATAACTTAAATTTTGACTTCCACCATTGTCGGAAAGGGAAATAGGGTCGCCATCAGCCTGGCTGATAAATTTTCGAAATACATTATGGTGTACTTTTTCTCCATTTGGAGAAGCTAAGTTTATTTTTCGCTCTACTGCCGCTGCGTATACCCTAAATGTCCCTGATGGCTTATTTCCAACAGTCTTTATTTCTACACTGATGTTCCTTAAGCTGGAACCGGTTTCTTTCACCACCACTTGCACGGGGGAGGTCTTGTTTAACTCAGCGTCCAATACAGCAGCATTAACGGATGATAGAGATTTTTTGGAAGTACCATGAATAACCAGTGTGGGTGTGCTGTTTATTGCATAATAATTTGCTCTTAGCGAATTCTCTGTTTTGTTGGCCTGGTATAAAGTACAAGCTGTGTATGGAAATGAAGGATGCACCGTCATGTGGTGATAATTTCCTTCATACTTTGTGAGAAGGCTATAAAAACTAGGATTTCTAGCACCACAGATGCCACAATATGTATTTGTAAAGTGCTCCATAAAAATATAACGCTTTGCTTGCGCGTTGATATCAGAAGCTATTTGGATGATCAATAAAGAGAGGAGTAGAATTCTTTTCATAAGCATGTATTGCAATATCAGTTACAAAAATAATTAAACATCGCCATATTGCATAATGTTCAACATATTAATTATTTTTGTAATATTATCTTGACTTGCATAGATTGCGGGAATTTTATTGGGGTTCTGTTTTCCAACGGTTTACATTGATCGGCATATTTGTCTGTATCAGTAGGGTTTGTTATGCCCAGGAGACCTTGCGGCAAGATTATTACCTAGCCACTAAAGATAGTTTAAGGCTTTCGGACAGTCTTAACTTTTACTTTCCCGAATCCTTCTGTTATTCCAAAGATCGTTCAGTAAGTTTTGGCTATGAAAAGTTAAAAATTTCAGGGTCTACCATATACTTTGGCCCTGAACTGATTAAGCAATACGACTCTCTATGGCTTAGCCTGCGTGTCTTTCCAATTGTATTCAACAAATATAAATTTATTCTGGACTCTTCCCTCCACCAAAATGCTGCTATTCCGGATTATGCCCTGGAAGGTTACCGTCCAAAGAAAAATACAGACTGGTGGGATTCCAAAGGCATCGAATATTCAGGTAACTATACCCGTGGATTGAGTTTAGGTAGCAACCAATCCTTAATTTTGAATTCTGCACTTAACCTTCAGCTGAGTGGCGATCTTGGAGATGGAATTACCTTGACAGGTGCCATCTCGGACAATCAGATTCCCATCCAGCCCGATGGAAATACCCGGCAAATACAGGAATTCGACCGGTTGTTTCTAAAATTGAGCAAAGGGAAAAACAGTCTCACTGCCGGAGATTTTGAACTGACCAGGCCGATCGGTTATTTCCAAAATTATTACAAAAAATCTCAGGGTGGATTAATCGATTACTATCATAATCTAGGCAAATGGAAGTTAAATCATAAATTATCCCTTGGAATTTCAAGAGGTAAATTCAACCGGCAAAATATCCTCATTGTTAACGGCAATCAAGGACCATACAGACTTAAGGGCCGTGATGGAGAAAGCTTTATCATTCTATTGGCTGGAACAGAAAAAGTATTTATTGATGGAATTCAGCTGACCAGAGGGGAGGATGCGGATTATGTAATGGATTACAATCTTGCGGAAATTCGTTTTACACCAAAGCGCCTGGTAACGGACCAAATGAGGGTCTTTGTAGAATTCGAATATGCTGATCAGTATTATCTACGGACCATAAACACCTACAATGCTCAGGCATCTAAGGGAAAATGGTTTACTTACCTTAATTTTTACCAGGAGAAAGACAGTAAAAGACCCGCCGTATCTTCCGACCAGGATTCTACAGATCGGGTAATTTTATTTGCCAGTGGTGATCAAAGTGAATTGGCTGTAAGGTCAAGCATAAGTAAAAGTGGAAATCAATTTAATCCAAACAGAATATATTATTCCTTAAAAGATACCAGTGTTCTGATCCAGGGTCAGCTTCGTTTGTTCAGTATACTGGAATATAATGACATGCCGGACAGCAATTCCTTGCAGGCCTCTTTTGCTGAAATAGGACCCGGGAAAGGCACTTATCAACTTAAACGTTCTAATGCAAATGGCAGAGTATATGAATGGGTAGGATACCATCCATTAACTGGTGTTTTATTGGGTTCTTATACCCCTGCAATTCCGCTTATCGCTCCACGAAGTCACAGCATGCTGATGACAGGTGTCCACTATAACTCATTAGAAAAGGATAAAGCCGGTTTTAATTTGGAGACGGGAATTTCACTATTGGACAAAAACAGGATTTCATCCAAAGATGATGGTGACAATATTGGTTTCGCCTCACGAATTGATCTTCGTAGCCAGAAATATTCCAAAAAGTGGTTTGGCATTCAAATGATGGGTATCCATGAGTTTAACGATTACAGGTTTGTTGCTTTAAATCCCTACCGAAATCAGGAATTCAGCAGAGATTGGAACATTCAATCTCAAACCGGTTCCAGAGATCAAATCTATACCGGACGCGCGAACATGATTTTTGGAAAGCATTTGAATTCCTTTGCAGAATACAAGGCTTTCGATCGTTCCATAGGCTTTAAAGGAAGCAAACAGGAAGTGGGTATTCAATGGAATGATGGCCTGCAGTCATTTCAATTAAAACTGGATTTCCTACAAACAAAAGCTGAATTGGAAAAAACTAACTATAACCGTCCCGGTTTTAAATTCTCCAGGCAATTTGGAAAAAAAATTAGTGTACAAACTTATTTTGAGCAGGAAGTAAATTCAAGGAGATCAACCCAACAAGACAGTCTTTTTCTCTCGAGTTTTTACTTTAATGTTTACGGAGCAAATTTTAAATATGAGAGCAGTTCAGCCTGGATTCAGAAACTGGATTTTCGTCGTAGAACGGACCAAATTTCAGAAGGAAAAAACTTTCAAAAATTCAGTATTTCTGATGAACTCACTTTTAGTTCGAGCATTCCAAAATCTAAAACAGGACAATGGGATGGACAACTGAGTGTTAGAAACATCAGTTATTCAAATCCAACTTTGAATGATTCGCTTGGACAATATTATTTTCTTGGTCAAATGGATCATTCTCTATCGCTTCAAAAAAACTCAATTCGCATCAAGAATGTCTATTCCATTCAATCCGGGGCTGAGCCAAGAGTAGAGTTTATTTTTGAAGAGCGCAGACCTGGGGATGGTGATTACATTTTTATGGATTTCAATGGAGATGGTATTCGCCAAATTCAGGAATACGTATTTGCACCTGAAGTGGACACCGCTAGATTTGTCCGAATTCAATTGTTTAATTCTGAGTACATTCAGACATTCCAATCTTTGTTGAATCAGGTTGTTCAGGTGGATTTTAACCGCTTGCTGCCTTCGCTTCATCCAAAGAATTTTTTGCGCAAATTATACTTTGAGTCTATCCTTAGATTTAATTCGAAACTAAGCCCAGAAACTGAATGGTATCAACAAATTAATCCCTTTGTTTTAAATCAATTGGGAGAAAAGTCATTAGCTTTTCAGAAATTTTCCCAACAACATTTGTATGTCAACAGAGCAAATCCACGATATGAAATTCAACACTCCATACTTAGCAGCAGTAATCGTCAACTGCTTACTTCAGGTGTGGACGAAAGAACCATTCTTGAATTTCAATCAAAATCACGACTGACTACATTTTCAAAAATGGATTGGATATTTACCTACAACTTTAGAAACGAAAAGAAATTTACCGAATCATATGCGTTACAAAACTATCTGATTGAGTCTTCCAAATTTGAAGGTAATCTGGTGTATCGAATCCATCAAAACCACAGAATAAACGGATCCTTTTTATACCGAAATTACAAAGAGCTGGAGACCAGTTTTGAAAAAGCCGGTATTAAACAATTTCAAATTGGTGGTCAAAGTACCATTCGAAAAAAAATCTCCTTGCGTTCTGAAGTCAAATGGATCATTATCGATTATAGAGGTAATTCAGGTACTGCAGTAGAATACATCATGCTGGATGGATTTAAAGATGGAAACAATTTAAGCATGGAATATTATCTGGATATTAAGTTTTCAGATGTCATCACAGCGCAATTTAGTTACTTCGTTAGAAAATCTGCCGAGTCTACGCCTATCCAAACAGGACGGGCTTCGATCAGGGCTAATTTCTAAATGAATCTAAGGATCAACTCGATTCCATTTCACCAAACTAGATGAAGAATTTAGATGGAAAAACGATAAACAAACCCGATTACATTTCTGTCAATTAATCTCTATTGCCCAACAAAATGCTAACTTTGCAGCCCAAAATTTATTTTGATGAATATTAATATTACATTTCCGGATGGCAGAGTACAGGAATATCCTCAGGGAGTTAGTGCTCTTCAGGTGGCACTATCCATTAGTGAAGGTCTTGCCCGCAACGTTTTATCTGCCAAAGTAAATGGAGAGGTTATTGACGCTACAAGACCGATTTCAACGGACTGCACTTTGCAATTGCTCACCTGGAATGATAAAGAAGGAAAATCCACCTATTGGCATTCTTCCGCGCATCTCATGGCAGAAGCAATTGAGGCGCTTTATCCGGGTACGTTGTTTGGTATTGGACCAGCGATTGAAAATGGATTCTATTATGATATAGATACTCAGGGAAAACAATTGTCGGGTCATGATCTTGCTCAGATTGAATCCAAAATGATTTCTCTTGCACAGCAAAAATCGGATTATATCCGAAAAGAGATCGGTAAATCAGACGCCATTGCTTATTTTACGGAAAAGAAAGACCCTTATAAACTGGAGCTTTTGGAGGGCCTTCAAGATGGACAGATCACTTTTTATACACAGGGGAACTTTACAGATTTATGCCGCGGTCCGCACATACCAAATACGGGATTTATTAAAGCTGCCAAATTAACCAATGTGGCAGGCGCTTATTGGCGTGGGGATGAGACCAGGCCCCAGATGACTAGAATTTACGGCATCACTTTTCCAAAGCAAAAAGAATTGGATGAATACCTCATTTTGCTGGAGGAGGCCAAGAAAAGAGACCACCGCAAACTTGGACAGGAATTGGAGTTGTTTATGTTTTCCGATCGTGTCGGAGCCGGTCTGCCAATATGGTTACCTAAAGGAACAGCGCTCAGGCAAAGACTCGAGGATTTCCTTAAGGCTGAACAAATCAAGAGAGGCTATACGCCAGTAATTACTCCGCACATTGGCCATAAGAATCTTTACATTACAAGCGGTCACTGGGAGAAATACGGGAAAGATTCTTTTCAGCCGATACTTACTCCCAGGGAAGGTGAAGAGTTTCTCTTAAAACCCATGAACTGCCCGCACCATTGTGAAGTTTTTGGGCATAAGCCAAGGTCCTACAAAGAATTACCCATCAGGATCGCAGAGTTTGGTACCGTTTATCGATATGAACAGAGTGGGGAGTTGCATGGATTAACCAGGGTGCGTTGTTTCACCCAGGACGATGCACATATTTTTTGTACGGATGATCAGGTAAAGGCAGAATTTTTAAATGTTTTGGATCTCACCATGTATGTCATCAAAAAGCTTGGATTTGAGCATTTTACTGCTCAGATAAGCCTTAGGGATCCGGAAAACAAAGAAAAATACCTGGGTTCAGACGAAAATTGGAGTAAAGCAGAACAGGCTATTATTGATGCGACCAAGGAGGTTGGCCTTCCAACCACTACAGAATTAGGGGAAGCCGCCTTTTATGGTCCAAAACTGGACTTCATGGTAAAGGATGCTTTGGGTCGTAGCTGGCAATTAGGCACTATTCAGGTGGATTACAATCTTCCTGAACGCTTCCAGTTGGAATACATTGGCGCAGACAATTCCAAACATCGTCCCGTAATGATACATAGGGCTCCCTTTGGTTCGATGGAGCGATTCATAGGGGTTTTGACCGAACATTGTGCCGGTAAATTTCCACTTTGGCTGGCTCCTGAACAATATGGCATACTTACCGTCAGTGATAAGTATCAGGAATATGCTGAATCTGTCCATAGTTTGTTGCAAGATCAGGGACTACGCGGATTTATCGATGACCGGGTAGAATCGATTGGTAAGAAAATCAGGGATAATGAAGTAAAGAAAATTCCTTTTATGTTGATTGTTGGTGAAAAAGAGCACAATGATCAAACCATTGCGGTTAGAAAACAAGGTTCGGGAGATCAAGGAAGCCAGACAGTGCCGGAATTTGTTAACCTGATTAAAAGCCAACTTTAAACTTCCTGTATTGATTCCGGATCGTGCACATGATTTTCAAGATCAGGTACTGGAATTTTTATCCGGAGTTTATGAAAAGTTGCCAGTACTTCCAGACGGTATAAATCTCATCGAAACATCTGTAGGATCTTCGGCAGATCCATTAATTCGACAGTTTTATTCAACATTCTATTCAGATAATAAAAAAAGAAAATTAATTCTCGGTATCAATCCCGGAAGGCATGGTTCAGGAACAACCGGTATACCATTTACTGATGGCATTCATTTAAACACAGATTGCAACATTCCAAACACAATTAATAGTAAAGAATTGTCTGCTCAATTCATGTATGAGATGATGCAATCTTTTGGAGGAGCGGATATTTTTTATCAACAGTTTTTTATTTCTTCTGTCAGCCCACTGGGGTTTACTAAAATGGGAAAGAATTTTAATTATTATGATGATCAAGAATTTACCAATAGATTGGCGGAATATATAGTTCACCAAATGAACCGACTTATAAAACTGCCGTTAGACAAAGAAAAAATCTATTGTCTTGGAGAAGGTAAAAACTATAAATTTTTGGTCACCCTTAATGAGCAGCATAAGTGGTTCAGTCAAATTTATCCACTTCCCCACCCTAGATTCATCATGCAATATAAAAGAAAGGAAAAAAGCAAATTTATTCAAAAGTACCTGCAAGCACTCTCTGAATATTAACGATGCGTTGACTAAATGTTAATCTCCTTTAACAAGCCTTAAAATCACTTTGTCTATTTTTGCACAAATATTAAAAAATACAAAATGAAAAAATTATCAATTCTATTCGTTTCTTTTCTTGTGGTAGTAGCATGTAAAAATGTAGACCAATTCAGAGCACCAATTGAGGCACTTACTGCTGAGTGGTCTAAAGCAGGTACTGCTGTAACGGATGCTGGTACTCAAGTAAGCGCTGTTGCTTCTTCTCTTACTGCACTTCAGGACAGTATGATGATTGATCCTGCACTTAAGCTTAAACCTGCTACAGTAACCGTACTGGACAGCATCAAAAACACCTTCATGGCTCAAGTTCAAGGTTTAGGAAATTTAAGTACAGAAATCGCAGGATTTTCTGAAAAATGGGCTACAATGACTGCTGAAGTTGATGCTTTAAGCACAGGTCTTAAAGAAGGTAAATTGGAAGGAGATGTAATGGCAAAAATCAATGAATTAAAAACATCTGCTGCTTCTGCTGCAAGCATGGTTGATGGTTGGAATTCAAGCACTATGAGTGCAAAAGAAGCTGCAATGAAAGCTTATGATGCATTCAAACAAACAATGATGGCGAAGTAATCTTCAACCAATATTGTAAAATATAAGGGGACGAATTATCGTCCCCTTTTTTTTTCATGTCTCAAGCTTTATACAGTAATTTGTTTCCCTTTAGCGTAGCTTACTTCCCTTAAGTATCTAGATGAATTAGTAAAAGCCCTCTATATTTGCATCATTCCAACACTTCAACAAAAAACTTAGCAAGTTCATGCAGGAAAGACATAAAGACCGGAAACTCTATTTCAACGAACAATCTGCCACGACAGAAAAGTATGTCATCCCTTACATACAGGAAATCAGAAAATTTGATGCCAGCTCTTTTATCCTTGAAGTGGGTTGTGGAGAAGGAGGAAATTTGGAGCCATTTTTAAAAATGGGGTGCAAAGTTTATGGCATTGATATTTTGGATCATCAAATTCAAATTGCCAGGGAAATTTTTGCACATCATCCCATGCATCATAATTTAAATTTAATTGCACAAGATATTTACAAAATCAAGCCGGAAGATCTTCCTTCCTTCGATGTTATTTTTCTAAGAGACGTAATTGAACACATTCCGGATCAGCAAAAATTTATGCATTTCATTAAATCCTTTTTAAAGGATGATGGTGTAATATTTTTTGGTTTTCCTCCTTGGAGAATGCCTTTTGGCGGACATCAGCAGGTATGCCAACACAAGCTTCTATCCAAGCTTCCATACTTTCATTTACTACCACAGTTTTTATATGCCTCTGTTTTGAAATCTTTTGGAGAAAGTAAGGCTCTTATTGATGGGTTGAAAGAGGTAAAAGAAACAGGAATCAGTATTCATGAATTCTTTCGATATTTAAGAACATCCGGTTTTGAAATTGCCCGAGAGAATCATTATTTGATCAATCCAAACTATGAGATTAAATTTAATTTAGCTCCACGAATGTTGCCATCAATATTCAAAATCCCATGGTTGTGTGATTTTTACACCACCGCTGTTTATTGTGTGGCGAAAAAGAAACTTTAGTCAAATTAGAGATGGATTCCAAGCATACCAAATACACCAAATAAATGCAGTAAGGTAAATATCATGATGGCGATTAAAAAATAATAAGCCACCTTGTCTGCATTAGGAATTTTACTGACCGTGTGCGCGGTTATCCAACCGCCTGCCCCCTGACCCAAAGCAATGGTTCCCCCTATTTTCCAATCTACATAACCCATAACATGAAAAATTCCAATTACAATTATGGTGTATGAAGTGACCATAAGTACTTTTACGGCATTGGCTTCAATGATCGGCAGCTTTGCAACGTATACCATTACAGCAAGAAAAAAAATCCCCATGCCCATTTGAATAAAGCCACCATAAAATCCCAATGCAAGAAAAACAGGTATGTAAATCCATGGTTTTAGACCGGATGCAAACATTACTTTGCTTGTCCATTTTTTTGATTGAATGATCATCAGGATCAACAAGGATAGCACCAGATATTTGTAGACTTCTTTGAATCCATCCGGACTTATACGGATCGCCACAAGAGCCCCGATAATGGCCCCAATAATGCCAATTACCAAGTAGTGCCAGGTTTCTTTTAATGGAATTTTTTTATTTCTTTGGAAAGCTTCTAGACTGGCCAGGCCTTGTATAAATATCCCGATTCTGTTTGTTCCGTTGGCCAAATTACCAGGCATTCCCATGATTTCAGTTAAGAAGCCTAAAGTGAGAACAGATCCATTACCGGCAAGGGTGTTTATGCAACCGGCGATAAAACCACCTATTATAGCCAGAAATATCTCATAGGACGTCATTTTCTTCCTTGATTTCCTGACACAATTCTACCAGCACACCATGGCTAGATTTAGGATGAACAAAACAAATGAGTTTATTGTCTGCTCCCTTTTTAGGTTGATCATTTAACAAAATAAATCCTTCCGCTTTTAATCTGGCCATTTCTGCATAAATATCGTCTACTTCAAAAGCAACATGATGAATGCCTTCACCCCTTTTTTCAATAAACTTTGTGATCGGAGAATTGTCGTCTAGTCCTTGCAATAATTCTATTTTGCTTTCTCCTATTTTAAAAAAAGAGGTCAACACTTTTTCTGATTCCACCTCTTCCTCCTTATAAGGATTAACCCCTAGCAAATTGGCATATAAGTCATTTGATTCTGCAATATTTTTTACAGCAATGCCTAAGTGTTCAATTTTTTTTAATCGGGAGATCATATATCGATTTAAATGAAAGTTGCTTAGCCAAAAAGTTCATATTTTATTTGTCCGCGATCAACCTTTAATTCATTTATAAGATGCAACACGGTTTCATCAATAATTTCTGTCCAGCCACAAATCATAAATATGTTTTCCTTAAGTGCGCGATACTTTTCATTCAAATAAACAGGATGCACATATCCTTTATGAAAAGTCAGGTTTTCTGCATTTGGTGGCAATTTTGTTTCCCGCGACAAACAAATACTGGCCTTAAAATTTTTCAGATACTTTGCCCAGTCTACTATTTCCTCATAGTATAAAATATCTTTTTCTTTTCTGACTCCAAATATCAGATGGATGCCTTCATGCTTCATCCCATTTTTCTCTACCTCCTGGATCATGGAACGAAAAGGTACAATTCCTGCTCCGGTACAGATCATGTTCAAGGTACTTCCGACATTAGAGGGAAGAATAAAACCTCCATCCGGACCTTTAAATTTCAACACATCCCCTTTATTGATATCTTCAAAAAAATATCTGCTTGCCAACCCGCCCTTTTTATAAGAAATGCACAATTCAATCATGTTACTTCCATCCCAAGCATTTGCAACGGAATAACTCCTCCAACGCTCTGCACGTTTCTGACCCATTGGTAAATCAAAAGTAAAAAACTGTCCGGCAGCATAAGGCAATGCTTGTTCTGATTTTATCTTAAACCAAAACCTACGGGTGGTTGCAGATTCTATTTTCTGACCAATATATTCAGCTTCATGCCATTGCATATTTAGGTTAGCATTAGATTAAATAATAAAGTAAAAGTAACTCCTAGGGCACCAAATCTTTAAATGGGATGAGCTTTGAATATCCTTTGCTTGCAAAATAATCTTCGGTTTCCTTTTGATTCTTATCACTGGAGACTAGAACCATGTCGCCACCCCAGGCACCAAGACTTTTTACAGCACCCCAATAGTCAGGGAACAACCGATCTTTGACTTTTGTTTCTCCTAGGTAATCTGACACCATTTTTTCATGTTCATTGACCCAATTTTCAAAACCGGTAAGCGATTTTAGGTCTAACAACTTCTCCGTCATGTCGCTGGCTTTCTTAATTAAACCTTTATCCGGATTCTTGGTGCGAGCTGCTTTGACAGCTTCCCGAGAATTTACTTTTGTTTGCAAAGGCAGAAAATAAAGTTGACCTGCAAATCCCGGATGAAAGTCGACTTCTTCCAGATCTATGCTGCCGTCTCCAAGAGTATAGAGAATTGGACCTTCAGAATTGGCACAAGCGACATCATAACCGGAACCATTCTCTATGTCAAAATAAAGATGATAAGGGTTTACATCTGCCCAGGAAGCCATGTTGTTGATGAGTGTAGAAGAGGATCCCAGACCCCAGTTTAGTGGAAAGTCGAGATAATGATCCACTTTATATTTTTTCCAGTGGGAAAGAAATTCAGAATTGTTATTGCAGCAAGCTTTAAAGATCTTCCTCAAGTATTTGGCGGCAACTTCGTCCGTGGATTTGACTACATCAAGACCCATCAGGTCTATCTCTGCTTCAAACCATTTTTTTCCATTGTTATCGTATGAATTCCAGAGCACTTCAGAACCGGATAGTTCCTGAACCTTCATCCTTTGCCCTAATTTCGTAGGGAGAGCCAGGCAAGTTGCGCCATGTAAAACCAAGTATTCTGCACTTAGTAATACTTTACCCCTAGAGAAATATTCAGCTTTAATATATATAAATTTTTAAAATCGTTGCGAAGATACATTGTAAAATTAAATATGTCAACTTTAGGGGCTTTTTTCGCAGATATCTTTTAAGTGTTTTGACCTGAAGAATATTCTGATCTTAAATCATTAATGAACAAAAGTCGACTGGGTTGTATAAACAAATATTTAAAAAAGCATTGGGGATAAAAAGAGGAATGACTCTTTTCGCTATATGGCGGTATTAAATCTTGTTAATTATTTCTCTCCGTTACAAAATAGCATACTTTTTCAAGAGACGCACGTGCTTCATTATCCGGTAATGTCTTCAGAGAACCCAGTGCCTTGTCACGAAAATCCATCATGCTTTTAGATGCTTCAATTACACCATTATGGTCAAGAATAAAACGTATCGCAGCTTGAATTACCTTTGGGTCTTCAGAGTTTGCACGAATCTGATTGATTAATTGCCTGGATTTTTGTGAAGGTGCGTTTTTCAAAGCGATAATCAGAGGAAGTGTCATTTTTTTTTCCTTGATGTCATTGATCCTGGGTTTTCCTACACTTTCTTCCGACAAATCCATGAGATCGTCCTTTATCTGGAAAGCCATGCCTAAATCGGATCCAAACTGATGCATCAGCTTTAGCATTTCAGGATCTTCACTGGTACTCAATACCCCACAGCTGACCGAAGCGGCAATCAATGAGGCAGTCTTCTGTCGAATGATGCGGTAATAAATATCTTCATTGATATCCAGCCTTCGGGCTTTTTCCAATTGCAACAATTCACCCTCGCTCATGTCTGTAACTGCCTGAGACAATATTTTCAACATAGAAAACTGATCTCTTTCCAATGCTACCAATAAACCTCTGGACAAAAGATAATCCCCTACAAGCACGGCGATTTTATTTTTCCAAAGCGCATTGATCGAAAAAAAACCTCTTCTCTGTTCGGAATCGTCGACAACATCATCATGCACTAAAGTTGCCGTATGCAATAGTTCTACCATGGTTGCCGCTGCAAAAGATTGCGCATTGATCGGACCAAATACTTTTGCAGATAGCAAACTGATAAGCGGTCTGAATTGCTTGCCCTTGGTTTTTACAATGTAGTAACTGATCTTATCCAGCAATGGAACTTTACTTGCAATGGCGGCCTTAAAATGGGTTCCAAATTGCTTGAGTTCCTCTTTTATTGGCAACTTAATTTCCTCGAGACTAGCTTTCATGATCTTGGCCCAAAGATAGGGTAATCAAATGATGAATAAACAATTCTTCTCATCATTTGGACGGGGTCATGAACCCCGGTTTGAGCAGAATAGCCTATCTTGCACAAAAATATTACCTAGTGCTGCAGCTTTTCAGGAAAAATATGCTTTTCAATGTGCTCCTGATTATTCCGTATGCTTTTATTTTACACTTGGGCGCATGGTTTAGACCATTTCCCTTGATCATTGAATCAAAATCCTGGTTTTTTAATCTGATTTTTAGAGATTATATTCAAGACCTTTCCTTTACTTTTTTTTCATCCTCCATATTAATAGCATTTCAGGCTATTTTGATCAACCGAATCGTAAATAAATTCAGGATGAACCAGGATGCTCAGCTGTTCCCAGGAGTTATTTTTATTTTGTTTTGCAGTTTCCATCAGGATACCATAAATTTTAGTCCCGTACTCTTAGCAAACTTATTTTTTATTCTTGCTCTTGGGAACATTCTGGACATCTATGTAAAGAAAACTGTTCCTCTTCAATTATTTAATTTCGGCCTTTTTATTGGACTTGCCAGTCTTTTTTACATGCCTTATTACATCTTTATTTTTTTAGGTATTGTAGCCATTATCCTTTTAAGAGGCCTTTCTCTCAGGGAAGTTCTTCAAATTATTGCAGGATTTTTTAACGTTTACTTTTTATTGTTTACCTGTTTATATTTTATTAGAACGGAACATGTATTTTTTCCATCTGAAGCAAACGGTTTTTTCAGACCTTACATATTTTCATTTCAAATAGGATCCAAAGGTTTTGTGCACTTTGGAATGATGATTCTAATGCTATGCACCGTTTTGGTACAATATAATTTTTTTCAAATTAGACGCTCCATTATTATTCAGAAATATTACGATCTGATTTTTTGGGCCTTGTTAATTTCGTTTTTTTCAATGTTGTTTTTGGATGTCAGCAGCGTCAGTCATCTTATCATACTGATTACGCCAATTTGTTTTCTTATAGGATTATTGGTGACCAAAATTAAAAATCCTTTAATTTTAGAAACCCTTCATCTGATCTTTGTCTTTTCAGCCTTATTTTTGCAACTTCAAAACTGGTAATTATGAAATTTGGTGTAATCACTTTCCCGGGTTCCAATTGTGATGATGACATGTTGTACGTCCTTGGGCAAGTTTTTGGATATAAAGTTGTTCACATTTGGCATAAAGAAACCAAACTAGAAGGGTTCAATCCCGGAGATTGCATTTTTATACCCGGGGGATTTTCTTTTGGTGATTATCTCAGATGTGGAGCAATTGCAAGATTTAGCCCTATCATGGAAGATGTTATTCGCTTTGCACGAAATGGGGGGATGGTTATTGGCATTTGCAATGGGTTTCAAATACTCTGTGAAGCCGGACTTTTGCCGGGACAATTGCTGCTTAACGAAAACCAGCATTTTATATGTAAGAATGTTTACTTGAAGGCCGCAACCAAGGATAGTCCTCTGACCTACGACCTAGATCTCCACCGGGCTTATAAAATTCCAATAGCTCATGCGGAAGGAAGATATTACGCAGATGAAAAGACTTTAAGCGATTTACAAAAAAACAATCAAATCCTTTTCCAATATTGTGATGAAGATGGAAAAGTATCCGCATCTTCAAACGTTAATGGAGCATGCCTGAACATTGCGGGAATCTGTAATGAAAATAGAAACGTTTGTGGAATGATGCCACATCCAGAACGAGCTTCAGAAGAAGCATTGGGTAATACGGATGGTAAGTTTTTGTTTCACAGCCTTTTCTCCTGGCTCAAAGAACATTATGCGCTCATAGCTTAGACTGGTTAATTAACCGTTAAAAGCGCGGACCGGATTCGTCTCCCTTTCTGTTTTATTCTAAATTTGTAAAAACAAAATTTATGCGGTTATCTCTCAGCTTGATGTTTCTTTTGAATTATTGCATGATTTCTTATGCACAAATCTTGAATCCTGTGCATTGGACAACTGAGACCAAAAAAGTAAGCGACAAAGAATACGAACTTATTTTTAAAGCCAAACTGGACAAAGGCTGGGCCATTTATAGCCAAACCTCTGATCCGGAAGCAGCATCCCCTACAGAGGTAACTTTTACCAATGGTGCCCATTTTGAAGTTTTGGGGAAAACCCAGGAAATTGGAAAAAAGAAAGAAGGCCCTGAACCTTTGTTCGAAAATAAAATTGTCAGCAAATATTACGACCATGTAGATTTTGTGCAGAAGGTAAAAATCAAAGATCCCTCTAAGCCTATTAAGGCATCTGTTTATTACATGAGTTGTGACAGCGAACAATGTATTCCCCCCACTCCAAAAGAATTTGTTTTTAATCTGGAAGGCACCACTGCTTCAACGGATGAAAGCCCAGCAGGCATTGCACCAGTGGCCGTTACAATGAATGGACAAAGCGGTTCCAACGAAATATATGACCCGGTAAAAGTAGTAGCCAGGATAAAAAAGTTAAATGAGACATCTTACCAAATTGAATTGGATGTAAAAATTGACCAGGGTTGGTTCATTTATTCCAATAAAATCGGTGATGAGGGACCTATTCCTTCATCCATTGACTGGGAGGCCGCAACATCTTATAAAAAATCAGGAGATCTTCAAGAAACAAGTGAGCACCAGATTAAAGGATTTGATGACATCTTTGAAATGGAATTGATCAAATACAAGGAACATGTTGTCTTTTCTCAAAATATTGAAATAAGTGATCCTGCACAGGCCATTAAGGGAGTATTCACATACCAGACTTGTGATGCAACCAAGTGTCTGCCACCTAAAAGTTTAGGATTTGAAATAGATCCGAAGAATGTAAAAATTATGCTTGAAGGTGCCGGAAGTTCTACCGGATCCATAATTGACGGAAACAATATAGATCAGACCATTCCAAGCATTGCAAGTACTTTAGCTAATCCAGTCGGCAATTGCGGCGAAGAAAGGGTAAGAGGCACAAATTATTTCTGGACATTGTTATTTGGATTTCTGGGGGGCTTGCTTGCTTTGCTTACTCCATGTGTTTTTCCAATGATTCCATTGACCGTTTCCTTTTTCACAAAAGGTAGCAAGGATCGTAAATCAGGTGTAAAGAATGGATTAATTTATGGATTAAGCATCATTGTAATTTATGTAGCCATAGGATTATTAATTACCGCAATTTTTGGCGCTACGGCACTAAATGAATTATCCACCAACTGGATTGCCAACGTATTATTTTTTATCATTTTTGTGATTTTTGCATTTTCATTTTTTGGTTATTTCGAAATCACGCTACCCAGCAGTTGGTCAAACAAAACAGATTCCATGGCGGACAAAGGTGGTTTGATCGGAACCTTTTTCATGGCATTTACTTTAGCCATTGTATCCTTTTCCTGCACAGGCCCTATTATTGGATCGGCTATTGTTGAATCTGCAAAAGACCCTGTGGGTCCTGCCATAGTCATGTTTGGCTTTTCGCTTGCCCTTGCTTTGCCATTTGGTTTATTTGCTGCATTCCCTGCCTGGTTGAACAGTCTTCCTAAGTCCGGATCCTGGATGTCCAGTGTAAAAGTTGTACTGGGATTTCTTGAGTTGGCTCTGGCCTTAAAATTTTTATCTGTCGCAGACATGACTAAACATTGGGGAATATTGGGTTATGAGATTTTTATGGGTTTATGGGTATTGATATTTGCACTGATGACCATTTATCTATTTGGTTTTATAAAATTTCCACACGATAGTCCGGTGAAAAAACTGGGACCTGTAAGATGGGCTTTTGCACTTGGTGCTTTGTTTCTTACATTTTACCTTGGCAGCGGTTTTAGATACGTTCCGGAGTATAGTTCTTACCATTCTTTGTCTATGATGAGCGGTCTTGCACCTCCATCCACATACAATTATTTTTTACCTCCACCAGTAATCAACTCAGACATTAAATCGAAATATCCTTCTTACACCAAATGTGCAAACAATATTGATTGTTTTAAGGATTACCATGAAGGCCTTGCCTATGCTAAAGAAACCGGCAAACCCCTTTTTGTGGATTTTACCGGTTATGGCTGTGTCAATTGTCGCAAGACTGAAGAACACATTTGGGTGAATGACAAGATTCGTAAGAAGTTGATTGAAGATTTTGTTTTGGTCTCTTTATATGTTGACGACAGAGCTCCGTTGGACGCTCAATTGGTTTCTTCTGTTACCAAGAATCCAATCCGCAACATTGGCAACAAATGGGCAGATTTTCAAATCGTAAACTTTAATCAAAATTCACAACCGCTATATGTGATGATGAGTCCTGATGAAAAAATTTTAGCCAAGCCAAGAGGATACCGAGAAGGAGTAGAATCATATAATCAATTTCTGGACTGCGGCCTTGAAGCTTTTAGAAATGAACAAGGCAAAGTAGGGGCGCATTAAAAACCTTTTTAATCAGAACCCGATTGAAGAATAATTTTTCGGATCACAATCATTTTAGAAAAGCTTAAAAATCATCCAGGCAAGGTCTGTCTATTCTAAAATGCCCATTTAAAATATTGATTGTCATTCGCCTTATAACTTTTAAAAAGTAGTGAATAGGATCCTCTATAAATTTAACCTGTTCTTTGCATTAGAATTTTGATTCTTAGTCCAAACACCTCTAAATATATACTATGCCGCTTTCGCACCTACCTCCTGGAGGAGTGCCAAAAGTTGCACACTTTCCACCTGAGGGGAGAGATCTCCTTCACTTGCAACCATTGTAAGTTTGACCAATCCAAAAGTCGGATTGTGATCGGACACCTGCAACAAAAGATCCACCATGGTTGGTAATCCTAACTCTCAAACTTTCGCATCTCGCCTGATGACTCCATCGGCTTGGCCTGTCTGTTACATGTAGTTAAACGGACCTACAAGCTGGAAGCAGTGAGTCAGGGTAGCGCTAAAAGTCGCCACGTTTGTTATTGGTCGGACAAATCATTTACTTATAGAAAAGTCGCTCATTGCTTTGTTGATGATCACAGAGGGTTCATTCGATGGAACGCTTGTTCCGTTATGTTCTTTCTCTTTTATCCCATAGCGCCTTAAAGCATTAATTGTGTTAAACGTTGTGTACTTTGATTTCTTCAAACCTAAATCAAACAATAGTTTTCAGATTTTGACTTATTGTTTGTTGGGTCATGCTAATAATTTGGGGAAAAACCAGTATTGCGAACCACGCTTTTCACTTAAGTTGTCCTAAATCCCATCTTAGTATCCTTGTTCTTTTTTTGTATTAATACAAAAAGAACAAAAAAAAATACCCCCGCACATTTAAGCACGGGGGTATTTTTTAGGTTAATCTGATATTGGATTATCTCGTTAAAATCATTCGCTTAGTGGCTGTATGATCGTCCGCATCCAATTGATAATACAGAATTCCATCCGCATTCAAATCTTCGCGTTTAAGCTGGATACTGTTGAGACCTTTCTGTCCTTTGAGTTCGTACACTCTCAGTACTTTTCCTGAAAGGTCATAAATGGTCATTTTAACTGCACCTGCTTTTGGCAATCTATAATTCACTAAAGTCTGCTTGCTGAATGGATTCGGTTCGTTTTGATACAATTCGAATACACCTGTTTCTTCAAATCCTTTCGCTGTTCGGGTACCAAGCTTAATGTTCAATTCCTGTCCTTGGGCATTATATGCTTCTGCACGGGTAATGTCACTGGTGATACCTAATTTCTGTACTAACTTGCCGGATCCCAAAGCTCTGAAAGTCAGCGTATACAAGATCTGATCTGGTGCAATGGTTTCACCCTTAGAGGAATTCCAGCTTGTAGTTAAATAACCACTGGACAATGCCATGGTACCGAAGTTGGCTTCAGTAACGCCAACAGCACCATTTTCAATTCCTTCGAAGGCCAGACTCTTCTCATCAAACTTCAAAGTAAACTGATAGCCTGTTATCTGGTTGAAGTCAGAAGAACGGAAATGAACCTTAACCAACTCACCCGGGATGAGGTCTTCCTGATCGATCTCCAGGGAAAGATCTCCATTGGTTCTGTTGTTGATGACTTGGAGATTATTCGCTTGAGCATTGCCATTTACATCCCCCATTTTCACTCCGATGAAGTCCACAATTCTGTTTGAATCAAGATAAACTGTTGATTTTCTTGGTGCGCCATATGGATTCATTGGATCTGCGAACACATATTCAGAAGGAATGAATGTCCAGGATCTAACTTTTGCAAATTCACTGTTGATACCTAATATCAACTTCCGTATTTCAGCGAGGTCAGCAGCAGTTATGCTTCCACTGTTATTTACATCCGCAGCAATCATTTTGTACGGAGAATTCAAGGCAGCCTGACCCAAGATATGTTTTTGAATCAAAACAACGTCCTGAGTGGATACGCCATTTTTGTGATCGTCATTTCTATCCGGATCAACGGTATAGTTGACGCCCATTTCCAGGTCTCCAAACAAATACGGATTTCCAAGTCTCTGTATCAACAGATTAGTTCCTTTAAACAGACTAACATTTACAGGTACAACCAGATCACCTTTTTCAGTCTTTAGATCCCCTGAAATTCTTGCTTTGTTGTTAAAGTTGTCCGGACAAATATTTTGATTATCCTGGACTATCACTGTTGTTTTACAGTAGTCTTTATTGCCTTCTTCATCTTCGACCCACATTTCCACTTCAAGTTTCAATTCATCGTTCGCCTTTGCATTCACAAAATCATCACAACAAACAGTTACAGAAGCTTTAGTAGGATCACCGTCAAAATAGAATTTCAATTTGTCCTTGGAAGTACAGTTATCGTAGCTGCCCAAATCCAAATCTTTTGCCCAGATATCCACACAACCTGAAGAAGGCATTGGCACAGTAATGATTCCTGTGTGGCAATAAGGTGTTGGCGCTTTGCAGTCTTTAACTTCAAATAAAGTTTCACACACCCCAACGTTTCCACAACCATCTTCTACGAACCAACTGATTCTGTGAATACCAATAGGGTATGTACCACTTGCATCAAAAGGATTCTTAGGATCATCCGCAAACGGATTGTGACTGAATTCCACTGTATCTCCCTGAGCATATTGCTTTTTGGTAAGACTTCCTACTCTGAAATCCCATCCACCATGAACTCCAACTTTGTCATTGTATGCATCGATTTTGTACTCGTAGAACAACCAGTCCTCAGGAGTACATTTATCAGTTGCGGATGATGTCAGACTGATGTGTCCAACACAAACACCTAATTTTGCATTTACAACTGCAGGTTCACAAGGACCAACATTGCAGGTCACTACCGGTTTGTCCTGATCTCTTACTTTGATGATTTGGGTTCTTTCCCATCTGCCTTTTGTAGGGTCGATGAATGGATCATACTGACACCAGTCGATTACCACCCACTTCCTCAAGACTTTGAAACAAGCATCCGGCTCAATGGTGAATATTTCATCAAAATGTTCAATAGAAATCAAAGAACAGTTGTCGTTTGCATTATTGATTACAGTAGGTCTACCTAATTGAGGATTGTCCGGACTGATGTCTGCGCCACAACCTTCTATAGTAACTGGAGTCTGCGTACAAATACCGTTTGGCCACAATAAGTCAGTGTATCTAGGATCATTGCAAGTCACGTCATCCACATAGAAAGGATCACAATCAACCACCCAGATGGTCTGAATCGCTGTGATGTTCAGGTTATTAGGTCCTTGTGCAGAAATAATTCTCTGAATAACACCTTGACCACATTCACGAAGGTCATTAACCGTAATGGTATAATTCGCTCCGCAGTTGCTTAGGACATATCCATCAAAACCCCATTGCAATTCATATTTGCGATCCCAATGCGCTGTATCAAAATATTTGTAGTAATACTCACAAGCCTGGTTTGGTGCAGGTTTAGGAACTGTGTTGGTCGCAACATACCCAGGATATCCAGTGATGTCATTTCTTTCACAGAATTTAGCACAAACCAAATCCTGGGTTACCACTTTCTTTCTGTCGCTCAAGTCACTTACCACTCGACCAAAAGTAGGGTCATTTGGATCAGTGATCTTATTGATGTCAAACCAGAACCAGCAACTCACCACAATATTCGGTGGCGCAACTACAGTTGGTGGATTTTTACTTTGAACTTCCACTTCAACCATACAATCGTTGAATCTTCCATACAATGGACTTGTTCTGTTGTTCATTCTGTTTGGTGCAACAGGACCTGCTCCAGGGTCAACATCAAACACTCTTAAAACCACCATTACACTTTGCGCAGTGTTGGTACAACAGAATGATGTTGCATCGTCAAAGTAAACCTGGTTTCCAGTGAGTGAAGAATTATCGTCACCATTCAAACCATTGCAAGCAACTGTATTGTTGGCATTGCTACCGTTGTTGGTACCCAACAATTCAGCCATTTGAATGACTTTGTAGTAGATGTGGTCTTTACAGTTGTCGAATGAACCTTCGTCGAATGATTCAGCATATACAGTAGCAATGTTTTGACCAGGAGATTGATTTCCAGTGATAGATACTACCGTTTTTGTGCGGCAAACCGGTACCGGAGGTGTTCCATCAAATACATTCACCATCATCTTCTTTATGGTCTTATTACCACAATTGTCAGAAGCAATTAACTCGGCTGCATGAAGACCTTCTGGAAGGTTGTAAATAATCCACTGGCCATTAGCCAACTGAACCGGATTACCCACTTTCATTTTGATTACATAATTAATGCTATCTGAACAATCATCCTTTAACCAAGGACTTGCAACATCCCAAATTGCTTTACAATCAAATGCACCTGTAGATAGGGATATCGTATCCGGGTAAGCAATTTCAGGTCCTTTTTTATCCAATACCTGAATGACTTGAATATACTCGATCGGGTTCACCCCTGCGATTACTGGCAAGCACATGTTTCTGACTTTCCAATAACGAAGGATCTCGTAACTGTTTTCACAGATATCGTAAACCTCATCATCATATCTGATGGATAAGGCACATCTTCCTCTCTTATACAAGTCAATGTCATCAATTGTAGGGACTCCTGTTCCAATCCATCTAACCACCTCATCAGGTCCCCAACAGAAATTCTGATTTGTGTTCCAGTTAGGATGTGGTTGATAGTAAACAGGATAAGGATTTGGATGTCCGGCAAATTTTCCGGAAGTAATATCATTCCAACCCAAAGCTTTCGGTAAACGCTCACCGGACAAATCTCCGCCGGCAATTGTTCCACCAGTTGCTTTCCAATGCACTGAATCAAGCAAATATCCATCTACACAATCAGGATAAGCCAAAAAGTGTCCTGAAATATCCTTGTCATTAATTCTCTGAGAACACTCCAAATGAGGAAGATCAAGATCATCATAGCTTCTTGGCCATCTGATCTTGGTAAGATCCATTCTTTCAATAGATATAATCTGTGCGCAAGAATCTCTGTTTCCATAAGCATCCTCTACAAACCACCAACGGTTCACAACAGCTACATACGGCACAGCACATTCTCCTAATTCTGCAACTTCATCAAAGTATGTGATTACAGCTGTAGGTTCACAATTTGTAACTACCGCACGACCCAAATCATTTGGATCCAGAGTAGAAATACAACTTACAACAGTATCACGAGGACAAGACAATTTTGGTTTTTGTTTGTCTTCAATACAAACCCTTCCCCAACAGGAGTTACCTGTACGTGGGTCTCTGATGGTTACTTTGAAACACTTACCCACATCGTTGTAGGTGAAGGTGCTTGCATGAGGAACTCCTCTATCATCAGTTACTATAATTTCATAATCATTGTAGCACCAATGGTTACCACCTTCAAGAATCATGTCAGGATTAAGTACTGCCGTACATGAGGCATCCAATGATAGATTGATCAGATCATTACATGCCAGTTCGCCTGAACTAGGCACGTAAGGTTCTACAGTCAAGGTGAAGCAAGAAGAGTCTCTGTTTCCACTCTTGTCTATTCCGTAAATGCAAACCCTGTTTTTACCAACCGGGAAGAAAGTTCCACTAGGAGGTATTGAATACACAGTATCCAGCCCACATGAGTCTTCTACATTTGGAGTGAAGTAGTAGAATTTACCACATTCACCCGGTTCTGCTCTGATGACAAGATCTTTCATTGCAGTGATTACCGGACCGTTGATATCCTTAACATTCACTGTAAACATGCACATTCCCTGATTGCCTGAAAGATCCCTGAGTGTATAAGTTATCTTGGTTGTTCCGATTGGAAGAACTAAAGAATCACAAGCTCCCGGAGTTACATTTTTGGTAATCGGACCAAGTACGGTAGTTACAACCCCAGTTCTGGCTGTTGTACAAGTAGTAACATATTCCATTACCATTGTACCTCCCTGACAATTGTCATTGATTTGCGGATGGAACCATAAGAATTTCTTACGGCACTGTCTGAAATCAGCGGTAATTGTAGTATCTCTTAGATTAGAAGGCCCTTTGCAAAGTACCTGTAATCTCCAGTTGGTAAGTACATTGGAAATAGCAGAATTAAAACAGCTGTTGTCCTCAATCTCCAATCTCCAGATGCCTTGACCCTGCTCTCCGTAGAATTTGTTAAAGCTTTCTTGCGGAATATAGAAACCACCATTGCCAAAATTAGGCACGCAGGCTGCTCCGTTAATACTTCCAAACGTTCCGCCCTTATTGTCAAGGGTTCCAAAGTTCAAATTAAAAGCAGTAGAAGAATTACAAACATTCTCCCACAATTTGACTCTTGTTCCTCTTGGGCTGATCAAGGTAACTTCCCAGTCACCTAAATCCTGGCTGGAAGTACCAGTCATGTTGAGAATTCTTACTCCACCAACGATACAATTGTTGGCAATATTCACGGTAGATGCAAAGCACTGACCTTGTGTAAATGCTACGTTAAGGTTGGTAGGAATTCCACTGCTGAGCGAATCCAGTCTTCCACATATCGGTGCTTGTTTGTCCAGGATAGTAATTGGCACTTTGCAACAAACCGGTGGATGAACGATAGACTGCATGGATACTGTATCCAGATTTGCAGTAGAGAACAAGTTTCCAGGATTCCAGCTTCCGATAGAAGCTGCATTACAAGACTCCGCTAATTCCCAATCGGAACTTCTATTGTTATCAATATGATCTTTTCTGTAGTAGGATCCACGGCAGAAATGTGGATTTGTAGCACCGGCCCAATCTGCAGCAAGTACTACAGCACTGGTACCTCGTCCAACAGGATTAAATCCATTGGTAGCCACCACATCGATCACACGATCAACCAATCTTAAGATGTAAGCACGCTGATCGTTGATGCCTGCCTGGGTACAATTCATGTGGAAGAATCTGCTGGCTGGAACGTCAACACCGGAACCGATGTGGAAGGTCGCTACCTGACCAGGAGCAAGGAAATGCATTGGCATCAAAGCGAAGGCCGGAGGAAGTGTATAATTACAGATTGAACCTGCAGGCCCGACTATTTCAATACTCAAGCAAGTGAGGTCAATTATTCCACCACCATAGTTTCCAATCTCGAGGTAATCTCCATCCACTAAATCAGTGGTGATGAATCCCGGTACCGGATTTGTTCTTCCAATTGTAATCGTTCCACCAGCTATAGGCGTACCCAATTGTTGTGTCACTTCCGTGATTTTCAACAATGGCTGATCTGTAACACAGTAAGTAATGGTATCTACACCGACAGGGAAGAAACTTCCTGCTGCAGAGTTAAATCCTGACTTTATCACTGTTCCAGTGCTGTCAGTAATAGTATAACTCACCAAAGTGTTTGGACAGTTGTCTTTAATTCCGGTAGGATCAATACCATCTGCAGAAGTAAGGGTACGACCGCATGAATCCAAAGCCGCATCAAAAGTTTTGGCTGATGGACAAGTAATGGAAGGAAGATCCCAGAAATCGTTTACTACAATCTTCAAGGTACAAGTATCCTTATTTCCGCAAGGGTCAGCTGCTTCAAAAACAAGGACAGTTGTTCCTACAGGGAATCTGCTTCCTGATTTCAGGCCGGTCTTGTCGATTTGTCTTACAGTTGGGGTACTACAATTGTCGAAAGCTGCCATTGGTGAGAAATTCACATATGCATCGCAATGGAAAGTTTCTGCTGCCACTACGATTGGTGGTCTTGGACAATTGAAGAATACTGGTTTTGTCGTATCTGTTGTCCCAATACGCAAAGTTCTTGTGGAGAAATTGCCACAATCATCCGTTGCTGTAAATGTTACATCCTGGAATCTGGTATCCCCACAACCGCGAACCCATCTGTTATCACTAAAATTATGTCTCCAGGTGATGTTGTCACTGCACATATCAGTTGCAGACAAACCACCAAGTGAATCCAGCCATGCGGTAATTTCATCATCGTTACCTGCACCGGATTGATCACATTCTGTAAGTTTATTGTATCCACCGGTAATTACTGGTGGTGTGACGTCACGAATATGGAAAGTTGCTTCACGGAAGCTTGTATTTCCTGAACAATCTGTGGCAGTGAATCGATAGATAACACTATCTGTATTGCTGCATCGATCGTACTCACGAATGAGGTCATGTTCATATCTGACCGTTCCATTGCATGGATCATCAAGTACGACTCCCCTTCCATTTGCTGCCAACCAAGCGTTCAATTGTGCAATATTTCCTCTGCTGTCGCAATCCACCACTTCATTTGCAGGATTTACCAACCAAACAGGCGGCGTGGTATCCCGTACAATAAATCTGGCTATGGTTCCCAGAGAGATGTTTCCACAGGAATCCAAAGCATTGAACATGTAGGTAAGAATTCGATTCTGACCACAGGTTACCTGAGTACGCATTAATGTAGTATCCCATGCAAAAATTCCATCCGTGAGACTGTTGATATCTGTCTGTAATGGCAATGAATTCAAGTGATTCAGAATATTCCATTTCAAATTTCTGGCATTAGGTTGAGGATTGTGGAAACCAGATGCGGTCATTCCACCAAACATCACCACCCCACTTCCCCAAAGGGATTGAGCAAGTACCGGTCTGTTGGCACCTCCATTTTCACGAATCATGACACTCATGGATGGAGGACCTACAATGGAGTGTCCAAATAACCCTCCGGTGTAATTAGCGCCAGTTGGCAGATATGGCCCAGTTACGATTGGACCTGAGGCAATTACATTCCCAACATAAGTAGATCCTGGTGTATAGAGAATCTGTACCCCTCCAAATCCAAGATCAATATTGCCACCTTGATTTGGTGCAGAATTCAATAATAATCTTCCTCCGCAAGCCACCCAAGCCTCCATTGCCGCCCTGTTGGCATTTACAAAAGTGTTAAAGGCATTGGCAGAACCATCACTTCCATCAATGTATATAAATCTATAATTTCTGGAGAAAATGGTAGAGGCTGGGGTACCAAAATTAAGTTGATCCCAGTTTCCAGCTCCAAAAATCTGATTCATGGAAGTTGTGTAATCATTGTAAGATGGTCCGCCTCCCCAAGGGAAAGAAGGATCCGTTACAAGAGCCGCACGTGCACCTGATAATGGGCCACATGAAACACCACTACACAAATCAATTGCCCTGGCTCCTCCATGATTGGCGATCCATGAAGCAAAATCATTAACATTACCGGTTCCATCACATTCTACTACTGTATCCTTTGCAGGGGAAGCGATTTCAGGTGGAGTTCTGTCCACAACTGTAACCGTAGCAACTGCAGAAACACTGTTGCCACAGAAATCTCTGGCTGTGAAAGTCACTGTAGCAGATCCTGTGGTTCTGGTACAACCATTTGAAAGGCCGGTATAATTGTTAGAATAGAAAATCTCAGTGGAACAGGAATCGGTTGCAACCCCATCACCATTTTTCAACAACCATGCTGAAATCTGAGCGTAAGGATCGTTGGTTCCATCGCATTCAATGGTCAAGTTAACCGGTCGTACATTCCAGACAGGATTGTTGTTGTCGATCAGGAATACTCTAAAAGTAACCGTACTGAAATTACCACATTCATCCGTTGCAGTAAATATTACCGGTGTACCGGTTGGGTTGTTACACTCCAATCGCAATGAATTTCTATTAAAATTGTTGGTCCATCTTACTCTTGAACATGCATCTGTTGCAGATGCGCCAGCATTGGTGTTTAACCAACCGTCTAACTGACCGTATGTTGTAGGTACCCCACAATTGATGGTAAGATCTGCACCACCTGTGATTGCAGGGGCTATTCTATCCAAAATGGTGAAAGTGTCGTAAGCTGTAGCCGTATTTCCACAGGAATCACGTGCAGTGAATTCGAAAATATATTTGCCAGTATATTGGCTACATCCGGATCTTCTGTCAAATACCAACCAGCTCAGACTTCCACCTGCACAGTTGTCGGTAAATCTAGCCGTGTTGGCCCAAGCAGTCATTCTTGCAGTTTGAGGCGTACCATCGCATTCAACCGTCAATGGTCCAGGGGTAATAACCACCGGTGGAGTAAGGTCAGTTCTGATGGTTCTGCTACAAGTATTGGTACAACCATTTGGCGTAGAACGGGTATATGTCACTACAAAAATTCCACAAACTCTAGGCGTGAAGACTGCTGTTCCATTGGCATTTCTAACCAAAGTAGCCCTACCACCAACCGTGTCAGCGGATGTCCAAATTCCATCATTTGGTGTGGCAAGTGGAGTTAATGTGATAGGAGTTCCAACACAAACGGAATCTGCGCTGGCGGTGAAGCAAGAGATCAATGGAGTTCCTGATTCAATTTTTATCTGATGGCATTTAACTGCTTCGCAGAAGCTGCCTGCAGGATTTGTTCCGCAAGAGGCATAAGTAATTCTTTCTGTAAGACATATACTAAATGTGGATGGTGTTACCGGTGGAGCTGGTCCAATTGTAACAACACCCGTTGAAGCATTTATAGTTACTCCGGCAGGAGCGGGAGGAACTAAGGACCAGGTCCTGGTCAATGTTCCGTTGTTGCCCCAAGTGTCGGAATTCAAGAATGGAGTGATGGTAACTGTAGCCAATGGCTCCCAACAAACAGCATCCTGGGCATCAAAGTTAGGCTGCGGTTCTTCTGTCAACAATACAAAAGCCGTATCGGATTTTGGACCGCAAGCTCCGGTTGCACCCGGATAAGAAGCAGGTACAGTATACACTACTTGATGACAACCAGGCATTGCCGACATGGTCTCATTTCGGATCACAAAAGCAGGGCCGGACAAATGAGTCCAAGTCCCTCCTCTGGTCGTGGTATCTAAATATAATTCGGAAAGATCGAAATCTGTGAAAGGATTAGGAGACCCTGCACTGAAATCATAACATCCCCTAACCACATCTGGTCCGATATTAGGAATTAATCCACGTTTTACTTCAACATTTCTGGTAAAGGTTGCACTACATCCATCTGGTGAATTAACCGTATACGTTACCGCATGAATGCCTACTCCTGCAATAGCAGGGCAGAATTCATACTGTGGATGGCCTACTCCAGGAACAGGTCTAACGCCTCTTCCGGTAAACACACCGCCGGTTGTTCCAAGAACAAGGGCATCCAGATCCTGACATGGCATGTCAATACACAATGGACCTAGTGGTCCCCATTCCGGATTGTTAACCGTAACACTATTTACAACCCGAATCACTTCGCATACCTCTGCACGGCAAGTAGTACTCAAGCCACAAGCAGTGGTGGTTATCACTTCTTCCATACAAATGGAAGCGGTTCCATTACCTACCACAGTAATAATTCCTGCTGCATTGATGGTCACCACTGAAGTATTGGTGCTTCTATAATTTCTTACTACTGAGCCGCTGTATGCAGGGCTGGTAATAAAGTTGTTGATATCATAAGTGACCGATCCGGCCAATTGATTCCAACAGATTGCATCCGGCAAATCAAAGGAAGGATTTGGCATTTCGCCAACGTGTACAGTAAAGTCCTGTGTGGCCAAACAAGCACCGGTAGCGCCAGGGAATGAACGTACAGTATATCGTACTGTATAACATCCTGGATTTGTAAAGTGCAAAGTATTTTCCACAACAGCACCGGTACTGGCAGCAGGGCCGCTTACAAATGACCATGTTCCACCGCGTGTCGCTGTAGGACAAAGCAGATCTGTCAGATTATGACTTCCCAATGTATATCTTGAAGCCAGTGTAACCCCATTGAAAGGTCCGTATGTATTGGTGTTAGGTCCTTTTGCCTGAGTAGCACACTGTAAAGTATCCCTTGTATCGGTACAATTAACCATTACCGCTGGATAAACCACGATATTATGAGTTTGTACGGCAGTACATCCTGCTCCATTCTGAACTGTATAAGTTACAGAGTGAGTTCCAGGGCCTGCAATACCAGGACAGAATTCATATTGAGGATGACCTACACCCGGAACAGGTCTAACACCTACTCCGGTAAATACGCCATTTGGTGTACCGGTAACCAAAGCATCCAGATCCTGGCATGGCTGATCCACGCAGAAAGGACCAATCGGGGTCCAGGTAGGAAGGACCTCTGTGTTGGATTGATGGATGGTTAAGATTTGACATTTGGTTTCAGTACAGTTAAAATTACCCACCAGAGTTCCACAGTTATCATAATCCGTGGTCTCTGTTAAACAAACCCTGAATGTTCCCGCACCATGCACTATCACGTTAGGCTGCTGGGCTGAAGTACTGCTAAATGTTGGCACTGGACCACCACTGATGGCACTCACTGTCCAATTATAAGTTAGGGTACCATTGTTAGGTGGAAAAGTTGTTCCGTTGTAAAGAGTAGGAAGGGATAAAGATCCATCAATACCATTCCAACAAGCTTCTTCAGCCAAATCAAAATCAGGTTGAGGCTCTTGACCAATTAAAATGAAAATGTCATCTGACATAGTACCACAAGCATTGACTCCACCCGGGAAGGCTGGACCTACGGTATATCTTAACTGATGACAACCATCAGCCAAACGGGCAGTTTCATTTCTGATAATTGGATTACCTGAATTATTTCCAGGGCCAGAGATATATGACCAGGTACCACCTCGAGTGGTAGCGGAAGTGTAATATTGACTTAAATCAAGGAAAAATGGATTAAATCTGTCCAGATTAATACATCCAATAGCAACATCTACAACCAATGAAGCATTGTTGGCAGGGAAAACAGTTACCAATCTGCTGAAAGATGCAGAGCATCCGTCAGGAGAATTGACTGTATAAGTCAATACATGAGTTCCAACTCCGGCCAAAGAAGGACAGAATTCATACTGTGGATGTCCGGTTCCAGGTACAGGTCTTACCCCATGTCCTGTGAAAATTCCACCAGGTGTACCGGTTACCAAAGCATCCAGATCCTGACATGCCTGGTCAATGCACAATGGTCCAAGAACAGACCAATTAGGATTAGTAACAGTTGTATTGTTCACAACCCTAATGGCTTCACAAATTTCTGCAGTACATGTGGTACTCACTCCACTGCAAGCAATGGTGGTAATTACTTCTTCCATGCAGATGTATGCTGTACCATTTCCAACGACGGTAATTAAACCGCCAGCTGATACAGTTACCACTGAAGTATTGGTGCTTCTGTAATTTCTTACCACGGATCCTGTATAAGCAGGGCTGGTGATAAATTGGGTAATATCATAGGTAATAGAGCCGGCCAATTGATCCCAGCAAACTGCGTCCGGAAGGTCAAATGATGGATTTGGCGCCTCTCCCACATGGATGGTGAAATCCTGTGTAGCTGTACAAGCTCCCGTTCCGCCAGGGAATGAAGAAACAGTATACCTTACTGTATAACATCCCGGATCAGTATAATGAAGAATTCCATTGGCAACTGTTCCGGCAGTTCCGGTAGGTCCGCTGACATAAGACCAGATTCCGCCTTTGGTTGCAGTAGCACAAAGAAGATTGCTTAAACTATGAACGTCATGTGTATATCTTGAGCTTAGCGTTACTCCATTAAAAGGACCATAGTTGTTGTTATTTGGTCCGGTTGCACGAGTGGCGCACTGAATGGTATCGCGAGTGTCCAAACAGGCCAGCGTAACCGCAGGAAAAACTGTAATATTATGAGTCTGAACGGCAGTACATCCTGCACCGTTATTTACAGTATAAGTTACTGCGTGCGTACCCGGGCCGGCAATTGCAGGACAGAATTCATATTGTGGATGACCCACTCCCGGAACAGGTCTAACACCTACCCCTGTAAATACGCCACCGGAAGTACCTGTAACTAACACATCCAGGTCCTGACATCCCTGATCTACACAGAATGGTCCGATGGCGGTCCAAGTGGGTATAACTTCTGTATTGGATTGGTGGATTGTAATGCGTTCACAATAGGTTTCTGAACAACTATTTACAGAAAACCCAGGATTATTACAGGAGACAAGCGTCTCAGTAAGGCAAATTTCAAATATTCCAGCACCCTGAACAGTAATTGTAGGGTTTTGGATCGTATTGTTATTGAATGTTGGTACAGGGCCTGGACCACTAATTAATGTAGCAATCCAATTATATGTATGGCTGGAGGCTCCACCACCATACGTATTTCCATTATAAAGCGGATTTAAACTAACAGACCCGGCAACCCCATTCCAACAAATTTCCTCAGCTACATCGAAGCTAGGTGTTGGTTCTTCTGATAGGGTCAGGTTAAGGTCCATAAACATAACACCGCAATCTCCTGTAGCTCCAGGAAATGATGCCGGTACAGTATACCTTAGTACGTGACACCCTGGCTCACCATAATAGGTTTCGTTAAATGGTCCGGCTGAATTTGGTCCTGAAATTTTGGTCCAAGTACCTCCTCTTGTCGTACCAGAAAGATAAGTTTGGGTAAGATCGAACTCAATCATATTGAACCCATTAAGAACAATACATCCTGATCTAAAAGGAGTTAGGAGACTGGCATTCTGAGCCGGGTAAACAACCACATTTCTACTGAATGAAGCTGAACATCCATCAGGGGAATTTATTGTATAGGTCACTACATGAGTCCCTACCCCAGCTAATGCAGGACAGAACTCATATTGTGGGTGTCCAGTTCCAGGTACAGGTCTGACTCCATGTCCGGTGAAAATTCCACCTGCTGTACCCGTAACTAATGCATCCAGGTCTTGACATGCCTGGTCTATACATAATGGTCCAAGAACTGACCAATCTGGATTTGCCACTGTAGTATTGTTTACAACTCTGATGACTTCACAAACTTCTTCAAGACAAACAGACAATGTAACGCCACAGGCAAATGTGGTAATGCTTTCTTGCATGCAAATACTGGTGGTACCATTTCCAACAACGGTGATTACGCCAGAAACTGGAGTAACTGTAGCAACAGCAGGATTGGTACTTCTGTAAGTTCTTACTACTACACCACTGTAAGCAGGGCTGGTAATAAAGTTGCCAGGTATGGTATATTGTACCAAAGAAACCTGATCCCAACAGATGGCATCCGGTAGATCAAAGCTTGGATTTGGCCTTTCCCCAACATGAACTGTGAAGTCCTGTGTAGCGCTACATACTCCGTCTAATCCAGGTCCAGACAAAACAGTATATCTTACGGTATAACAACCCGGATTGGTAAAGTATAATAAATTGCCAGCTACTGCACCTGTATTGGCTGCTGGCGCACTCACCAACGTCCAATTTCCTCCTTGTGTAGCAGAGGCGCAAAGCATAGAATTTAAAGGATGGGTGCCTATTGTGTATCTAGAAAACAAGAATACTCCTCCATGAGGTCCGTATAAATTACTGTTTGGACCTAATGGCATGGTAGCACACTGAAGAGTATCTCTGGTATCTGCACATGCAACAGTTGCCGCAGGATAAACCACAAAACTGTGACATTCCACTGCAGAACAACCAGCACCATTATTCACAGTATAGCAAATTGTATGAGTACCCGGACCTGCCACGGATGGGCAGAAACGGTAATTTGAATGGGATGGATCCAATTGTACACCATTTCCTGTGAAAACTCCACCCGTATTTCCGGTGATTCTGGCATCCAAATCAATGCAGATATCGTCCACACAGAAAGGCCCTGCGGAAGTCCAGGTAGGAATTACTTCGACGTTGGTTTGATTAACCACAAGGATTTCACAATGTTGATTAACGCAGGCGTTTACTGCATTATCGGCACATAACTCGTACTCAATGGTTTCGGTTAAACAGATGTTGAATGTGCCCGCTCCATTGATGATTACATTAGGTTCAGTAGTAGTTGCGTCACTGAATGTCGGAGCAGGACCTGCACCTGAAATAGTAGAGGCTGTCCAGGCATATGTGATTTGGGAAGCATTGGTTCCGAAAGTTGCTCCGGTATATAAAGTAGGCAAACTAACAGATCCAGCAATACCATCCCAGCAAACTTCTTCTGCCAGGTCGAAATCTGTCTGAGGCTCTTCTGTGATCATTAGGAACACATTGTCAGAAACCTCTGCACAGGCATCAGTTGCGCCCGGGAAAGCTGCAGGTACCGTATAAAGTAATTCGTGGCATCCGGGAGTTGCTTCAAATGTTTCATTGAGAATGCGGCAACCGTAAGGAGTAACTATTGTCCAATACCCGCCACGAGTAGTGCTTGGAGTATATAATTCCGATAAATTGATATCCGTCACATAATCTCCACATACACCTGAATAATGAAGATCAAAACAACCTTTTTCTAAATAATTCACCAATGTAGCGTCATTTGCTGCATTAACCCTGATGAGGGTGCAATAGGATTGCTGGCAGGAAGGATCTCCTGTGGTAGCACAAATTAAATAGGTGCCTGCACCTGCAGCGCTTGGATTGAAGATAGCGGTAGTACTGTCGCTATTTACTGTTAGACAGGAACCACATGAAGCGGTCCAGATTACTTCCTGAGTATTGTCTCGGTTGAGTGGATTACCATCCTGAATACTTGGGTCAGGCGTAGTCAAAGAAAGATTTAAGGCAGCAACATCCACACATGTTACCTGTGGAGCTACAAATGAAGGATCGCTGGATGCACTCACTACCATAAATGCTCTGTCAACATCTGTACAGTTTGCACCAGTTGTTAGAGAATAACTTACTTCAAAGCTGCCTTCTCCGGCAAGAGCAGGAGAAAACATAGCAGTACCATCCGTCATACCGATGAGTCCCGGAGTTGCCGGAGTTACAGACCAAACACCTGTCTGATCACATTGTGGCAATCTTCCTACCATATTAGTGGTGATGATTACTTTATTGTCACGAGTACAGACGGTTGATGGAGCATTGATCTCCACATCGGGTCTAGGACAAACCGTCACAATAACATCATTGTTGATATTGTCCGGATTACAATCCTGAGGGAGTGTATAGGTCACGTTTACATCTCCGCATCCACCGGTATAAAAGAAACCGTTTGGCAATAAGATACCGGTGATGGCAGGAATTGAAATTGCAGAAAGGCTGGCACTGAAAGTACCACCACCTACAGACCCATTGGCTAATAAGGTAGAATATGGTATAAAAGTACCTGGAGTTGCACAAATTTTAAAGTCCTGAACCAGGTCATTTCCGTTATCCGGAATATCATTGTTGATAAGAATGTCAATGCAATAGTTCTCTTCGCATCTTGGGTCCCCAACACTGGCACACACAGTGAACAAGCCCGGACCAGGCCACCCATCTCCATCAAGGTCTGCCGGTTGGAATGTTCCATTAATACCGGGACCGTCAGTAACCCCTGAACCAGTCCATCTTACATCTGCATCCACTAAAGCATTGCCTGCTTCATCCAATCCACTAAGCAGACTTAGAGTAACAGGGAATGTAGAGGACCCTTCACACAATGGAGAAACCGGGGTAATTCCATTTGGACTTGCCCCATCTTTATAAATGGTTATCACTTGATTGTAGACAAAATCAGGACATCCGAACAATGCGCCTGTAGGGTCGTTGATGGTCATTTTAATGGTATAGTTACCGGCTACCACATTGCCCGGATCTACTATTACAGGTGGCAGCGTACTAATCGTACCTGTTACTGGCGCTCCACCGATCAAAGTGTTACCTGAAGGACCAGAAGTTACTTCAAAAGTTACCTGATAATCAAAGCAACCATAAAATATTCTATTGGTGTCGTTAATGCTGAATGGTGTAGCATCCTGACACATATCATCCGGAAGATCGAATGATCCTTTAGGACATTCGTTGATGGTAATGGCAATATCGTCAGAGGTTACAACTCCCTGACAATCTGTGATCGTATATCTTAAATTTAAGACAAGACAACCTCCATCATATTTTGCGATGTGAGAATATCCGGCACCGGTTGGTGGAATGATGTTCACACCCGGAGTTACCGGTCCACCAAGATTTGGAACCTGAGACAAAATCGTCCATTCTCCACCCTGAGGTGCATTTTGTAATAAGTAGGATTCAAGATCAATTTGTGCATCCGGACACAGACAAATTCCAAAATTATCCACCAGGAATGGCGGAGCATAATCTTGTTCTACCTTGATGGAACGGGTAAGTTCCACATGGCAATTGGCATCGCCAACTGTATAAGTTACGGTATAAACGCCGGGACCGGTTGGCTCAAAAATGGCAGGGTTACCACCATTACAGCGATTGTCCGGTGGAGCCGGGCTCACGAAATCTCCAGACCAATAACCACAATCCTGTGCAGTAGCTAAATCCAGGTAATCGCATAAGTTTAATGGTAGATCAGACATACATACTGTTCCGGGGTTGGTCCATGCAGCGTCAAGTGGATTCACTTGAATCAAAACCTGACAGTTGCCTAAAACGCCACTTACATTTCCCGAACAGTCTTCTCCCCAAATTGGAATATCCTGAAGTCCTAGTTGGCCACAGCCAAAAGAGGCAGCATCATTTCTTTCCATTGGAAACCCATCGCAATTGTCATTTACGGTAGCTATACCGTTAAACCAATCTTGTGGTATCGTAACGGTAGAATATATACAAGTATTTGGATCTATAGTTAAATAGAAAACAGGAGCCGGCAATGGGCAATCCAATAATAAATCCGGTGCCGTAACATCCTGAAATCTTAATAAGTTATCACAATTAAACAATACCGGGCCGCCATTAGGGTTGCCATTGCAATCTATAAATGAAAATTGAACATCGACCTCGTCATTTGGGAAAAGTGGATTGCAAATGATATTTCCTGCAAATACAGGAATGTTACCACCAGGAATCACAGGAGTACCCGGTGCGAATAATTCGAATTCATAAGTCCCATTTCCATCCAAGTCAGCATACATACCTATTTGGGATGGGTCAATAACAGAACAATTGTCGCTAAAAATACTGGCATCTCGGATGTCAGGAACGTTTGCAGAACATGCTACATCAACTGGTAAAACGACTTGAGAAGGACACAAAGCACCGACAGGTGGCGTTACATCGGATACGGTAACTGTTAAAGTACAGCAATTGCTTGGAAGAGGTCCGGCGGGAGCAGGATCCAGGTTGCCATTGCCAAAGCAATCCTGAGCACATATTCTTATCGTAATTACCCTTGGGCCGGCACATCCACCGGTGATCGTTGGGAAGGTATTATTTATAAAAGGGCCTACATTAGGATTGGTCACGCCCAAAACTCTTTGAGAATAAGTAAACGGACTACCACAAGCATCCGTGGCAGAAGCAAGTCCCCTGAAATCTGCTACCGTATATTCACAATTGGCATCAAAGGCATCTGTTGCATCAGGTGGACAGGTAGAAAGTATAGGTGCAACCTGATCGCGAAGACGAATGGTTACGGAAGCAATATTGGATAAGTTGCCGCAGGCATCTGCAGTACGATATTGAACAGTAGTGCCCAGGTTAGGTGAAGTCGAACAGGCCAGATCCGGCACAGGAAAACCACTCACAATAAATGCGTTGGCGATCAAAGTAGGATCACTGGTACAGTTGTCTGCTACCCTTGGTCCGGTTACAACACTTAGAAGGTTAGCAAGTGAAACAGTGCATCCACTGTCTATATCCAAAATCAATGTTGCAGGAATGGTTAGTGTTGGGTTTACCGCATCAGATACCGTATAGGAATCTGTGTTGGTAATAAAACATAAGGCACCGGTTCCAAAATTAAAATAAGTGGTCACCAATGAAACATTAAAAGAGGTCCCATTCGGACATGTTCCAGATTGAGGCACAAGTCCGGGAGTACCTGCAGGTGGTATCTGGATTGGCGTGGCACCCCCAATTCTTGTAAAGCCCATGCAGGAAGCAGTTGCCTGCCAGGCATGCCCGGTGGCCACATTTGGAGTCAGGTACAAACAGCCTACTCCTAAGGCAGCATTTATTGGATTATTATTGCCTTGGGTTACGCAAACGTTCATGCCAGGAGCACAAGGTCCTTGTGCGGATAGGTCTTCACCGGGAGCAAACAAAAACAATAACAGTGCTATTGCTCCTGTGATGGTTTTCATTGCCTTTACGGGATTTCGTAAAAATGTTTTCATGGGGTTGATTTTAAATTGCCTCATTTAAAAAGAAATTGGATGATCGATGATAAAAATTTGGATCGGATCGTTAGGATTTTCAGGGCTTTTCACAATCTTATAGTTTTGGTCGCCACACTTTAGTTTGCCATCCATTACTTTAACCGATTTTTCATTGAAATTAACCCCCTCTGTGAGGATTACTCCCTTTGAAACCATCGATACATGGTTGGCGAAAAACTTAAACTTGGTTTCATTATAACCTGAACTGGCAATTGAATCTCTCAATGCAGCTGGTAGTTTCCGATATGAAACGTCAGGGTAAGCGAAGTACACAAAATTGAAATCAGGGTGGCTGTTCATAAAGAAATTAACGGTAGGGTCGTTCAACAGTCGTGTAAATTCACCAAGCTCAGCCTTGTCTTTGAGCGCAGCATTGACAAGGGGTACAACAAATTCACTTTTGAAGTTTGCAGATTTATTAGAGATATTTGTAGTGTCTGTGTTAAGGGATTGATTTACAATGTCTTTATCAGATTTTTTTACCTGTGAAGTGCAGGATAATAGATTAAAAGCGAAGAATGTTATGAGAGAAATAGAAACCAAGCCTGCATTCAGAGGAAACTGAACACAGCACGGACTGCCATTCGGGGAATACATCCCGGACTTACAGTCAATTAAAGCAAAAGGAGCACTTAGCTTCAATTCTTGCGCTTAATTGATTAAATAAATGGAAAGGGTGTAATACGGGAAGGCTGATGGCTTCGTCAGTTCAAACCGGAATTACCTCTTTCTTATAAATACCTTGAGCTTGGTTATTGACTCAAGTGCAAAGTAACAAAAACACTTTTAAATATATAGAATTTTTTAGGAGAATTTGATAAATTTAATTTTGGCTTGATATTTTGTTATGATTTTCACTAAAATACAGTGCAGAAATTATGCGTATATGTAGTTTAATTGGCATACAGAATCCTTAGATTTCATTGTATAAGCAAGCCATCCATAAGGTAAATTCTGGTTTGGTTGCCAAGTGTCTGTATCTCTATAATTTGGGCAGAAGTATTACCAATTTGGACAGATTTCATGTCACTACTAAAGCTGAATTTTTCACCAGAAAGACTTGTCGCCCCAGCCCAGGAAAAATCAGTAGCCTTAACAATTCCCCTACTGAGCATTTGTAGTTCAAAATCATCCGGAACCTGATCTTCCAGCTTTTTTCTTCTATCTCCACTGAGGGTCTCAAATGCTTTATCCACAGGAATAAAATAACTCACCTTTAATCTCTTGTCGTCATACAACATGGGAATCACGGAACTTGAGTTTTTAAGCATCCGATTATAGATTGTCAAATCCTGCCTGCTCTCTACAAATTTCATCACTGCCTCCGAAGCGGCAATGGATTCGTCTTTGCTGTATTTGTGGTCTTCCTTGTTTCCACTATCCGAGGTTGTATGACTTTGCTGAACTACTGCAGCTTGCTTTTTACATGAGGGAAGAATAAATAAAAAACTAATAAAGTAAATAAGGTTTTTGAAGGTAGACATGGATGGCTGATTTTTTAGATGGGTAAAGTTAAGGGAATTTCAACTCACCCTGCCCTCTCTTGAAAGAGAGGGGGAGGAAATGGGGGGTGGGTGGAAATTACGTGGATACCGTTTCAACTTACCCTGCCCTTTCTTGAAAGAGAGGGCAGGGTGAGTTGGGTAAGGCATGATTGATTCTTTTTTGTTTTAAAATAAAACAAAAAAGTGAATAGAAATAAATCTCAAATAACATTTTACTATTTTCACGGACCTAAAAATAACACCCTATGTCTTTTACATTCCTTGCTCGGAAATTGAGGAAGAATCAAACATTAGCAGAATCTGTTTTTTGGAATCATGTCCGCAACAGAAGGTTTATGGATTTAAAATTCACCAGACAATTTGTAATTGAAAAATCCAATATAATGGGTCGCAAAGGATTTTACATTGCTGACTTTCATTGCCACGCTCTAAAAATAATTGTAGAAATTGATGGCCCAATTCATCTTCTGCAAAAGGATTATGATGAACTCAGGCAGCAGCATTTAGTTGAAATGGGTTTCCATGTTATTAGATTTAAAAATGAAGAAATTATTAAAAATTGGGTTGAAGTGGAAGAGCGATTAAGATCTGATGTATTGAAAAGATTGGAAGTTATATGAAAATAAAGAATTCACCTCACCCCCCAATAAATTGGGGGCACGGCCCCGGCCCCCTCTCTTGAAAGAGAGGGGAGGAAAAGTGGTGTGGGTTGAAATTACGTGGATACCGTTTCAACTCACCCCTAGCCCCTCTCTTAAAAGAGAGGGGAAAAGGAGGATTCATACTTTTGACACTCAATCTTTCCCTCTCTTTTAAGAGAGGGTAGGGTGAGTTGAATGCGTCCAGTTATGTCCCGTTTTCTTACTATCCTGAAGTATTGGTCAATAAAGTTTTAGGACAATTTACATGTCACCTATTCATTGCTAAAACACAAAGCCCCTCCTCAATCATGAGGAAGGGCTTTGTATTTTATCCACTGAAGAATCAGCTTATCTATTCTGCTTTACGAGCTTCATGGTTTTTGTCCATTGTCCTTGACGCAGGTGGAGTATGTACACACCATCAGGATAGTTTTCTCCGAATTCGGCTGCATCGGTCTGGTTCTTGTAGAACCTCTTCTCAACCATTTTACCGTAGGAGTTGAAGACAGACATTTCTATGTCAGACTTGTCATCGCTGTTGATAAACAGGTTGAAGAAGTAAGATGTAGGGTTCGGGAACACTTTTACGTATCTGGTTGGTTCGACTAACTCCGAGATTCCGAAGTGGTGATCATCCAGACCACCTTCATGGTCGTGGTCGTGACCATTCCACTGCTCTTCCAGATGTCCCGCTAGGGCCGGAGGAGGACCACAAAGATCATCGCACTTACCTATTTTATCTCCTCCGTGGCCTGGAACGTGAGTAGGTACGCTTGCAATGGTTACCGGAGTGGTTACACCTGAATGACAAACATAAATCGAACCTCCATTGGATCCAGGAACTTTAACATCCTTCACACAGAAAGTAACTGAGCAAGTGGTTGTGCAACCATTGCTGTTGGTCACCGTAACGGTGTAAGTAAAGTTACCAGGTACGGTCGGAGCAAAAGTAGGACTCTGACAGTTGGTACAGTTGATCAGGTAAGTAGTCGGGCTCCAGTTGTAAGTGAAACCTGAACCTCCTGTAGGATTACAGGTCATCAACACAGTCTGAGGACCATAACCGAGGTACACGTTGTTTGCAATACCACCAGTGTAGGCGCCCGTTGCCGGAGTGAGTGTAATTGAGCAAGTTGGCTTGTAACGGATGGTTACCACTGATGTACATGTTTTAGAATTACCTGAAGCATCGGTTGCAGTTAACACCACGTTGTTGTTGATCGGATCCGCACAGGTGAATGTTGATTTATTGATGCTTAAATTAGGCGTACCACAATTATCTGTTGCAGTCAATCTCACCTGAATTGGAGTGATTGTTTTCGTTCCACCTACCAAATCAACGGTGATGTTTTTGCAGGTCACATTTGGTTTAATTGTATCCAATATTGTAACGACCGCAGTATTCATGCCCATATTGTTTGCAGCATCTTTTGCTGTCAAAGTAACCACATTAGCTCCAATGTTGCTGCAGTTAAAGCTGGTCTTAGATAAGGTTAAGCTCGTAATGGCACAATTGTCGAAGCTGCCGTTGTTTACATTAGCAGTTAACAAAGTTGCAGTACCCAAAGCATTTAAATACAACGTCACAGGTTTTGTAATTACGGTAGGTTTGGTGGTATCATTCACCGTCACCGTAAACGTGCAGGTTGCAGAATTTCCACAACCATCTGTTGCCGTCATGGTCACAGTTGTAGTGCCTACGTTGAAGAAGGTTCCAGAGTTTTTACTATAGGTAATGACCGGCATACCGGAACAATTATCTGTAGCAGATCCGTTGAAGGTCACCGTAGCACCGCATACACCAGTTGCATTTGGCTGGGTGATGTTTGCAGGGCAGGTTGGAGTCGGATTGATGTTGTCGTCCACAGTAATGATCTGGTTACAGGAGCTTTCGTTTCCGCAAGCATCTTTGAAATACCATGTCCTCGTTACCGTCATCGGGCAAGATCCAACAGCCACATCTTTGTATTCAACCGTTACAATTCCGCAAGTATCCGAAACATTACCCCAGTTTGGAGAAGATTCAAACACTGCTTCGGTGGATGCAGTCCTTACTGCTGAATAAGGAGGATCTGTGATATCGGCTGTGGTGCATCCGGAGATGTCTCGAGCCTCCGCACAATCTTCAATATCCGGTGCAGTTACATCCAATACATTGATGATTTGATTACAAGTAGTAGAATTACCACATACATCGCTTACCGTCCAGGTTCTGGTCACCACAATCGGGCAGGTTCCGGAAGCAACATCCTTATAAGTTACTGCATTGATGCCACAGACATCAGTTGCAGCTCCCTGGTTGGTTGCATTGGAGAACACTGCATAACTGGACACTTTGGTAGTAGCTGAGTACACAGGTCCTGTTATGTCTGCTGTGCTGCAACCATTGATGTTGCGGGTCACAGGACAAACTGAAATAGATGGTGCCTGAGTATCGTCCACCGAAATGGTCTGGTTGCAAGTGCTGCTGTTGCCGCAAGCATCCGTTAATCTCCAGGTACGGGTTACCACAACCGGACATTCGCCGCTGGCCACATCTTTGTATTCTACTGTCACAATTCCACATACATCCGTTGCTGCTCCATTATTTGGTGCAGATGAATAGACACTATACGTGCTGGCTGCCCATGTCATGGAGAACGATGGATTGTCAATTGATCCTAATCCACATCCTTCAATAGTGCGCGTCGCAGGACAAACAGTTATCGTCGGTGCCTGTGTATCGTCCACATTGATGGTTTGTGTACAAGTCGTTTGGTTACCACACGCATCCGTGATGGTCCAGGTACGGGTTACTACGATTGGACAAGTTCCGGATTGACTGTCCTGATACTTCACAGAAGCAATACCACATACATCACTGGCGTCTCCCTGGTTGGTACCATTTTCAAACTCTGCTTCAGAAGAATTGGCTTCTGTTGCTGAGTAGGCGGGACCGGAGATGGCTCCTGTATTGCAACCCTCAATATTGCGGGTTACAGCACATGCATTGATGACCGGATTTTGAGTATCGTCTATGGTAATCGTCTGTACACATACATCGGAGTTACCAGCTGCATCACTGATGGTCCAGGTTCTGGTCACTGTGATCGGACAAGTACCGGATGCAACATCCTGATACTGTACCAGGGTAATGCCACAATTCTCGATGGCATCGCCATTGTTTGGCGCACCGGAGAAAATGGCATAAGTAGTTGTCGCAAGCGTTGCACTGTAAGCAGGGCTTGTTATGGCACCTGTATTGCAACCTTCAATGGCACGGGTCTCAGGACAATTGAGGATGATTGGGTCTTCTATGTCATTAACCGTTATGGTGAAGCTGCAAGAAGCAGCATTTCCACTGGCATCTGTTACTTCAAAAGTGTTGGTAGTTACGCCAACAGGGAAGTAAGTGCCACTCGGTTGACCTGCAGTCTGCACTGTGTTTGGATTAGGACAGTTGTCCGTTCCTATAGGTGCGGTGTAAGTCACCAAAGCAGAACAGATACCCGGATCGCTGTCTTCCACAATATTGGCAGGGCAAACGATCTGAGGATCCTCCGTATCATTTACAGTTACTGTAAAGCTGCAGGTTGCGGTATTGCCACTTGCATCGGTTACCTTAAATGTATTTGTTGTTACCCCGACAGGGAATGCAGAACCGCTACCTAAACCGGATGTCTGAACGGTATTTTGTCCAGGACAATTATCGGAACCAGTAGGTGGTGTGTAATTCACTTCGGCAGAACAGTATCCGGCATCATTGCTTACTACTACATTCGCAGGACAAGTTATCTGAGGTAATTCGTTATCGTTCACGGTTACCGTAAAGCTGCAGGTTGCAGTATTGCCCATAGCATCTGTAACTTTGAAAGTGTTCGTTGTGACACCTTTAGGGAATATTGCACCACTTGCCAATCCGGCAGTCTGAATGGTATTTGCGCCAGGACAATTATCTGTTCCGGATGGGGCAGTATAATTAACCACAGCAGTACACAATCCAGGGGTAGTATTGGTAATGATATTGGCAGGGCAGGTGATCTGCGGTAATTCATTATCATTCACAGTTACCGTAAAGCTGCAGACCATCATATTTCCTGTTGCATCCGTTACTTTAAATGTATTGGTTGTTGTTCCTTTAGGGAATGCAGCACCACTGGCCAAACCAGCTGTCTGAATGGTATTTGCACCAGGACAGTTGTCTGTGCCTACAGGTGTAGCGTAATTCACTACTGCTGTACACAATCCTGCATCCGTGGATACTGTGATGTTATTTGGACAACTGATTTGTGGCAATTCGGTATCGTTGACAGTTACCGTAAAGCTACAAGTCATGGTATTGCCAGCCGCATCTGTTACCTTGAAGGTATTCGTAGTAGTTCCAACAGGGAAGTAAGAACCACTCGCCAAACCTGCAGTCTGGATGGTATTTGCACCAGGACAGTTGTCCGTTCCAACAGGTGCGGTGTAAGTCACCAATGCAGAACACAAGCCTGGATTGTTACCCACCACAATATTGGTTGGGCAAGTGATCTGGGGTGCTTCTGTATCGTTCACAGTAACCGTAAAGCTACATGTGGCGATATTTCCTTCGGCATCTTCTACCTTGAAGGTATTGGTCGTCACGCCTACAGGGAAAGCAGCGCCACTTGGCAAGCCAGCAGTCTGGGTGGTATTGGCACCCGGACAATTATCGGTTCCAACTGGTGTGGTATATGTTACCACTTTAGAACATAGACCCGGTGTATTGGTAGTTACGATGTTGGCAGGGCAATTAATCTGCGGAGCTTCCTCATCGTTTACTGTGATCGTAAAGCTACAGGTTGCTGTATTCGAAGCTCCATCCGTCACTTTGAAAGTATTGACTGTCACGCCAACAGGGAAGGCAGAACCACTTGGAAGCCCAGCCGTCTGAACGGTATTCGCACCAGGGCAGTTATCTGTACCAACAGGTGCAGTATAATTTACAATCGCAGAACAGTTTCCATTGTCGTTAGCAATTATGATGTTGCCAGGACAAACAATCTGAGGGACTTCAGTATCGGTCACCGTAACGGTAAAGCTACAGGTAGCCATGTTTCCACTGGCATCCGTTACCTTGAAAGTATTGGTGGTCACCCCAACAGGGAAATAAGAAGCGCTGGCCAGGCCTGCTGTCTGAATGGTATTGGCTCCAGGACAATTATCGGTTCCTGTTGGTGCCGTATAATTAACCAAAGCAGCACACAATCCCGGATCGTTGTTCTTCGAAATATTGGCAGGACAAGAAATCACCGGCAATTGAGTGTCGTTAACCGTTACCGTAAAGCTGCAAGTTGCCGTGTTGCCACTGGCATCCGTAACTTTAAAGGTATTGGTCGTCACTCCCACAGGGAAGGCAGCTCCACTGGCAAGACCTGCTATCTGAACCGTATTAGGGCCAGGGCAATTGTCTGTTCCTACAGGAGCCGTATAAGTCACCACTGCGGAACAAAGGTTCATGTCATTAGGTACTGATATGTTGGATAGACAAGTGATCAACGGCAATTCTGTGTCGTTTACGGTTACCGTGAAACTACAGGTTGCCGTGTTGCCCATGGCATCCGTTACTTTGAAAGTGTTGGTTGTAACACCTACAGGGAAGCTTGCACCACTGGCAAGACCTGCTGTCTGAATGGTATTGGCTCCGGCACAATTGTCAGTTCCAACAGGGGCAGTATAAATCACCACCGCAGCACACTGACCAGTGGTATTTGATACCACAATATTGGCAGGACAAGTAATCTGCGGTAACTCATTGTCATTCACCGTTACAATGAATGTGCAAGAAGCTTTCACGCCGCCCGCATCTGTTGCTTCATAAGTTACATTGGTAGTTCCTTTAGGGAAGGCAGCTCCACTGGCCAAACCAGCAATTCGTGCGGTTGTAACGCCAGGGCAGTTGTCTGTTCCAACAGGAGTAGTATAATTCACCACTGCAGTACATAATCCTGCATCCGTAGATACTGTGATGTTGTTCGGACAAGAGATTTGTGGTGCTTCTGTATCGTTTACGGTCACCGTAAAGCTACAGGTAGCAGTTAATCCACCGGCGTCCGTCACTTTGAAAGTATTGGTCGTCACTCCTACAGGGAAGTAAGAGCCACTCGCCTGACCGGCAGTTTGGATGGTATTTGCACCCGAACAGTTGTCTGTTCCGGTTGGTGCGGTATAAGTCACCAAGGCAGAACACAAGCCTGGATCGTTGCTCTTCACAATTGGCGAAGGACAAGTGATCTGTGGTGCCTGAGCATCTGTAACCGTCACCGTAAAGCTACAAGTTGCCGTATTTCCTGAGGCATCTGTAACCTTGAAAGTATTCGTGGTTACGCCTACAGGGAAGGCAGCTCCACTTGCAAGACCTGCAGTCTGGATGGTATTTGCTCCAGGACAATTGTCTGTACCCACAGGAGCAGTATAGTTAACTACTGCAGAGCAGAGGTTCGCATCATTTGGTACTGAAATATTAGATGGACAAGAGATTACCGGTAATTCCGTATCGTTCACCGTAACGGTGAAGCTACAAGTTGCCATAGCTCCCGGTACATCTGTTACTTTGTACACAATGGTTGATACACCTACCGGGAAGCTAGATCCACTGGCAAGGCCAGATAGCTTCACGGTTACTGAGCCTGGACAATTGTCTGTACCTACAGGTGCAGTATAATTGACCACTGCGGAACACATTCCGGCATCGTTGGATGCAGTTATGTTAGCAGGGCAAGTAATCTGTGGCGCTTCTGAATCTATAATAGTTACTGTAAAGCTACAAGTGGTCATTAATCCACCCGCATCCGTTGCCTTGTAAGTGACAAGTGTAGGAACTCCTACCGGGAAGAAGGAACCATTTGCATTCGGTGGTGTAGTGGTAAGCATTACGCCCGGACAGTTGTCAGAGGCTGTAGGCTCATTCCAAGACACGGTGCGACCGCATAGGCCGGGATCATTGCCCAATGGTCCAATGTTTGTAGGACAATTGCTGATGATCGGTGGTTGGTTGTCCACGATGGTAACGGTGAACGAACAAGCTGCTGTATTTCCATTTACATCCGTTGCTGTATAAGTAACTGTCGTGGTACCCACAGGGAACAATGCAAAAGCGGTAGTTCCTATGGTAATCACATTCACGGTATTGTTACTGGTACTGACCACTAAAGACATGATTCCGCAAGCATCAGTAGGTACCGGAACGGTCCAGCTATGGGTTTGTTCACAGGAACCTGATACCGCATTTAATGTGACATTTGGAGGACAGGTAATAACCGGTGGAGTAATATCTACAACTGTTACAATTGCATTGCAAGTGGCTGAGTTGGCAGGTGATGCATCATCAGTTACTGTTAATGTTACCGTATTCGGGCCAACATTACTGCAATTAAATGAATTAGGCAAAACAGCCAAAGTCAAAAGATTGTATGGAGTACAATTATCAACAGTACCTGCAGCAATTGCATTAATGTTAGCAGTTGTTAGCGTATAGTTTCCTGATGAATTTAAGTTAACACTTATGTTGTTGCAAACAGGAGTCGGCGCATCATCATCATTCACTGTAACTGTAAAGCTGCATGAGCCCATATTGCCCGCTGCATCCAATACTGTCCAGGTTACTGTGGTAACTCCTTTATTAAACACAACTCCTGCTAAGGTATTGCTTCCGCTTCCCATCGTAACTCCACTCAATGAATAAGTCGTACTTGTTACGGCACAATTATCATTGCTGCCGGTAGGATCAAATTCCGTTCCTACCGCTGTGTATGTACAGGCAGGTGCGTCTGTTCCCCTCGTTTGTGGGGCCACGCAACTTACTGTCGGCGCTTGATTATCATTTACAGTAACCGTAAAACTACATGTCATTGTATTTCCACTTGCATCCGTAACTGTCCAAATTACTGTAGTCAATCCTGTTGGGAAATCACTTCCGGAAAGACTGCTGGTCATATCATAATTGTTACTGATGGTCTCTCCTGGACAATTATCATCAAATGCTGTAGGATCAAATTCCGTTCCTACCACTGTATAATTACATTCTCCCAAATCCGTATTCTTTGTCTGATTCAACGGACAAGAAATTGTAGGCTTAATTGAATCATTCACAATCACCGTGAAACTACAAGTACCTGTATTAGGTACAGCATCTGTTGCAGTCCAGGTAACTACTGTGGTACCTTTAAGGTAATCTCCACTTGCATTGCTCGTATTGTTGAAATCGTTTAGGTTAGAAATGATTCCACAATTGTCAATAGTGGCTACATCAAAAATCAAGGCAGCTTTACATACACCAGGATCTGTATTAACCGTAATTGAATTGTTAGGTCCGAATGGAGTTCTGATCCAGTCAACATTTTCCATGTTAACGAGGGTTCCGTTTTGTGCAGATCCTGCATTGTCATTCGCTACGGTTCCTGTTCCTTGTTCTAAGTTATAATAGGCAACCAATCCCGGCTCTGTTCCTAGTAATGAAGTGCCGAGATAAGCCTTAATTTGAGATGCCGTTAAGGCTTGGTTGAATACACCCACTTCATCCATTTTACCATTGAAGTAATCAATGTTGGAAGAAGTCTTAAATGCCATGGTCAGTGGGCTACCGTTGTTAATTATATTTCCGGAGATGGTTCCTGTTGATGTACCCATCAGCACACCATTTACATACACATTCACTTTAGATCCAGTGTAAACTCCAGCAACATGAATCCATTTGTTGGTTGGGAGTAAATTGGAGCCACCTGATCCGACGGTTCCTGCGGAATACCAACCATTGCTGGTGGTAGCAACCACAAAGTGGAAACTTCCGTTGGCACCCACAATTAGACGATAAGCATTTTCTTTTGCAATAGGTGCATAATTCTGAACCGGTAAGGCATCGATTTTCATCCATCCCATTACAGTCAGTGCGCCCATTCCTTCCAGAACTGCATTGTCTGCAACGGTAACATATTCGTTTACTCCGTCAAAATCCAAGCCTTTACCCACCTTACAGAAAACCTGTGGATTTTCTCCATCGGTCACTGTTACCATGATGGTACAAGAGGATGAATTACCACAAGCATCGGTAGCAGTCCATACAATGGTGGTGGTACCGGTAGGTAAAGTATCGTTCGCTAAAGTATTGGTAAGATTGAAATTATTGGTGATGGTCACTGCACCTCCACACAAATCTGAAGCTGTTGCGTTGAACTCTGTACCGCTTACTATATAGCCACAATAGCCTAAAGTAGTGCCTCTAGTGAACGGACTTCCGCTGGCACAAGTTATGGCAGGTGGAGTCTGATCGCTACCGGTATTGGAATAGGTTAGACCTGGTAGTTCGTTCCCGCAGACATCTGATATGGTAAATGTGTAGGTAACCGTCCAGGCACAATCTGTTCCTGTGACGACTGTGTTTGTAAGTGTTGCTGTAACAGCTCCACCACAATTATCCGTATAACCTTCAATGGCTTCTGTTGCATTAAAAGGAGCTGCAGTGGCTGCATTAGCTTTACATGCATTGGTTCCTGAAGATCCGGTATGAGGCATACCTGTCAAGCTTGGGGCGGTCTGGTCGCTTCCGGTGTTTGAATAGGTACGACCTGTTAATTCGTTACCACAAACATCCTTTACTGTAAAAGTATAAGTTACTGTCCAGCCGCAATCCGTTCCAGTTACATTGGTATTGGTAAGTGTGGCTGTTAAAGCACCAGTACAATTATCTGTGTATCCTAATATTGCATTGGTTGCGCTGAAAGGTGCGGCTGTCGCTGCATTAGCCAAACAAGCATTTGTTCCTGTCGTTCCGGCATAAGGGATACCTGTCAAGCTTGGTGCCGTAACATCATTTACAGTAACCACTTGTGTGCAAGTTGTTGTATTTCCGGTAGCGTCTGTTGCTTTCCAAGTTCTGGTCAGCGTAAATCTGTGATCACAAGTTTTATTGGTAACAACTTCACTCATGACGGAGACAATAACTCCCGGGCAATTATCTGTAGCAATAGCAGGACCTCCTGTGTTTGCAATAGTAGAGTCAGCCGCACAAGAGACAGTTATGTCATCCGGACAATCTGTAATTACAGGATTCTGATTGTCGTTAACGGTAACTGTGAAGCTACAAGTGGCCATGTTCATACTGCCATCTGTAACTTTGAATGTATTGGTTGTCAATCCCACAGGGAATGCTGCTCCACTGGCTAAACCTGCAGTCTGCGTAGTCATAGGACTTGGACAATTATCGGTTCCAACAGGTGTGGTGTAAGTAACAACAGCAGAACATTGACCTGCATCTGCATTGACTACTATATTAGAAGGGCAAGTGATCTGAGGCAACTCATTGTCGTTGACCGTCACAGAGAAGAGGCACAATTTTGTGTTGCCACTTGCATCTGTTGCGGTGTAGGTCATATTGGTTGTACCCTTAGGGAAGATTGATCCCGGAGGTAAGTTCGGTAATAAGGAAAGACTGACTCCCGGACAGTTGTCGGAAGCAGTTGGTGCCACCCAAGTTACTAATGCAGTGCAAAGACCCGGATCGGTACTTTTTACGATGTTGTTCGGACAACCGGTAATAATTGGTAATTCATTGTCAATCACCACTACGTTAAACATACAGGTGGAAGTATTTCCACATTCATCTGTAGTTTCAAATTTCTGAAGTGTTGTGCCAACCGGGAAGAAATCTCCTGACATCAGTCCGGTTCCATCCACCTTCAGAATGGTAAGCATACCGGTACAGTTGTCTGTGGCGGTAGGCGCAGCATAACTCACTGATCTTCCGCACAAGCCAACTACGTTATTGACCGTGATTGTGGTAGGGCAACTGGTGAAGGTCGGAGGGGCATTGTCAATTCTTGTATTGTAAGCAGTTGAGGATACATTACCACATGCATCCGTTTCAGTTACTGTTACAACTGCGCTACAAGTTCCGGAAGTACTTGCTGCTTCCGTAATAGATCCCGGACAATTATCTGTGGCTGAAGTCGCAGCGAGTGCTGCAGCTTCTGCTGCCCCTACTGTAGGATAACATGCAGCAATTGTTCCTGGAGTAATTACTGGTCCCGTATTATCTAATACGTTAACCGTTTTTGTGCATGAAGAAGTACAAGAATTCCCATCTGTGGTAACTAAAGTTAAGGTGAAATCATTATTACATAAGCTACCTGCCAAGACTGAAACAGTTTGTGCATTGGTAGCTCCTGGGATGGTAGCGTTACCTGAAATTGACCAGGCATAACTTACACCTGCCGGTCCAGAAAAATCATTAGAAGTATTAGGACAAACCGGACCATTTGTACCTGTGATGGTACATGCAGGAAGAGGCTCAACTGTAATTATCTGATCATCTGTAACCGTACATCCAGGGAAAGTTACAGTAACAGTATAAGTGGTAGTCATACCCGGGCTTACCACAATACTGGCAGTAGTTGCTCCACCAGGAGACCACAAATACGCTGTTGCTCCGGTAGTGGTTGCATCCAAGGTAGCACTTGCACCTGCGCAGATAATACCATCATTATTTGCAACACCACTTGTTTCTGTCACTGCTATTGTAACTGTTGGTGAGGTTGCTACCCCAGTTCCTCCCAAAGGAACAGGAATTCCATTTAGATATTGACAATACAAGACCTTTGTAGTAATATTTGCACCACTACCCGGTCCAACCGGGCCAGGACCATTGGCTGCATTCCAATAGTTTAAGGTAGCATCTACATCTGTTGCACTTAGATTTTCTACCCCATAAGTAGAACCTGCAAACCAGTTGTTGGCAGTTGCCGTAACAGCACCTGCAGAGGCAGCTAACTGTAGGTCTTTTCCGTTAGGTTTACCGGTTTCAAAAAACTTATTTGTTTTGACAGTACCGGTACCGCTGTTTATAAAGCGTACGCCGATGCCGTTGTCATATATGTGATTGTTTTCTATTGTAGCAGAGCCTCCGTCAACGTCGATACCGATGGTATTGCCATTTATGGATAGTGGATTGTCGTGAATATTTGAAGAAGCATCAGGTCCCAAAACCAATATTCCGGCTGGGCTTCCAGACACATTGGTGTTTCCTTTAATATCTGCAAAGACAGTAACACCATTTGAATTTGAAGGATTGTCATGAACCCTTATCCCTGCTATGGAAGCACCCGTTATGGTAACTCCATCAATAGTAGCAAGTGTATTACCTCCTGCATTAGAACCGGCAGTTGGGTAACCTTCAAAATTGTTTACGTTTATACCCAAATCTACACCCGTGATATTGCCTCCTGAAATCAAAGGAGCTGTTTGGTCATTCCATACAGATATCCCTGTACTGGTAGGTACAATGATTGCTGAACCATTAATGGTATTATTTGATGCTGTGTGAACTGCACCGGAAAGTGAAGACAATAAGATTCCATGCCAAATAGCTGTTTCATTAGCATTTGCTAAACCAGTTATTGAATTGGCATTTAGGGTATAAGCAGAGGCACTACTATAGGCCAAATTGTGAAATATACCTACCCGGCGAGCCTGAATGGTATTATTTGAAATGTTCTGATAAGTAGAAGATCCCGGGTTAGCCGCACTGAAATTTCCGGTTTGAATTCCCAATCTAACATTGGTCATGCAGTTATTGGTAACCGCAGCATATTGATTGTTGTACAGTAATACCCCACCTCCCCAAAAATTTATACCGGAACCTGCATCATAAGTTCCAAGATTCTGAATTTTATTATTGCTTATTGTGTGACCGGTAGAAGGCACACCTGCTGGGTAATCATAAAGCGTTAAACCAAAATATGAGAGGTTTTGGATAATGTTGTTGCTGGCTGTTAAATTGTTTATGCCGGTCTCATATACGGTTATACCTTCTGCTGCATCTATGTCTGCCCCATTGGTACTGGAAAACCCGCTTGTAATTGCTGTGTTGTCTCCATCAATAGTGAAACCTTTAATGGTTACATTAGAAGCCGCAACATGGAATATTTCACCGGAAGATATAGCTGCTGTGGCAGGAACTACAATCGCTTCGGCGACTCTTGGTGTGGCAGAACAAGGGTCAATATTGGCATTAGGTCCAAGTATGGTAAGTTGTTTGTTTACAACTATATTTTCCACATAGGTACCTGCTCCTACACTTAAGGTGTGCCCGTTTAAAGTTTGAGGATCGTCGATAGCAGATTGTATGTCGCAGAAAGTTTCCGAAGTGTTGGTGTTGGTAACCAAATTATTATTGGCACATTGACAAGACCCTGCGGGCTGGAATCCTACATTCCCGCTTGCATCCACCCCGGTGCTAAGCACTGTTCCCAATAGGATGTCGCCACTTGCGCCTTCTACAAATGTATTTAGGATGATACCTAAATCGGTAGTTCCATGCCAATTACAAACAACATTAATATCGCTGGTAATTCTGCTTATTACTGCTTTATGAGCAAATGCAAAAGAAAGATCATTGCCTTCTATAACAACGTTTGATGGTGTTGCATTTACTTTTCCAATTTCCCCAATTCGTATACCGTTTCTAGGGCCGGTTATTTTGTTGTTTTTAATAGTGACATTACTTAGAGATGCAGGGATTGTATTGTAGGAAGGAGCATCGTCTCTTGCTTTAATGGTAATTGCAGAAGGGTTTTGAGGATCTGGAGCTGTGCCGATATGGCCAGAATTCGTAATATCGCAATTCTGAATCGTAATATTCGAATAAGCACCATATTTCAGGTTAATATCTATACCATTATTGAAATTATAACTTGCATCCGTCCCATTGTCAGCCATTGTAAGGCTTTCGAAAGTGGCATTGCTTAGCTTTTCAAAGTACATACCTTTTTGAAGGTTGTTACTGATCGTGCTGTTTTGAATAGTTATTGCATCAAATGCAACAGGTGTTGTAGCTTGGAAGACAGCAATTCCTTGTAAGGCATTTCCTGATATAGTACAATTATCCATGAATAAACCATTTACCGCATTGGCTGTACCCACACGCATACCAATTGTTCCAGCAAGCAAAGTGGTTCTTTGAATATCGGTCAGTAAAATGTCAATGCTGCTGTTACTACCACCAAAGCTTACTCCATAACGGCAATAATCTATCAATGCCATGTTATTAATGGTTGGATTAACAACCCCATTTAATAAAACTGCATCTTGGAAATTTGTAACAAACATATTTTGGATCGTCACATTTGGAGCCGATATGGTAATCCCAACACCTATACAGGATGAAGGGGCTGTCAAAACGGTGTTTGTTGCAGGGTTGCTGCCTTTTCCAGCTCCAATAATAGTAAGCTCTTTTGTTACCGTCACATTTTCAGTGAAAGTTCCAGCACTAACCATTAATGTGTGGCCATTAAGTGTCTGAGGATCATCAATAGCGGCCTGTATGGTGCAGAATTTTTCCAAGGTGGTAGTATTCATCACTCCTGCACATTTTGTCAAAACAACATCATTTCCATCTCCACCGGCATAATTAATATCAAAAGTATAACCACTTACTGTTATTACATTTCCTTGCGCAAACTGACCAGAAACTGCATCCGCCAAATCATTGTCAATTATTTTTAATTGATCTCCATTTGCAGGTACATAACCTAAAATTAAATTTAATGTGGCTCCTCCTAAAGTAACCGTTCCATTAACAATGAACTGGTCATATAAAGTACAAGCTGTAGTACCATTTGCCTCAATATCCAAAATATCTCCGCTATTCAGGACCATATTACCTGTAATGGTAACACATGACGGACTTGATCCAGCGGCAAGTGTAACTGTCTTAGCAGTTGCATCTGCGCCACCTGTGTAGGTCGTACCGGACTGAATATGCACCGTACCATTTGCGGCAACTGCATCAATTCCT
>Ga0268298_10000343_pt1 | contig 60248 bp, 54 predicted proteins | sample WWTPWeurt_MetaG_FD_194462 | JGI IMG/M metagenome (GOLD analysis project Ga0268298, IMG submission 194462) | Activated sludge microbial communities from WWTP in Nijmegen, Gelderland, Netherland - WWTP Weurt | ecosystem: Engineered > WWTP > Aerobic digester > Activated sludge | place... | reverse complement strand
GTTTCGGCCTCATACCAGCACAGTATTTTCAAATCCCGCCAATTTTCGTGATCTTGTTTCTCCTCGCCTTTCTTGGGGCGTGGTTCAATCCGTACTTTAGCCGCATCCATAGACCCATATAGCCGCTGGACGATTTTCCCTGGATTGCGTTGCCGAGCCTGTTGAAAGGTCTCATCTCGACTCTGTTTGATCAACGTTTCTTCCTGTTTCTGCTGCAACTCGCCCAGTTGTTCGGTCTCAGATCGCACTGTATTTTCAGACATGTCAAATAGTAGATAAGCATTCAACCATTTTGGACTCTCGTCATACGAAAACGCTATCCCGGCTAAAGCCAACAGCGCTGCCAAACCGGATGTCACAGCTCCTGGCTCCAATCCAAACTGTTTATCTATCGGCGCCTTTCCGTTCCCACACGGACATCCCGCATAATATGCTCGTTCATATCTTACTTTGCCAAAGACGCTGATCACTGTCGCTGTGCGCATTCGTTGATATTTCAATGTCCCTCCACATTCGCAGCCAATTTCGCTTTCTGGTGTCGTTTGTGACGAGCTCAACAACTGCCCCAGCGCTTGTATCCCTATTTGCCGCAACGCTTCCCTCAGTCCCTTTTCGATATCGGCAATCATTGGCTGCTCCTTTTCTTCACTAATCGCCGTCTTGAACATTTCGGCCAATTGACCAGCAGCACGATTGATCGTTTCGGTGTTATATTTCATTTGGAGCCTCCGGTAGTTTGGTTTTGTGGTGAAACCCTTATCCTACCCCAGGCTCCTTTCTTCTGACAACCTTTGCGTGCACACAGCTGTTATTAAGGTCGGAATGTAATCCAGAAACTGAGGTAAAATACCCGATAAATTATTCCATTTTTTGCACCGCTTCCACCGGAGTCCCAATGACAACTCCATTCCCCTCTGCATGTAAATCACATCTATTCTCTGACTGACCCTCATGACCAAAGCTATTCCCGAGTCCGTTCTGGTTGTCTTTAACCCTTCATCCGGAATCCCTGGAGATGAGGGAGAGCAGCTCGTCAGTCTGCTCAAGGAACTTCAGAACCTCAATTTTTCATCTCAAGTATTCTTTTTACAACCCAATTCCGATTTAGAGAGCACCATTAAATATGCTCTCAGTCAGGGTATAAAATATTTTATCGCCTGCGGGGGGGATGGAACTATTGACAGCGTTGCAGGAGTGTTGGCAAAACATACACAGCTTTCACGCGATTCCCAACATCCTATTCTTGGGATCATCCCGACCGGTACTCAAAACAATATCGCCCTTAGTTTGGGTATTCCAACAGATATTCAATCTGCAGTAGAGCTATTAAGCAAAGGCTATCCCCGCCCAATAGACCTTGGTGTTGTTACTTGTTCTGGCGGACAAAGAATATTTCTCGAGGCCTGTTCTGTCGGTCTGTTCTCAGCCTTATTTCCTGCCGCGGATGATATCCAACATGGAAATATTCCCAGAGTTGCAGAACTGCTTGGTACATTGATCGCATTTCCGCTCTCAGAAATCCATATCAGTGCTGACGATCAACCCGAAACAACAAATCGAGGGCATGTTGTGCTGATCTCCAACATGCCTTATATCGGCCCACATTATGCAATTCCCTCTGCAAGCAGCGTCGATGATGGACTCCTCGATGTTTTGGTTTTTAACGATCTCACCAAACTGGATATACTATCCTTCGCAGCGCTTGCCGCAGGATCATTACCAGTCGAGGCAGATGTACAACACTACCATATCCAAAAAATCCAAATTCACACGAACCCTCCAATGCCTGTATTGGCCGATGGATTTCACCTGGGTGATACCCCGCTTTCCATTACAATAATGCCCAAAGCACTTCACATCTTAGTCAGCAGCGATAACAAACGAGGAAAACAATGACTCAAATTGGCGTTTTTTCAGAAGTTGGAAAGCTTCGCAAAGTGATTGTTCACAGGCCTGAGTTAAGCCTGCAGCGGTTAACCCCCTCAAATCATGACGAACTACTATTCGATGATGTCCTTTGGGTAGAACGGGCTCAACATGAACACGATCAGTTTGTCGATGTCATGCGCACCCGAAATATTGAAGTCTATTATGTCCAGGATTTATTGCGCGAATCACTGGCTGCCAGCCCAGAAGCCCGCCGCCTGATTATTGACGAGATCGCTAATGAGTACACCGTTGGCTGGTCTCTCTCCGACGAGATACGTGAATTTTTATGGGGGCTGACACCCGAATTTTTAGCAAGGCATCTGATTGGTGGATTAACAGCTGGCGAAACTCAAATAAACTGGGCTAGATTTGGCGAGGTATCGCTGCATGCCGCTGCTCTGACAAACATGAACCAATTTTTGCTACCGCCATTACCAAATACACTTTTCACGCGTGACTCCTCCTGCTGGATATACTCGGGAGTATCCGTCAACCCAATGTATTGGCCTGCCAGAAGACGCGAATCGTTGAATATGCTGGCAATTTACCGTTACCATCCTATGTTCCAGAACCTGGGATTGAAATTTTGGTACCCGGAACAAGACGAGCAGGGCAAATTTAATCTCTCAAATTTTACCCGGTCTGCTTTGGAGGGCGGTGATGTGCTTCCAATTGGAAATGGAACCGTCTTGATCGGTATGTCGGAACGTACACAGGGGCCAATGATCGAGCAGTTAGCCAGAACACTGTTCACTGATGGAATCGTAGAGCGGGTCATTGCCTGTGTAATGACAAAAGACCGCTCCCATATGCACCTCGACACCGTGTTTACAATGTTGGATCGGGATAAAGTCACAATCTTTCCAAAAGTTGTTAACCAGATCCAGGCAATAAGCCTGCGCCCCGGGAAAAAAGCCGGCGATTTCCATATCACCAAAGAAAAGGACATCCTTTCAGCAGTAGCGGATGCCCTTAATTTAACAAAGTTATATGTTGTAGAAACAGGTGGCGACCAGTATCAAATGGAACGAGAACAATGGGATGATGCCAACAATACGGTGGCATTAGAACCGGGTGTCGTTGTTTCTTACGAACGCAACACCTATACGATCGCAAAAATGCGCCAGGCTGGTGTTGAAGTATTGACCATCCCAGGTTTCGAGTTGGGTAGAGGGCGGGGCGGTGGCCATTGTATGACCTGCCCGATCTGGCGCGAACCGGTAAATTATTAGTTCAAAGGTATAATTCTCGTATGAAAAACCAACAAATATGGCAAGATTTTGATCTGAATTTGACTGCTGATGATGTTTTGCGCGGTCAGGGCGCAGATCCGGCTATTGTAAGGCTGCGTCGCCCCAAATTAATTACAGCGGCTGAGCAAGCCTTAGTTTTAGGCGCAGCTTTGCTCAAACCAAAAGCAATTCTCGAAAAGGTTGCGGTTAAAGGCCTGCGCCACGAAAGACTGCTCCTGGATGGCAGTCAGTTGACCGGTCAGCTTATAGCGACACAACTCGGGGCAGCCGAACATATAACCGCCGTCATCTGTACAGTCGGTGAAGAAATTCAGGACTCCATTCGTAAGCTTGAAGATACCGATATGGTTCTCGCTTTAGCGCTCGATGGCGTGGCAAATGCGGCGGTAGATGAATTATCGCGCCAGATTTGTACTCGCCTGGCCGAACAGGCAGCACAAGCCAATCTCAAAACTTCTACACCCATCAGCCCAGGCTCCTCAGACTGGCCGGTTGAAATCGGTCAGCCGGAAATATTCTCCATTCTTGATGCCCAGGAAATTGGAGTTTCACTTAACAATTCGGCCCTGATGTATCCCCGCAAGTCTGCCTCCTTCGTAGTGGGCATCGGCAATGAAATGAAATTGACCGACCCATGCGAATTGTGCAATTTACAAAATGTTTGTCGTTTCCGCCAGGCTAATGCGGCTAAAGAGCTTTGAAAAGGTAGGCATTCATGGATAATTCTTCAGCTACCAACCCCCAAAGGCTTCATTTTGGAGCAGCATTCTATCCTGAGCATTGGCCTCCCGAACGATGGGATGTGGATATTGCTCTTATGCAGCAGGCAAAGATCAGCGTGGTCCGGATGGCCGAATTTGCCTGGTCCACAATGGAGCCCAGACCCGGTGTTTACCAATTTGATTGGCTTGAGACTGCAATCAATAAACTTGCCGAAGCAGGTATAAGAACAGTCCTTGGCACGCCCAGCGCTGCCCCTCCTGCCTGGTTGGTCCAAATCTATCCAGATATGTTGGCTGTTGATGAAAACGGCAGACGGGTGCAGTTTGGCAACCGCTGTCATTACTGTGTAACGTCACCTGAATTTGGAGCAGCCTCGCAAAAAATAGCCAAAGCCATGGCCGAAAGGTTTGGCCAGTCTCCTCACATAATCGGTTGGCAGATCGACAACGAATACAACCGCGTTTGCTATTGCCCACGCTGCCAATCTGAATTCCAAAAATTTCTCCAACTATCTTACGGCACTCTCGACAACCTTAACGAACACTGGTCAACAGCTTACTGGAGTCAAACATATTCCGATTGGGCCCAAATTCCGATCCCAATAGGGCCTCATAACCCGGGTTTAATGCTGGCGTTCCGGCGTTTTATTACCAGAGCCTACCAAAATTTTCAAAAACTACAAATTGATGCTCTGCGTCCATATCTTAAACCAGACGATTGGATCACCCACAATTTTATGGGTTGGTTCAATGCTTTTGACCATTATGCATTGAACGAAGATCTCGACCTTGCCTCCTGGGATTGGTATATCGGGACTGGCCGGCACAATTACCTCGACAGCGGCGCCGTGCATGATTTAACCCGCGGCTTTAAAAGAAAAAATTTCTGGTTGATGGAAACCCAGCCTGGGCATGTCAATTGGAAGCCTGTCAATACAACCCTTGATAAAAATGAAGCCCGCGCAATGGCTTATCATGCGATTGCCCATGGAGCAGACGCAATCCTTTACTGGCAGTGGCGATCAGCCTATGGTGGCCAGGAACAATATCACGGCACATTGGTAGACCAGTCGGGCCAGCCGAGACCGTTTTACAACGAAGCTCGCCGGCTTGGCAAGGAAATTGAACGCCTTTCCCCGCTGCTGGCAGGCAGTGAAGTCAAAGCAAGGATAGCCATTCTCAACGACTATGAAAGCCGTTGGTCACTCGAAGCCCAACCCCACAACGCCAATTTTAGCTATGTGGAGCACTTAATGAGTTATTATCGAGCATTTGCGTCGCGTAACATAGCGGTAGACATCATCTCGGCAGATGCCTCTCTCCAGGGCTATCGTCTGGTTGTGGTTCCTGCTTTGGCGCTTCTTGATGAGAAACGCCAGGAAAGTCTGCGCGAACTGACGAAAAACAATGGTCACCTGATCGTCACGTTACGAACCGGGGTCAAGGATCGTCATAACGCTTTACTCCCAAGCCGCCCTCCGGGTCCTGTACTAAGTGAATTGACGGGGGTAGAAGTTGTAGAATATTATGCCCTGACAGACCCTGCGCCAATCAAAGGTAACTGGTTTGATGGCCAGTCAAACCAATGGGCTGAAACCCTTCGCCTGTTGACAGACCGTCCAACGCCTATCGCCCATTATAAAGCGTATAATGGCTGGCTGGATGACCAACCCGCCCTGAGCATGCGAGTCGCCAGCGGCCCAGTTCACATTTACTATGTTGGCGCTTATTTTGATCCAGCGGCTCAACAAAAATTTATTGACCAGGTTCTCCGCTTTACTGGCATTCGGCCAATTGTCACCCCCAGCGGGGTTGAATGGAGCACTCGCCAGCGCCCAGACGGACAGGATGTTCATTTCATCATCAATCATACAGCCTCTATTCAGACGGTCAATATTCCCTGGCCTTCATTTGATCACATATCTGGTCAAATGATTCGGGGAGATGTTCAATTAGGCGCCTATGCAGTTGCCATCATCACGAAGGAAAAAGTATGACCAAAATAGAAATCCCACATCGACGATATAATCCATTGACTGGAGAATGGGTCCTGGTTTCACCTCACCGCGCCAAAAGACCCTGGCAAGGGCAGGTTGAAAAAATCGCCGCTGAAAAACTACCTTCGTACGACCCTACCTGTTATCTGTGCCCCGGCAACGAGCGAGTTGGCGGTGTAAGAAACCCTGTGTACACAAATTCATTCGTTTTCGATAATGACTTTGCAGCCCTTTTACCAGATGCAGAGCTCAAAGATTTTGATCATGGTTCCAATCACCCCCTTCTTTCACTCCAGCCTGAAAAAGGCCTCTGCCGTGTGGTCTGTTTTTCTCCTCGCCATGATCAATCCCTACCAGAGATGGCGTTGGCTGGGATAGAAAATGTCCTGGAAACCTGGACTGCCCAGACTGTCGATCTGGGCAACCGCGACTTCATTGGTTATGTCCAGGTGTTTGAAAACAAAGGTGCTGTCATGGGGTGTTCAAATCCGCATCCACACAGTCAGATCTGGGCTACAGGTCACATCCCCAATGAACCGGCCAAAGAATTGGCGACACAAACAAAATATTTTAACGAACATTCCAGCAGCCTGCTAGGCGATTACCTCACGGTGGAACACAAACAGAAAGACCGGCTGATTTTTACAAACGACCATTTCAGTGCATTGGTGCCCTTTTGGGCAGTCTGGCCGTTTGAAATAATTGTAATTGCCCATAACAATGTTAGCCGGCTCAGTGAGCTCCAAAGTGTGGAGATCTCAGCATTGGCAGAAGTGTTCAAAATGGTTACAACCCGGTACGACAACATATTTGAAATTTCGTTTCCTTATTCAATGGGCTTCCATCAGGCCCCCGCCGATGGACTACCTCACCCAGAATGGCGTTTGCATGCCCATTTTTATCCGCCACTTCTCCGTTCAGCAACTGTGAAAAAATTCATGGTCGGTTTCGAAATGCTCGGAATGCCACAGCGTGACATTACGCCCGAAACCGCTGCCGATCGTTTGCGGAGTACGTCAACAATTCATTACAAGCAGTCTGCATAGCTGCCTGACGAATTACCTTACTCCCCAGTTCGGGATAAGTTGGGTGGCGTAGCCACCCAACTTATCCCGAACTGACGTTGAATAAATAAAATGTGGTGTTTATTTTCGGTTTGAGCCCAAATAAACACCACATTTTATTTTAATTATTCAAAAATCTTCTTAAATTCCCCGACAGCCTGAAATCAATCGTTTTCTATACTCAAGCCTGTGCAAAAGTATCAATGAGGAGCTTAACATCCCCGCCAACCGGGTAAAGAATTGGGCAGGTACAGCCTCTTTTTACATATTCATTTACCTTTGCACGTGCTTCGTCCGGAGTACCAGAAGCAGTAATTCGGTGAATCAGATCTTCAGGAACCAGATGCTTGGCTTTGTTAATCTGTTCCTTCGACGCTGGCCATCCCAGAATGGATTGAATTTCTGCAACAACATCCATACTGACGCCGCTGGCCTTGGCAATATGCGGTTGTTGGGCAAGATATTGGCAAAGCAGCCCCCTGGTTGTATCAATCGCCCGATCATGGTCATGATCAACCGAACAAACAATCAGCTGCGGACGATCGATATCTTCCAGTGTTCTACCAGCTTTTTTCGCGCCTTTTTCCAGCAATTCAAGAGCCTTGTCATTATATTCAGGCGGAACGCAATAATTCATCACACAGCCGTCTGAGATTTCACCCGTCATCTCCATCATATTATCACCGGTTGCACCGATCATAATCGGAACATTTCTGGGCTCTCGGCGGCCATGAACGACATCGAGCTCAATTCCATCAACATGAACGAATTCGCCATGAAAAGTAACTCTCTCAAGATTCAACAAACGCCGCAAAATCAAAACCGTTTCCCGCATTGCGGTCAGCGGCTTTTTGCGATCAATACCAACATTTTTCGCGAGCGGATCCCACCAGGCCCCAATACCGCAAATAATCCGGTTAGGCGCCAGATCGTCCAGAGTCAAATACGTGGCTGCAAGCAGACCAATATTCCGGGTCCAATTGTTAATGACACCAGAACCTACTTTCAATCGATCGGTTACCGCAGCATAAGCAGCCATTGGAACGATCGCATCGCGTACCAGCCGTGATTCTGCCTGCCACACTGCTTCAAAGCCGCGCTTTTCAGCATAGCGGACATAATCCAAACCATCACGCAGATCGTGTGAATCTTGGAGATACAAAGCCATACGATTGATTGTTTTTTGATCGGACATTAGGGACTCCTTATTGTTGAGGAATTAATTCCAGACAGAGACGTTTATAGTTTAGCATAGATTTATCGCTGTCGTTATGTATATTAATTTCGCTTGCGCCTGGGCTGTCGAGCTGTTCCATCAAACCATCTCTGACCAAATTAAGATCGCCTGGGGTATCCAAATCCAGACCCATCGCGGCACTTTCTATGACTTCCAGCCTGGCGCCGGATAAAGCTACTGCACTGCAGTGCCTTTGAAATGAACCAATTCCAAAGCTGTAACGCACCAAACCTGGCGGGCTGACAAGCAAAGCGTTTGTGCCTTCCTTATGCCGATCTGGAACGATCGAAATAACTGGTGGGTTTTGAGCTGAATTAAGCAACCGAACGACATCCAGACTGGAAAGCAAAGGCAAATCGGCAGGTAAGATTAATATCCCCCGATGAGCCGGGCGCCGGATCATGGAAGTCGCAAACTCTAATGCCCGATTGAGGTTCGAATCGCGATTTTCAAGGAGCGTACGAGCACCATAACGCCGGGCAAGAGCCAATGCTTGTGGATCACGACTGATAACCAGGGTGTGATCAATTTCAGAGACCTCATTCAGAACCAATAGGGTGTTCTGCAAAAGAATCGAATTCAATTCCGTCCGGTCGGCCTCACTTAAAATTGACGCCAGCCGCGATTTTCCTCGCCGTAAGGGCTTAACCGGAATAATGGTCCAAAAGCCCATAATTTATATTCTCTCCAGCTTTTGACGGATCAGGCTTTCGGCTAAGTTAAGGACTTCCTGCCCTAGTGAACAACGGACCTCTTCATTAACCATCAAAGTATTAACTGCTAGTGCCGTGATTCCAGCACCAAATCCTCGAGCAGGTTCTTGCAAGGGTGGTTGAAATTCCCTTTGAAGTTGCCCCACAAATCCTTCATCCTCCAGATCCAAAATGAAGCCAGAAAGCAAACTCCCATAATGATGGGCAACCGCCATTGCGGTTGGGTCGATGCCCAATTCAGAAAATATTTTTGCGGCAGGACCTTTTACAGCCTTTCCACCAATAATCGGTGAGACTGCAATCACGGGCATGCCGTCATTTTTTCTGCGCAAAATGGTTTCCTGAACCCCAGGAACGGCCAGAATTGGATCTATACTGACCCAGGGGTTCGATGGGCAAATCACCAATGCGTCTGCTTCTTCTATTGCCTCTAACACCCCTGGAGCAGGCCATGCTTTGCTGACCCCAACAAAACGAAAACCTTGTACTACAGGGTCGCAGTGTTGATGAACAAAATATTCTTGAAAGGGTAGGCTGCCGTTTTCTGTATAAACCACTGTGGATACGCGATCATCACTTACAGGAAGGACAACCGAATTTACGCCCCACAATTTACAAAAATCTGCCGTAATCTGCGATAGACTGTCGCCTGCCTTCAACCGACCAGTGCGGACGAGATGTGTGGCAAGGTCGCGATCGCCTAACTTAAACCAGGTTGGCCCGCCGAGCCGTTCAATCGCAGAAATAACAGAATAACTTTCTTCAGCGAGCCCCCATCCGTTCTGGGGACTGCCCAGTCCAGCAAGGGTATAGCAAACTGTATCGAGATCCGGTGATATTTGTAACCCAAGATGCTCAAAATCATCCCCGATATTTACGATTACAGTGAGTTTACCCGGGTCTGGCCAGGAAGCAATTGCCCTCGCCAGGCCATCCGCCAGACGAGCTCCCCCAACACCGCCTGCCAAAGCAACTACATTTTTAACGTGCTTCCCTGATTTTAATTCTTTCATTGTTTTTATCGAGTTTTGTGTATTTGTTCCAGTTTAAAATCTCTGGTTGTAATTCACCTGGAATAACCTAAAGCGATAACACAGCAAGTATCCAGGATTCAGTCAAAAGGATCGCCCGCTTGATGATGGCGATCAAAACTCACTGCAAGGATAATAATGTACTTTCGAAAAAGTTGCCCGTCATTACCCGTGGTAAGTAACATGCTCAGGAGTTATCTTAAAGATTATCCGTTCTTCATCCGGACTTCCAGGATAATTGGGCTCACCTCGATATTTCATATTGAGCGCGTCGATATGTGCACGAGCCCCAATCTCGGTGAATTCGGTCACCTTTCCCCTGACCTGAATAAACCTGTAGGGGTTCTGAGGGTCAACCAGAAGCAGCGCCACATATGGCCTCTGGCGCATATTCTTGTCTTTCGTCCGTCCTCTGGCTGAATTTATCAGAATATGCATTCCGTCTGTATTGAACCAGACCAGAGTTACCTGTGGCGAACCATCTTTCATTGTAGTAGCGAGACTGGCATAAACTTTTCTTTCATCTTGCAGCAAGTCAGCATATTGGTCGGGAATTAAGTTCATTTATTTACCTCGTAAATCTATTTTAACCCATTTTCAATTTTGAGTGTAAGTGACAAGCGAAGGATCGTCGGTTATACAACCAGTTTTTCGTCCACATTTACTCCAGCTCATTTACAAACAAATTGGGTGATACAATTCAACCTTTGTAACGAAAAATATGCTAGAAACAGGAACCTCCATGGCAGATCTTGAAAAAATTGCCCGCAAAATTGTCTTTATTCTGTTTGCCCAACAGTCATTCGCTTCTGCCGGGTTTATTGCCGCCTCAACGCTAAATTCAATTGTTGGCAAAGACCTCACACATCGCACCGATTGGGCGGGTGTTCCTTCAGCAACCTACCTGTTAGGGGCGGCCTCGGCCGCCTTTATTTGGGGATATGTATTCGATCGGATAGGCCGCAGAGGCGGGCTTACAGCCGGCTTGCTGTTTGGAGTAGTTGGAGCATCTACTGCATTTCTCTCGATCGCCCAGGCTTCTTTTGGCGGCTTTCTGATAGGAATGGTACTGATGGGTGTCGCAAATGCATCTGTTCAACTTGGTCGATTTTCAGCCGCCGAAGTCAGTCCCCCAGAGCACCGCGGTCGTGCAATTTCAAATGTGGTCATAGGCGGCACAGTTGGGTCCGTAGTTGGGCCATTCATTGCAGGCCCAATGGGCACAATCCTGAAAGCAAACGGCATCAACGAACTGGCAGGCGCATATCTGTTTGCCGCTGTACTCTTTGCAATTGCCGCAGGTGTGGTTTTTTGGGGTTTACGCCCAGATCCTCGAGAAATTGGCAAGCTTGTTGCAGAGATCTACAATGAGAATGGCGGCGTTATCACCCAAACTCGGTCTGTTTTTCAAATATTTCGCCAGCCATCCTCTCAGGTAGCCATCCTTAGTATGGTTCTAGGTCAAATGGTAATGGTATTGGTGATGGTGATTACCTCCCTGCATATGCGCGAAAATCATCATCAACTAAGCTCGATCTCGATTGTTGTATCGGCCCACACTGTCGGTATGTACGCATTTTCCATCATTTCCGGCAGACTTTCGGACACGTGGGGGCGCGGCCCAGTCATTATCGCTGGTTCGTTTATACTCTTTATTTCCTGCATCGCAGCAACAGTTTCCCCCGAAGTTCTGCCTTTGGGAATTGCTCTATTTTTAGTGGGGCTGGGGTGGAATTTTACCTACGTAGGCGGATCAACCTTGCTTGCCGATCAGCTTTCACCATCCGAAAGAGCTCGTACGCAGGGATTCAATGATTTGCTCGTCGGCCTTGCTTCTGCCATTGGAAGCCTTGAAAGTGGATTTATATTCTCAACCTTCGGCTATAACACCATGGCATGGATTGCTGCCGTGATTGCATTGCTTCCTTTACTTGCAGCAGTCATTTGGATGCTTAAAAAAAATTCCTTGATTTACCCGAAACAAAGAATATGACGTTTAATCGCTTGGACTTTTCTTTATTTTTCCAGGAAGCGAACCACCGAAACTCCACACACGATCAAAACTCCCCCAATGATTTGCTGGAGCGATAACTTCTCTCCCAGAATAAAAACCGCCAGTAATACAGAAAACACCGGATCCAGTGCTCCAAATATGGACGAGCGCGAAGGGCCCAATATTCTGATTCCATACCATAAAAAAGTGATTGCCAAAACAGTAGCAACAAAAGCCAGGCAAAACACCCAAAACCAGCCAATCAATTCAAAGTCAAAGTTAATTTCGCCCACCACAGAAGCATAAACGACTGAGCCGATGGTAGCGCCTACCATTACCCAAAAAACAGCAACCTCGGGCGAACGCCGATTGATCCAGCTCTGCCCTATCAAAATATAAGCTGAATAAACGAGAAGATTCAAAATCATTAACAAAATGCCAGTTAACCCTGCAGATGAAAATGGCTGCCAGAATAATAATATCCCTCCTGCCACTACAGCACTCAATGGAATTATCAATTTCGGTGTGAAATCACCTTTTAAAAATGCCCAACTTCCCAGGATAATTAATAATGGCTGTAATGCAGAAAACAAAGACACCAGCCAGGCAGGCAAAAGTGATAGCGAAACAAACCATGTTGCTCCAAGGGTTGTATAAGCAACAAACCCAAGAAGAAGAAAAACGCCCACCTCTTTTTTGCTATGCGAAACCCAGCGACGACTAACCCACAAATAAATTCCTATAAGAAAAGCCGCAATTCCAAAACGGAGAATTAAAGCTGTTCCGGGTTGCAAACCACTCTGATATGCGAAGCGCACAAATACTACCCCGCTTGCAATGAATGCTGCCGAACATACTGCCGCCAGAATGCCTTTTCCCATTAAATTATTTGGTCCTTTCGCAAGTCGACTACGGAATTAACAGATCAGAAATTTCGAGCGATCTTCACCGCTCGCATACTATTGCCATTCAGGAAGTTTATTATCAACTGGATTTCCTCCTCTGTACAGCCTAATAAAAGTTTGATTTCAGCATCTTTCTTGATTACATCAACTGTTAAAAGTAAACCAACCAGCAAAGGATCTTTTCCCGATCCCCGCCAACAGTCCAGTCCGCCTCCATCAACAGTAGTAGATCCCTTCAAATAACCATAATTGACTGGATAGATCATTTTGGGGTAACGCGGGTGGACAGATCCTTTAGGTCGATCAATCACGATCGGGCATTCATCGATCAACCGATCCAGAAACAGCCAAAATTCAGGATTGTCTATATTCATTTTATTTTTTGAAGGGAAGATTAAAGAATATCGACCCCGACATCCCTGGCGACTGTCCGATCAGGGCCAGGTTCATCGCCTCCATTTCCCAATCAAAGCTGTACTCATAAAGCCGGTTCGCAATACAAGCCAAATTTTCGGAACACACATCCTGAAAAACCAGTGTAATATGCGGCACCCAATACTCTGGCGCATAATAACTCTGGCTGCCGTGTGCACAAGCCTCTGATATATGCCAGACCCGACTGTGAAATTCGAGCAGGGATCGATTTTTCACTAATGGTATGTAAATAACCGGTAGAGCACCTGTGAATACACCTAAGCCGGTCGTCCGAATTAAAAAAGGGCTGGTTTCTGCACAAATTTCAGCCATGGCAGTCTGCAGCCGCATCTGGTCGTATCCTTCAGCCACATGCCAGGAAAAATGTGGAACTGGCGTAGTCAAAATTTTCCGAACCCCACACGACTCGTGCAGGTCAGCCCATATCATCTCCACTCTTGAATAAAAAGGCTCAGGCAGAAGGGTTACAACACCATCCATTGATGCCTCACCGAAATAAATCCATTTCTTTAGGACGTAAAAGTTCCTTTAGCGACCCATCAACCAGAGGGTATGGGAAACCGCGGACATGGACTGCAGGGGTACCTTCTGCAGCCTGGCCCATCAGCAAGGAAGCAGCGGCAGCAAGTTCATCACCCACACCGACAGTTGTCACACGCAGTGTATACCCGAACAAATCTGGTTGGCCGCGTAAATCCAATAACCCAGGCAGACCAGATAGTCCAATGGCAGATCCAACCGTTCCCTGGCGCCAGGCCCTCCCATGCGAATCGATGATCATCACCCCAATTTTCACCCCGGATATAATTTCCAGGGCCACACGGATCCTTGACGCCGACCGGTCAGGGTCTTCGGGCAGAAGAAGTACCCACTCACCCTCTATCCCGCCTTCTCCTGCCACGTTAGAGTGGTCAATACCAGCATTTGCACAAACAAATCCCAACTTATGCTCCACGACGATTGTTCCTGGGCGGGTCCGTAACACCTCGTTACTCTCAGCCAAAATCAACTCAACCAGACGAGGATCTTTTTCAATTTGAGATGCTATTGTCTCTGCCCGTAAGCCGGGCTGGACAGTGCTGAGGTTTACCAGCCTGTTCTCCGATTTGGAGACAATTTTTTGGGCAAGCACGAGGATATCACCATCCACAAGGTTCAGATTAGCGCGCTCAAGCGCCTGAAGCAACAGCTCAACAAGATCATCCCCTGGGTGCACATAAGGCATCCCGGGCAAAGCAGTCAGTGTTAATGTCATTATAAAATCCTTCTGCAGTCAAGCAGATTAAAGCCCTGGCAGCGGAGTCAAACCTGTTACAGCGATGCTGGCTGTTTTCGATCCATAATATTTATTCATACTAATCAATAGGCCGGTAATACCTTCAACAACCACGGCATTATCCAATCCCCCTGCATAAAAGGCTCGCATCCCGCCATCTTCAGCCAACTGCATAACTACCTTTGCCGCTTCAAGGTCATCGGCACAAACCAGAACATCAGTTTCAATAGAGCCCCCCAAATTCTTCTTAAGCGCATGCGCAGGCACATTCTGAAATGCAGCTACAACCCGAGCCCCAGATCCAAGAATAGTCTGAGCACTTCTCGCCGCTGCTGGCAGCTCCGGTGGCCTGACATCTCGAAAGTCAACCCGTGCAGTGGCGTCCACCAATATTTTCCCTTGAAGTACATTAACCAGACCCGAAAGCGCATCGGCGTGTGCAGCTTGAACAACCGTCAAAACGCAAACATCCGCCCTGCTGGCAGCAGATGCGTTGTCCATCCCTTCAACCGAGCCTATCCCCAATTTGGCATTCAGTTCTGCTGCTGTTAGCTCAGCTTTATCAGCCTGGCGAGATCCAATAATAACTTTGTACCCGGCATGCGCCCAACGCATAGCCAGCCCAGGACCTTCCTTACCGGTTCCGCCCAAAATCGCCAAAATGGGTTTGTTGCTGCTCATAATTCTCCTTAATAACTGCTTTTAAAAAAACTTGATTCGATGTAAGCGGGGGAAGTTGGGTGTTTTTTGTGGGCGAAGCCCACAAAAAACACCCAACACCCCACTTTACTGAGAAGATACGATGAATACCTTTCAGGCACTCACCAGGATTTCTGGTTTACATAATCCAGGTACAGCTGCCATACCTGCGGCGCTTTTTCCAGCGCTTTTTCGACAATTGCTCCTTCATCAAGTGTCAGCAATTTCCGATCTTTCATTAATATCTTCCCAGAAGCCATTGTCATGGTAATCATGCTCTCATGAAAACCAAAAACAATTTGCCAGGGCAAATTGCCCGCAGACAACGGGGTGAAGGGATGGTAATCAACCAGGATTAAATCAGCAAAAGCGCCAACTTCCAAAATTCCTATTGGGGCTTCAGGGAAAAATACCTTTGCCAGAGCAGCATTGTTATAAACAGCCATATCGACAATCGTGCTGGCTGGCATTCGTCTTGGGTCTTTGTTCCACGCCTTATGCAGCAAGTAAGCTGCTTTCCATTCCTCCCACATTGCATTAGAAAAGCCATCATTCCCAAGACATACCTTTACCCCGGCAGCCAGCATAGATTCGACATCACTCACCCCAACAGCATTATTCATATTCGAGCGAGGCTGGTGTGTAACCCATGTGCCAGAATTCGCCAGAAGACTCGTTTCTGACGAATCTACATGAACAGCGTGTACCGCAATGCTCGTCGGGCCCAGGATACCATGTTGATTCAAACGGTGAACCATTCGTACGCCAGATTTCTGAACACTATCCACCTGATCCGCATCTGATTCAGCCACATGCACGTGAAAGCCGGTACCTGCGGGAACTGCTGCCCGGCAAATTTCCAGGCTCGAATTGGACAGCGTTAAACCAGCATGCAGCCCAAATGATGCTTTCACGCGGCCACCAGCGACCTTTTCTTGTTGAATTCGCCGAATAAAGCGAACATTTTCCCGTACTCCGGCTTCAAAGCCGGCAACCCCGTTCCGATCAGTTACCTCATAGCACAAAACAGCCCGCAGGCCTGCCTCGTCAACAGCCTCCGCAATCACATCAAGCGAGCCGTCGATAAACTCTGGTGATGCATGATGATCCAGCAGTGTGGTAGTTCCATGCTTGATCGCGTCCACCAGACAAACCAGCGCAGACAGCCTGACACTTTCCGCATCAAGCGCCAAATCCAAAGGCCACCAAAGTTTTTTTAATATCTGCATAAAATCGGACGGAGCATCTCCTGGAATACTCATTCCACGAGCATAAGCTCCATAGAAATGGGTATGCGCGCATATCGAAGCAGGCATCAAATACTGCCCATTTGCATCCATCCGCTCCGCTTCAGGATATGCAGCCAACAGCTCGGCTTGTGTACCCATAGCCTCAATCTTGTCTCCAACAATATAGACAGCCTGTCCTTCGACAATTTGGTTTGGCTTCCCCCAGGTAACTAATTTAGCGTTGATGATCAGCATCGGATACTCCTTTAGTTAAAAATCTTATGCTTATTACACAAGATTGCTGAATTTATTATATCTAAAAAAATATTCTCTGGGTTGTTAAACAAACGATCCCAACCTTCAGTCTGTGTCTGTGACGGCATCCGCCCCAAATTTCGGAGCATCGAGCGTTTTCATCCGCAGCATCTGAGGCCAGATCCTTCCCACAAACATGACAACCAGAATTGTCCCAATCCCACCAGTAACCACTGCCAAAACGGGTCCTAAAAACTGCGCCGCCAACCCCGATTCGAAACCACCCAATTCATTTGAAGCGCTAATAAATATACTGTTGACTGCTGAAGTTCGCCCGCGCATTTCATCCGGGGTCCAGGTTAATAACAAAGTACTCCGAATGACAACACTGATGTTATCCAAAGCACCAAGCAGGAACAACATCGCCATAGAAAGCCAGAAAGAAGTCGAAACACCGAACACGATCGTGGCCAGCCCAAATCCAGCCACCGCCATGAGCAGTGTCCGGCCAGCCTGCTTGAAAGGAGGCAAATACGCCAGAGCCACTGCCATCACCATAGCCCCAATTGAAGGCGCTGCCCGCATTAGTCCCAAACCCTGTGCCCCGACATTCAGTATTTCTGTAGCATAAACAGGAAGCAGAGTCACCGCACCCCCAAACAAGACAGCAAACATATCGAGTGTGATCGCAGCCAGAATAACTTTGGTATCACGAATAAATCGGAATCCTTCACCCAAGGATTGAACCATTGCCGAAAGCGAGTCAACTGGCTTTGAAATAGCCAATGGGCGTCCTTTAATCAACGAAATAAGAATAAGGAAAGAGATGGCGGCAGCGACATCCAGAAAATAGATCAAGGTTACGTCGCCCAGTAACCACACCAATAAACCAGCCAGGGTTGGGCCAAAAATTGAGGCCATTTGCCAGGAGCTGCTGCTCCAGGTTGCCGCACTGGTAAACAACTCTGTCGGGACTGTTTCCGGCAGGAGCGTAGACGAAGCGGGGTCATTGAAAGCCCTGGCAACGCCTATTCCCAACAAACAAAAGTAGATCAACCAAAGGGGTCCTTCCCAAAATGAGAGTAACCCCAAACCCAATGAACAAATTGCGAGCAGCAGTTGTGTCGCCGCAACAATTTTTCGGCGGTTATAGTGATCGGCAACGTATCCAGCGGGAAGCGAAAGGGCAATGACAGGGATCACCTGAACCAATCCCACCAGCCCAAGATTAAAGGCATTATGAGTTCGTAACCAGAGTTCCCAACCAACGGCAAATGTTAGCATCTGATTACCCATCGATGTAATAAAACGACCAACCAGAAGCAAACGAAAATCGCTTAACCGGAGAGCTGCGTACGGATCGCGGCGATTATCACCAGGCCTGGACAAAGTTCACCTGCATCTCATTTTCCAAAGACGTCGGAATGTATTTACGAACCCAATTAACCGCATTAATTCCATCCAGTTTTAACACCTCTCGTGCCATACAACCAATAAAAACACCCGTACGTCCGAAGCCTGCATTGCAGTGTACCATTACACTTCGCCCCTTATAAAGTTCCACCAGGGCAGCTTCCAGGGTTACTTTCAACCCAATCGGATCTGGAATCCCAAAATCCTGGATTGGATTGTACAGCACCTGCAATTTATTTTGCCGATAGAGATTCCGTAAAGCCAATCCTGTCTTCAGTTCAGCCTCGTCGTCGGGTACCAGGTCTACGACCACCATAACACCGCGATCAATCGCTTCATGAAGCACTGCCCGGCGAGGATCGTAATGCCCAAATGGCATCGGGCTTCGATAAACATTGGCGGGCAAGCCAAATGGCAGTTCTGTCAATTTGCTGGAGTCAAACGGCTCATCAGTCATAAATCGTTGGCAGTAACGGATCGCTGTTCGCGGTAAAAGCATCTTTTATCATGCGCAGATTGGTTCGCATTGATGAAAGCGGTGGTATCTCATCAAGTCCGAAAAATCCAACGGCGGTGGTTTCATAACTGACAGCAGCTTCCCCGCCATGTAAATCACATAAGAAAACCAGCTTTACAGCGTGAAATAATTCAATCGGGCGCGCCCCATCCCGGTTTGCATCATAAACGCCAATAACTCGCGTCGATTTAACCTTGAATCCCGCCTCTTCAAGGACCTCTCTTTCGGCGCTTTCTGAGGGTAAATCGCCAACATCTGCCCAACCACCAGGCATTGCCCAGCAGCCATCAGACATTTCTCTCACCATCAAGATCTTTCCATCCTTGAAAACGGCAGCTCGCACATCAACTTTTGGTGTTGAATAACCTTTTTGAGATAAAAACGTTCCGAGCAGGGATTCATACGTTTGATCTGAATAGGAGGAAACAATCTCAGCCGATAACTGCATCAATTTAGAGTAACGGTCGCGATCAAATTCATTTTCAGAATAATGCAAACCAGTTTGTGCAATAGATTGGATTTTTCTGGCCCAATCAAGCCATTTGAGGTTTTCTTCTTGTAACATGGCACGTATTGTACCCGACTTGCAAGAGATTGCAGAATAAAAATTAAGGGTATCTTTTGTACCAACAAAAAAAAACAACGGCAATTTATACCGTTGTTTTTTTGATATAGAAAAAGCACTCTTCGGTAGCTGGCTGTCATATCTTTGAAGGGGGAGCAAAGACGTAGACCCATAGCTTTGCGTCGCTGGTTTTCACCAGTTTTACCTTGTGCGGGAACCGGCTGTCTTGGCTGCTGATCTAAACTTGCTGGATCAGTGGGTAATCACCCAAAGTGTCACTTTTGTGTAAAATCCAACAGCTCACTGCAATTTGCACCTGCTGTTACAGATTAGTTGGATATCTTATCATCACTTCGCTTTAGACCCTCTGGCTTTGCGTCCTCCACTTTCGTGAAGTTTGCTTTTTACGGGGACCTGGCTGTCTTGGTCGCATTAAGGTAGATTGGCAGTGTTGTTAACCATTTCTTTCAAAAGGGTTACATTTCCGTCCGCCGGTGTTTCTTGACTACCAATGTAGCATCTGCTCATTGGATCGTGGATGATTCCTGGCTTGCACCGACTATTCTCACATAGAGCGCGTCTCGGGTTCTGCCTTTCCTGGTAAATTGACTTTAGACCCTTGGTTTTGCGCCGCCGGCTTTCGCCGGTTTTGCGTTTTCGGAGTGCTTTGGAAACCTGTGGAATTTTTAATGTGCTCTGTAAATATAAAATAGCAGATAATTCAAAAAGAGTCAACTAGCACCGGTGGGGGTTGTCTAGACAAAAACACCCCCACCCACAGGGGGGCTGACAAATAGTTATATCAGTGTCCACCTTCGCCTTTAATGGCAATCCATGGAAACATTATTCTTCGCTGCGGTTTAAAAATTCCCCAAATTTCCGCTGATAGAAAAGGCAGTATAATTTACAAATGCTCAACACGCACTCAGTCCAAACTCTCCAGTCGCTGCCGTTCAGCAAAACTTTTCAAAAACCTGCTTATGGTTCCTACTGCTTTGCTCATATTCCAGACACAATCAGACGATTATATAATCTTCCGGCTGAACAATCTCTGCCAGATTTAGCACTGCCAGACTGGGATGGGTACAAAAACGTAATATTCATGTTCATTGATGGCTTTGGATGGCGGTTTCTTGATGAGTTGGGTTTTCAACATCCATTTCTAAAAGAAATAACTTCGAACGGCCTCATCTCGCAGATAACCTCAATGTTTCCTTCTACAACGGCTGCCCACACAGCCTGCATACACACAGGCAGCCCTGTTGCCAAAAGTGGGATTCATGAATGGTATTATTATGAACCCGAAGTTGACCAGGTCATTTCACCATTAATGTTTTCACTTGCGGAGGAAAAAACCAGAGAACAATTAACAAAACTCGGGCATAAAGCAAGCCAAATATTTCCATCCAGCCAACTCTACAGCGATTTGCAATCGATTGGCGTCCAGGTCCATGTACTCAATCATCGCGAATTCGCTCACAGCAGCTTTTCAAAACAGGTTTGTTCAGGGGCGAAAATAAATAGCTTCATCACAGTCGCAGAAGCTCTGGTAAATATTCGTCTGATTTTAGAAGAACGATCCCAACATTCAAAATATATTTTTTTATACATTCCAAATTTCGACACGGTCCTGCACCATTATGGACCGGGCAGCCCTCAGGCAAACGCTGAATTGAACACCTGGCTTGATCAAATGAATTATTTCCTGAACAGCCTGCGCAGCATCAAGCACACATTACTCTTAATCAGCGCCGACCATGGGCAGTCTGAAGTAAATCCAAAAACGACCGTTTATATTAATAATGAATTACCAGAACTGGTTCACACACTCAAAACAAACCGGAGGGGCGAGCCCATACTCTTCGGAGGCTCCCCTAGGGATTTATTTCTTTATGTCCAGGATAAACACTTGTTCGACGTCAAAACGAAACTGGAGAACCTTCTCCGTGACCGGGCAGAAGTTTATTTGACATCCGATTTGATTACACAAGGGATTTTCGGACCTGCGCAAGATTTCTCCAACCTGACCAGTAGAATGGGAAATTTGGTTATTCTCCCGCAGGTCGGAGAATCTGCAATGTGGTTTAAAAAAGATATCTTTGAACAGGAATATTTTGGGCACCATGGTGGTCTTTCCCCCCAGGAAATGCGCATTCCATTTATTGCATATCCATTGAGGTGAACATGCAGTTTTCAATTCGCCCACTCAATCCACAATCTGACACCTGGCTGCTTAATTTGCTGACAGAAAATTGGGGTTCGCAGTTTATGGTAAGCCGCGGCCGTTTCTATGACGCCAGTCTCTGTCCTGGTTTTGTGGCTGTTCACAAACCCTCTGCTGACGAAAAAAACTCAACCCAGGAGCGCGTTGTAGGAGTTTTGTTATACAACAGGCATGATAATGAATGTGAAATCTGTCTGGTCCAGACCCTTGCTGAAAACCAGGGTATCGGATCTTCATTGATTGAAGCTGTAAAAAAAACTGCCATCAAAGAAGACTGCAATCGCCTTTGGCTGATTACCACAAACGATAATCTCAATGCAATTGGTTTTTATCAGCGGCGTGGTTTTTCTCTCGCAGCAGTGCATAAAAACGCGCTTGCAATTTCCCGTAAACTAAAACCAGAAATTCCCGAATTAGGTCTCAATAACATTCCTTTACGCGATGAAATTGAATTCGAAATGTATCTTCCTGCTGACAACATGCCGGCTAGCGAAAATAAACCCTTGCCTGATTTTCCACTCCGCCTGGCGCGCAGAACGATCTACTCAAGTAATTGGGTTAAATTACACGTAGATCGAGTTCAACTCACTACAGGAACTGTGATTGAAGAATTCCACGTTGTCGAATCACCTCGGATGGCTGTAGCTGCGCTTGTAGAAAATGCCCAGGGCGAGCTTCTTTTTGAACAGGTCTACCGTTATCCAACCGGACGCCTTGAATGGGAGTTACCAGCTGGCGGAATAGATCCGGAAGAGAACGTTTTAGCAGCGGCAGAGCGTGAAGTCTTCGAGGAAACCGGTTATGAAACCCGTAATCATCATTTGATCTACCACTATTACCCCGCTAACGGCAATTTTACAGCCCGTTTCTTTATTGTACGCTGCACCGCCGGTCCTCGCACCGGCGATGAAGATCCCGCTGAAATTCGTCAGGCATGCTGGCTGACCTGGGAAAAAATCGATCAAATGCTTGCGGATAATGAAATCCAGGATGGTCTGACACTCTCAGCCTTATTACTGTTGAAACAAAGTCAATTATAAGAGGTAAAAATGATCCAACCAAAGGTTACCCGTCCAAAATTCCCCAAAGGATATGTAGACTCCCCAACCAGTGAGGTTACCTGGAGCTATGTTCAAGAGCGGTTAGAAAACTCGAAAAACTACTGGCTTGCATCAATCAGCCCCAATCAAAAACCGCACGTAATTCCCCGCTGGGGAGTTTGGGTAAATAATAAGTTCTATTACGATGGCAGTCCCGAAACACGGCATGCGAAAAACTTGCAGCATAATCCACAAGTTACCCTTCATCTTGAAAATGGTGATCAGGCCGTCATTCTAAATGGAGTTTCTAATCCAGCTGGAAAACCTGATCCCGAATTGGCAGAACAAATCGCCGCCGCATATCGCCTTAAGTATACTGAATTTGGTTATTCACCAGCGGCAGATCAGTGGAATGCAGGTGGTCTGTATGTTTTTACACCTCAAACAGCCCTGGCATGGACGATCTTTTTTGAAAACCCGACCAAATTTGTCTTTGAGTGATCATCGTTGTCGATCTGGTTTTCCTTGTGGATCCGCCAGCAAAAATTGCATTGTTTATCAATCCGGGGTATATTTACCCTATAAGGACCTTGTACCCTACTCCAAAACGCTGTAAGCGATGATTTCACGTAAAAGATTCTGGCATGATTAGACGCCGATTTCAGACAATACTTTTCTTCTTTGGCAGGTTGATCCTTGGGCTGGCCTTCTGGGATATTATCCTACCCAGACTTGGACTCGGCCGGTTCGCTCGGGCGAACCGCAAGGAGAGACTGCGCAAGTCTGCTGTCAAATTTCGTCTGATGGCGCTAAGTTTGGGCGGCGTGATGATCAAAGTTGGCCAGTTTCTTTCCACCAGAGCAGATGTGCTGCCTGTTGAAATAACCAATGAACTGGCTGGTTTGCAGGATGAAGTTTCGCCAGAACGATTCGAAGATGTTCGCCGTGTTGCTGAACAGGAGCTTGGCTTACCTCTTGAGCAAAAATTCGCTTTCTTTGACCCCAAACCGCTGGCGGCTGCTTCGCTAGGCCAGGTACACAAAGCTCGCTTATGGCTCGTCAACGAAGGCGGTGCTAGTCCCGATATGCCAGCCCGCCAGGTAGCAGTTGTCGTCAAAGTACAAAGACCCAATATTCAAAAAATCATCGAAACCGATCTGGCAGCGTTAAGGATTGTCGGTGGCTGGTTGATGCGCTATGCGCCAATCCGGCGCAGAGTTGATATTCCGTCTCTTCTGGCTGAATTCACCCGAATCCTCAATGAAGAAGTCGATTACCTGGCAGAAGGTGTGCACGCAGAAACTTTTGCGGCTAATTTTAGTGACATACCAGGCGTCAAGGTCCCAAGGGTTGTCTGGTCCCACACAGCCTCGCGGGTGCTGACCCTGGAAGATGTAGGTGGGATCAAGGTTAATGACGAAAACGCGATTCGAGCAGCCGGCATAAATCCCGGCGAAGTTTCATCGCGGCTGATTAACACATACCTCAAACAGATTTTTGACGATGGCTTTTTTCATGCCGATCCTCACCCCGGCAATTTGTTTGTCTGCCCTCAGCCTGGTGGAAGTTGGGATTTAACCTTTGTAGATTTCGGAATGGTGGGCCGGGTGCCAGCCAATACGCGCCTCGCTCTGCGCGAGATGCTGGTGGGTGTTGGAACCCAGGACCCTGGCAGAGTTGTCCGGTCCTATAAATTATTGGGGATATTGCTGCCGCATGCAGACCTCGAGCTGGTTGAGAAAGCCGAAGGGCGGCTTTTTGAGCGCTATTGGGGTAAAAGCATGGGCGAATTGCGAAATATCGACCCGCGCGAGTTGACAGACCTGGCCAATGAATTCCGCGAGCTGATTTATTCACTACCATTTCAAGTGCCTCACGACCTGATCTTCTTGGCCCGAGCTGTTGCAATCCTCTCAGGGATTTGCACAGGTCTTGATCCCGATTTCAATATCTGGTTGCACATCGCTCCATATGCTGAAAAAATGGTCTCAGAAGAGGTTGGAGCGGCAGGTCCAGAAATGTGGTTGGACGAACTCAGCTCACTAGCCAAACGATTATCTGCCTTACCTCGCAGAGCTGAAGGTGTTCTGGAGCGCTTCGAACGCGGAGAAGTTGTTGTTCGCGATCCTCAAATGGTGGAACAGGTCATCATTATCCGAAAATCGCTGCAAAAAATCAGCAGCAGTATCATCTTCACAGCATTCTTAATCACCGCCGTCCAATTTTACCTGGGAGATTCAATCCAGCTTGCCTATCTATCCGGGATTGCAGCACTTTTATTTCTTTGGTATACAATCAAATGAACCTACTATCAATCTGGTCGATGACAATCGCGTATGAAATTATTCAGCTTTATCGCCGAATATTTCAACCGATCACCCTTGGTGTTCGAGTTATTTTAATCAAAAATGACGATTTACTCTTTGTGAAACATACATACATGTTTCCAGACAGATGGTATTTCCCTGGCGGTGGGCTTAAGCCCGGTGAATCGCCTGAGCAGGCTGCCCGCCGTGAGGCACGAGAAGAAGTAGGCGCGGATTTAGGTGAATTGCGGCTTGTCGGCGTTTACCCTAACAAAGAAGCCAGAAATAGCGATACTATCATTGTTTTTGCTTGCTCAACTTACTCGCTGCCCAACGAGGCTGAAAAAGATAAACCTAACCTGGAAATCTCTACCCGCAAAAACTTCCCCATTCATCATTTACCATCAAATTTGGCTGCAGGCCACCAGCGCTGGATTGATGATTGTCTGCAGCAGAAAACTATTTTAGGCTTTTCTGCTGCCTGACTTTTTCACCAGATACATTATTGTAACCTTAGAGCCTCAATAATCATCTAATGATATGATATTATTAATAGGCTGAAAAGTTCAAACTTTTCAGTAATTCTGGAGGATCGAATGACTTTTTCATTATCAGGAATTTCTGGGTATTCACCATCAATTGCCCCCAAGCACGTTAAAATGCTGGTTCTAGGCGCAGGTCCTGCTGGATTAACCGCAGCACTATATGCTGCCCGGGCCGAGCTTGCTCCGGTTGTTTTAACAGGCACACAGATCGGAGGTCAGGCTGCATTAACCCACACCATCGAAAATTACCCTGGGTTCCCAACCGGTGTTGGTGGATCAGAATTAGGTGATCTATTTCAGAAACAAGCCGAGCGATTTGGAGCTGTCGTTGAGTATGCAACCGCCACTGCAGTGGATTTCTCGCAAAGACCGTTTAAGATTACAACGGATAACGGCGAATTTTTAGCCGAGTCCGTCGTTATCGCAACCGGCGCCACCCCTATCCATCTAGAGGTACCCGGAGAATACGAGTTAACTGGCCGCGGCATCTCCTACTGCGCAACCTGTGACGGTTGGTTTTTTAAAGAAAAAGATGTGATCGTTGTTGGCGGCGGTGACAGCGCCCTCGAAGAAAGTTTATTTCTCACCCGCTTTGCGAGATCTGTAACCATTGTTCACCGCCGAGACAGCCTGCGTGCTGGAGCTGTTTTACAAAAAAGGGCATTTGCCGAACCTAAAATTAAATTTATTTGGGATTCTGTGGTCACCAAACTCGCTGGAACAGATAAGCTGGAAAAAGTCCATATTAAAAATATCAAGACAGGCACTGAAAGTGACATATCCGCCGCTGGGGCCTTTATTTTTATTGGACATAAGCCCAATACAGAAATCTTCAAAACTCAGTTGGTTATGGATGACCTTGGGTACATCAAAACGGATATGCTCAGCCAAACTTCTATTCCTGGGGTGTATGTTGCTGGTGAAGCAGGCGATCCAAATTTTCGCCAGGTAATCACCTCTGCTGGAATGGGCGCTGCCGCAGCAATGCAGGCCATTAAATTCCTGGAAACCAATTCAATCGAAGCTTAAATAATCCCATCCTGGTAAATTTTCTACCAGGATGGTTTTCAACTACCATACTAAGGAGACTATTGATGAAAAATAAAATCTCAATCATCGGCGCCGGAATGACCGGCTCCACAACAGCACACTGGCTGGCTGAACGTGAATTGGCTGACATTGTTCTGGTTGACATTGTGGAAGGCATGCCTCAGGGGAAGGCCCTGGATCTGGCACAGGCGCTCCCGGTAATTGGCAAAGATGTGTCAATTGTGGGAACGAACAATTATGACGCTACCGCTGGTTCAGATATAATCATCATTACCGCCGGTGTTCCACGCAAACCAGGTATGAGCCGTGATGATCTGCTTACAATTAATTCTGACATCGTCCGAAAAGCTACCGAGTCAACCGTTCAATCTTCCCCCAACGCAATTTACATCATTTTGACAAACCCTCTCGATACCATGGCCTACCTGGCTATGAAAGTTGGCAAACTGCCGCGCGAGCGTGTGATTGGGCAGGCGGGAATCCTTGATTCCGCCCGGATGAGCGCTTTTATCCATATGGAAACGGGTGTTTCTGTTGAAAATATCAACTGCTATGTTTTGGGCGGTCATGGAGACGAAATGGTTCCACTGACTCGTCATTCCAACATCGCCGGCATCCCGCTGCGTGAATACATTGCAGCAGATAAACTTGAAGCAATTGTCAACCGCACCCGCAAAGGCGGCGGAGAAATTGTCTCCCTTTTAAAAACCGGTTCTGCTTATTATGCCCCTTCTGTGGCCTGTGCCCAAATGGCCGAGGCGATCTTGAAGGATAAGAAACTCATTATTCCAGCCGCAGCCTATATGCAAGGTGAATATGGCTTAAACGATATGTTCTTTGGCGCTCCTGTGATGCTTGGCGCTAAAGGTGTTGAAAGAATTATTGAGTATTCCCTGGATGAAGCAGAGAAAACCGCTTTGCTCAAAAGCGCCGAAGCTGTAAAAGCTACAACGGACGCAATGATGAATCTGGTAAAATTGCCATAATTGATACTCTTGCCTAAGGAGCAAAATGATATGATTCTGAATGAAAAAATCGCCGCTCAATTACCCGAGTGGCGAGCTCGAACGAAGAAACTTAACAAGGAATTTGCCGAAGTTGTGATCGATAAAGTCACGATTTCCCAGGCGCTTGGTGGGATGCGCAACATCAAAAGCCTCGTAACAGACATTTCGTATGTTGATCCTGTTGAGGGAATCCGTTTCCGTGGTTTCACGATTCCAGAACTGATTGCTAAACTGCCTAAACCTCGCGGTGCAGAAATGCCATACGTTGGCGGACTATACTACTTACTCTTGGTTGGTGAAATCCCTACACGCGCACAGGCCATAGCCGTCGAAAAAGAGTGGAAACTCCGCTCCAAAGTTCCGGCTTACGTTTTCAAAATGTTGAAATCCATGCCGGCCGATACCCACCCCATGACCCTTTATTCAATGGCGGTTCTTTCGCTGCAAACCCAATCTGATTTTGCTAAAACCTATAACAAGGTTAATAAAGATGAGCATTGGGCAGTAACTCTCGAAGACAGCCTGAATCTCACTGCCAAGCTGCCTGAAATCGCTGCCTTTATCTACCGCATGAAGTTCAAAGGCGGAAAAATTATCAAATCGAAAAAGAGCCTGGACTGGGGAGCGAATTTTGCCCATATGATGGGCATTGAAGACCCATCCTACGCCGATTTGGCCAGACTGTACTTCATCATCCACTCAGATCATGAGTCTGGAAACGTTTCAGCCCATGCCACTCACCTGGTCGGCTCGACTCTTTCAGATATCTACTACGCAACTTCAGCAGGCTTAAATGGCCTTGCAGGACCACTGCATGGTCTGGCGAATCAAGAAGCCCTAGGTTGGTTGATTGGTGTCTACGAGAAGTATAACGGCGTTCCAACCAAAGAACAACTTCGCCAATTCGCATGGGATACGCTCAACGAAGGCCAGGTTATCCCTGGTTATGGGCACGCTATTTTACGCAAAACCGACCCACGATTCAGTGCTCAGGCTGAATATGGTACCAAACACTTTAAAGAATCGGATATCTTCCGTCTGGCAATGCTGGTATATGAAGTTGTCCCACAAGTTCTGCTGGAACAGGGCAAGGCAAAGGATCCATGGCCGAATGTTGATGCCATCTCAGGCTCTTTGCAGTACCACTACGGCATCAAGGAATTTGATTTTTACACGGTTATGTTTGGCGTCAGCCGTTTATTAGGTGTTACCGCCAATGCAGTTTGGGCTCGAGCGCTTGGACAACCCCTGGAAAGACCAAAATCTGTCACCACAGCCATGTTGGAAGCAGAAGCCGCCAAGTCTAAAGCTTAACCGCTCACTTCACACTAATGATAACCAAGCAGCGCTCGAACCGATTCGAGCGCTGCTTGCTTTTTCTCATCAAATAAATTTCGAGCTGAACTCGTAAAATAAGTCATTTTCTCCAGTAAATCCAATTCCACTAGATTCCAACTGTTATCATCAATCGAAATTCCAAATTCCTTCATTTCCGCCCGAAGGTCATTCCCGCGTTTCCAAAAATGTTCTACCCCCTGACCTATCGATGATAAATCAGCATCACGGATTATTTTCTCTGAAAGAGTCACCGGAATTTCTGCTAACCGGGTAATCAAAATCAGCTCGCACACCGCTTCGGTTTCCCCCGTACTGAATCCCATCTGAGGTAATACATCTCTTGCTAATTCAGCCCCGATGAATTCATGCTCCAGACGTTTCGCATACTCCAATTCGGATGTATCCCGGATTTGAGTCCAGCCAAGATCATGAAAATATGCAGCGGTTAATAAAATCTGGCGTGCGGCACCGTTGAGAGCCTCCATTTCAGCCAAACGACCTGTCCAAACAACAACTTCGTCCCGAGTATGTTCCAGGCAGTGGTAATGAAGCTGAGGAAGCAATTCTTTATGCAATTTCTGCAGCGCGTACCCTGTCGCTAAATCAAAGGCATTTGGTTTCATATATGAATTATATCAACTATTCTCGAAACACTCCGATGTGCGAAAAATTTCCCATCCCGATTATAATAGACATTCTGGACTGGTTGCGCCTTTCAATTTTGAGATTTGATTCGCGCCAATCTTTTGCCCAGTAAATCTTCCACACCAGATCACAATCAAGGAGTACGGAAAATGACACCCGACCTTTTCCAGGCAATGGCACAAAGTATCATCGATGGAGACACAGATGCTGCTGTCGAGTTGGCGCACCAGGCAATCGCCCAGGGGATAGACCCGCTTGTAGCAATCACCAACGGTTACGTTATCGGAGTCAATCAGGTTGGAGAAGCTTTCAGCACTGGGGATGCATTTCTGCCGGAATTGGTTATGGCAGGAGAAGCAATGAAGGCCGCCGTTGCCACTCTGGAACCAGAAATGGCCCGGCTGGGGACCAAGCGCGAAGTTCTGGGCAAGATCGTTCTAGCAACAGTTGAAGGTGACATCCACGAGATTGGCAAAAGCCTGGTGGGCACCATGTTTTCTGCTTCGGGCTTCCAGGTTTACGACCTGGGTGTTGATGTTCCAGCAGCCAGGATCCTGGCAAAAATCCGCTCAGAAAACGCCGACCTGGTTGGCCTCAGTGCCCTACTAACAACAACCATGGTAAAACAAAAAGAAGTAATCGAAGCCCTGATTCGAGAAGGTTTGCGCGACAAAGTGAAAGTAATGGTGGGCGGCGCCCCGGTAACCCGAGAATGGGTACAGCGAATTGTCGCCGATGGCTACAGCGAAGATGCCATTGGGGCTGTTGGCGTTGCAAAACAACTTCTCTCTAAGTGATAAAGGGTGAATAAACAATGCCTGGGAAAATAAAAACTATTACCGACCCCAAGCTGCGTCTTGAAGTGCTTACTCCCGAGGAAGTAAAGCAGATCCATGAGGCAACATTACAGATCATCGAAAAAATAGGCGTCCGCTTCCCCTCGAAAAGAGCCCTTGAAATTTGGCATGCACATGGTGCTGAAGTTGATTTCAACAAGATGATAGTGCGGGCAAAGCCCGATTTGATCGAAAAAGCCTTAAAATCTGCCCCACCAGCCTTCGTTCTTGGCGCTCGTGATCCTCAACAAAACTGCCAGATGGATGGAAATCATGTCTACCTGGGCACAGATGGATGTGGTGTAGAAATTATTGACCTTAATTCTGGCCAAAGACGGACTACCTGCCTTCAGGATGTGGTAGATATCGTTCGCGTTGCTGATGCGACCGAGGAGATCGGGTTTCATTGGATTGCTGTTTCCGCTCAGGACAAACCCGTCGTATCCAGAGGGCTGCATGAAATCAAAGCTGCCTGGGAAAATTCGACTAAACATGTCCAAACGGAAAGTATATACAATGAAGTTGAGGCTCGAGCAGCCATAGAAATGGCATCCTGTGTTGTTGGCGGCCTGGAAGAATTGAGACGCCGGCCTGTACTATCATTGATGCAGTGCACAGCACCGCCTTTGGGGCACGACGGCGGGAGCCTGGATGCCGCCCTGGTCGCAGCTGAATATGGAATTCCAACTGGATTTATGACCATGGCATCCTGCCTCACAACCGGACCAGCAACCATGGCCGGCACGCTTGCGGTGGGAAATGCTGAAGTCATTTCAGGAACGGCTCTTCTTCAACTTGCCTACCCAGGCGCCCCGGTATTTTATGCTGCAGCTCAAACAGCATCGGACCTTCGCAACGGGTCATACACAGGCGGCGGACCAGAAGACTTCCTTTTTGGGGCTGCAACAAATCTATTGGCTGATTTTTATCATATCCCGCTCTCAATGGGTTCATTCGCAACAGGCGCAAAAGAACCAAACTGGCAGGCCGGTCTGGAAAACAGCCTTTCAACCTTCATGGCCAGCGCTGTGATGTCAGATATGCTGTTGGGTGCCGGTTTCCTGCATGGCAGCCGGATCTGGTCTTACGCCGAGATGTTGATGGATTGTGAAATTTTTTCAATTGTCCATAAAATGATGCAAGGTATTGTAGTGAACGCCGAGACATTGGCTCTGGAAACAATTGCTAATGTCGGACCGGGTGGGAATTATTTGGCCCAAAAGCATACTCAAAAACACATGCGCGAAGTATTTCTGCCCAAATTCATGGATCGCCGCCCATACAACGAATGGGAAGAAAAAAAAGACAATGCGGCCGATTGGGCGCTCCAAAAAGCAAAAAAGATCCTGGCATCTCATCAGCCCGAACCTCTGGATAGGCATATCTCCGCAGAACTAAACAGGATCATCACAAGAGAAGAAAGTTGAACAAAAGGCAAGGATTTCCATGCTCTTAAAAGCAGAACAGCTCAAAAATAACCTGATCGCCTGGAGGCGAGAAATTCATGCCCATCCCGAATTAGGTTTCGAGGAAACCCGAACAGCCGCATTGGTTGCAGAAAACCTCCAACGCATGGGCTGGAAAGTCAAAACGGGTGTTGGCAAAACCGGCGTTGTAGCAGAACTTTCAAGGCAGCCAGGAAGTACAGCCATTGTCGCACTGCGGGCCGATATGGACGCATTGCCAATAGATGAGGCGAATGATGTCCCCTATAAATCCTGCAGCCCAGGTAAAATGCACGCTTGCGGACATGACGCCCATACCGCCATCCTCATGGGTGCTGCCCAATTACTGGCGAAAGAAGATTTCCCAGGCACAATCCGCTTATTATTCCAGCCTTCTGAGGAATGTGGCGATGCGGAAGGCATCAGCGGCGCTTTGAGAATGATCCAGGATGGTGCTATGGATGGTGTGGACATGGTTTTCGCCCTCCATGTTGACCCATCAAAACCAGTTGGCATGATCGGTATTTCCTCGGGACCCTGTTCTGGCGGTGTTGATTCATTTTTTAGCAGCATCATAGGCAAAGGCGGTCATGGCGCTCATCCACACGAAGCGATAGACCCATTTTATCTTTCTGCTTTTGTTATCCTGGCGCTGAATGGCATCTTTTCACGTCGGATCGATCCTTTCGACCCCAATGTAGTCAGTATTGGCTCAATTCATGGCGGACAGGCAACGAATGTCATTCCTGATCTTGTAGAAATATCCGGGACAATTCGCTATACCCAGAAACGAGTCCAGGAAAAGCTGCACGCCGAAATTCGCCAGGCATTCGAACTGGTTCGCCCGCTTGGAGGGGATTACCGCTTAAATTTTGAAATCGGTTTGCCCCCGATGGTCAACCATCCTGCTGCCGTTGACTACATACGCTCCGCGGCCGAAGCGATTATTGGCAAGCCAAAAATTGATTCGCTCGAAAAGGAACTTGGTGCTGAAGACTTCGGGCTTCTCTCGAATCATTCGCCCGGCGCCATGTTTGTCCTTGGGACAAAAATCGAAAACGACCAGCGGTATGGACACAATCCGCGCTTCGACATAGATGAAAATGCTCTTCCGATTGGAGCAGCAATATTAGCCCAAACAGCGTTGGATTTTCTGCGGGACAAAAACAAATAATAACCCTCACGGATAATTACACTGCCAAAGTAACTACACCACGAACATTTCTACGATAAAATAGAGTGACTGCCATTTTACATACGAATTTTTAGGGAGCTTTACGCTGCCCAAATTTAAAAACAAGGAGTTCCACAATGATTACTATTCTTAAAGGCGCCAAGAAAGAAGTCAAAATTGGCTTTGAACGACCATTTGTCATGATTGGCGAAAAAATCAATCCAACCGGTCACAAAAAACTCGGGACCGCACTTTCCACAGGAAATCTGGATTATGTGCGCGAGATTGCTCTCCGCCAGATCGCCTGGGGCGCCGATGTTTTGGATATCAATGTAGGTTTTCCTGGCCTGGACGAAGTGAGCATGGTAAAACAAGTCGTTGAACTTGTCGCCTCTATTACGGATGTTCCACTCTGTCTCGACTCTGCAAATCCCGATGTACTCGAAGCTGGATTGGCAGTCGCACCGGGTAAACCATTGGTAAACTCTGTCAGCGGCGAAGAAAAACGCCTTGAGACGGTCTTGCCCTTGGTTAAAGCGCGCGGTGCTGCAGTAATTGGTCTGACTATGGACGACAATGGAATTCCCCAAACAGCCGAGGAGCGAGTCGCAATTGCTGAAAAAATCATTAATCGGGCAGCACAGCTCGGGATTGGGATCGAAGATATTATCATCGACCCATTGGTATTGACAGTAGGCTCAGATAGTAAAGCAGGTCTGGTCACCTTGCATTCAATTGAATTAATTCGCAAAACATTTGGTGTCAACATCAACCTGGGCGCCAGCAATGTTTCTTTTGGATTGCCCGATCGCCCAATCCTCAACCAGGCTTTCCTGGCCCTTGCCATTCAGGCTGGCGCAACCTGCTCGATCACTGACGCAATGAAGTTGGGCTCCACCGTGCGAGCAGCAGACCTCCTTCTTGGCAAGGATGATTTCTCAGCCCGTTTTATCAAATATTTCCGCCAATCGGAAGCTTTACGAGAAAAAGAAGCAGCCGCGGCAGCCTCCAAATAAATGAAGTAACCGGATAATTCGTAAATACCAATGCAAAACCAGGCAGCTTCAAACAACCTCTGCGAAGTGATACTTCAACCCATTGGCCGCAGGATATCGGTGCCAGTCGGTACTAATCTACTGGATGCCGCCCGCCAGGCTGGTGTTGAACTGGTCGCGATTTGTGGAGGCGAGGGCATTTGTGGCGAGTGCATGATACGGCCAACTGCTGGCAGCCTCTCGGCCCCCACGCTGACTGAGAAAGCCGAACTTGCTGCAAACGACTTAGCTGCCGGTTTTAGGCTGGCATGTCAGGCACAGGTGGTCGGAGATGTGCGGATTGAAATCCCCCCAACCTCGCTAACAACCCCACAAAGATTGCAAACTGAAGGTCAGGATGCCCCGGACGATTTCGACCCTCCCTTGTTCGTTTTAGATCTTCAAGTTGACCCCCCCGGCTTGGATGATCTGCGTTCAGATGAATCCCGCCTCCGAAGCGCACTGGCTAAAAATAGGCATCCCAGAATCACCATCGAGCGAAAGGTATTGGCAATATTGCCTGCAATACTAAGACAATCTGCGCCTGATTATCGTCTCCGATTAGTTATTCGAAGGAATACTGAAACGGAACACGAAACAAAATCTCTTGCCGCAGTTTTGCCAGCAAATACAAAAATCTATGGTCTGGCCGTCGATGTTGGTACAACAAAATTGGCAGCTTACCTGGTTGATCTGGAAAATGGAACAACCGCAGCGCGAGCCGGCGCAATGAACCCCCAAATCAGCTATGGCGAAGATGTCATCAGTCGGATTGCTTACACGAACAGCCATCCCGATGGTGCAAAAACACTCCAGAACAGTCTGGTCAATTCGCTAAACAACCTCCTCGATGAGCTTTGCACAGAAATCGATGCCGGACAGCCTCAAATTGTTGAGGCTGTAATTGTTGGCAACACCTGTATGCACCATCTTTTTGCCGGCTTACCAGTAGCTCAATTGGGCACTGCGCCGTATGTGGCTGCCGTCAGCGATGCACTTCTTTTTCCTGCTTCAGATGTAGGTCTTAAACTTTCCGCTGGAGCGCTTGTCTATATGCCGCCCAATATTGCGGGTTATGTTGGGGCAGATCATATCGCTATGCTGATCGGCGCACGGTTGAAAAATCCGTCGCAAACCACGATCGCACTTGACATCGGGACAAATACCGAAATCAGCCTCTTCCACAACAACCTGCATTGGAGCTGCTCTTGTGCTTCAGGGCCTGCTTTTGAAGGCGCCCATATCACCGATGGCATGCGCGCCGCAGCCGGAGCCATTGAACGACTGCAAATCCACGGGACTGAGGTACAAATAAAAACCATTTCCGAACAGCCCGCTACCGGAATCTGTGGTTCGGGCATCCTGGACACCATTGCAGAACTGCGTCGTCATGGATTAATAGACCATCGGGGAGTCCTCAAAGGCCAACACCCTAATTTATTTCTCCAAAAAGAAAAAGGGGGGCCTCACTCTGCATTTATCCTCGCATCTGCTGATAAAACCGCAATTGGCCGCGACATCAAGGTAACCCGCTTGGATATCAATGAAATTCAGCTCGCAAAAGCAGCTATACGAACTGGAGTTGAAACTCTCCTTTCTGAGGCTAAAATTACCGCAGAGGATATTGACACCTTCCTTGTAGCTGGCGCTTTTGGAACTTATCTAGACCTGGACAGCGCAATCCGGATTGGCATGTTCCCGGATATTGGACGCGAAAAATACGAACAGATAGGTAACGCCGCTGGCAGTGGCGCCAGAGCCATGCTGGTTTCACTCAAACAGCGTCAATTTGCAGAGCAAATCAGCCTGAGCGTCAATTATGTCGAGTTAGCCACAAATCCAGCTTTTCACAAGCTTTACATAGGCTCTCTCGCCTTTCCATAAGGTGTTTCTCGGCCAACACCATCATAGCCTCTTCGACTTGACGCAATAAAAAGGCCACCAAAAAATGGTGGCCTTTTTATTAATATCGAAATTACGGGGTTGGCGTGGCAGCAGGTGCTCCACTGCCACCCATCCACACGAAAACACGGGGGGTGCTGGTTGCACCTGAATTCTCAAATACAGGCTTTCCAGATGCATCCGTGCTTATCTGCCGTACAGTTGAGATTTTCCAGCGAAAGATGTGCGGAACGCTTTCTTTTGGCCGCAGTGAGGCAGGCAAAATGTATTTCGTGTCGGTGACATAATCTACCAATTTAGATTCGCCATTCGTGGTCACATCCTCAACCATCACCATATAAAGTTCATCCGAACGTAAGGTACCGACACTCGCCCACTGTAAAGTCACAGCATCAGGCCCCGTGAACGAAGCACCATCAATCGGCAGAAGTAAAGCTGGCGCAGGGTATGGGGGGGGTAATGTCGGCGTCGGAGATGGTCCAGGTGTGGCAAACCGCATGCAGAGTGGAATTAAGAGGGTTTGGCTGATATATACCGAGTTATTCGGCAAGCCATTATAGGTTCGCAATGCTTCCATTGGAACACCATACTGAGCAGCGATGCCTCCTAACGTGTCATTCGTTTGGACAATATATTCCACTTTTTCACAGGCTGACTCTGTCTGTTCTGCAACACTAAAGGTCGCAGAAGGCAAAGGAGTCGCCGTTGGTGTTGGTTGCGGAATGAGCAGAGGTTGGTTAATATATAGAGTATCACAGGTTGTCGGCAAATTATTTATAGCGACAATACTTTGAACAGACACACCATAAAAAACTGCGATACCAATGCATGTTTCATTGGCCTTAACCAGATGGGTCACAGGGGTGGGAGATGGCTCTGACGTATACGTTGCCGTTGGCGGTGGTGAAGTTGGGGTTATCGTCACAGTTGGTGAAGGCGTCAAGGTGATTGTTGCTGTTGGGTCAATTAAGACTTCGGGTTGTGTCCGCAATGCAAAAAACACCAAAACAGCACCAATCGCAATTGCCAGTGCGACCAACAAAATAGCCGCAGGCAAACTCAAGGTAACCTCCGGAATTCGGCTGGGCTGTAACTGTTTTTCAGGCCGAGCTGGTTTATCTCCACTGCCCAGTTCAGCGCCACAAATTGTGCAGCGAACCGCATCTGATGCCACTTTGGAACCACACGTAAGACAAAGTTTTGTAGGGGGTTTTGAATCTGGAGTCATAGGTTCAAAGATTATACCAGATTATCGGAGGTGATTTGTCGCCACGCGTGGTCTACAACTAGAATTACCATCAATAAAATAGAAAATTCGCACCCAAATGCCGTTTGTGTGATGCTCCAATAGGTAATTTATTCTCCCCCTAATCAACAGGAGTATAATAAAGCAGGAGCAATTTCCTCTCCAAAGGAGTTTTTATGAACCCGATCCAAATTCTCTTTCTCTTCATTCTCGCCTTATTTGGTTTGGTGGTCCTTTTAGCATTGTCTGGAATCCGGTTCATCGGTAACGGACAGGTTGGGATCGTTGAAAAAAAATTCAGCGAAAAAGGTTCCATTCAAAATGGCTTTATTGCCCTGCATGGCGAAGCTGGTTTTCAACCCAAAATGCTGCGTGGCGGTTTGCACTTTCTTTATCCGCTCATGTATACTGTCCACCCAGCCCCCTTGGTCACAATAGCTCAAGGTAAATTGGGCTATATATTTGCCCGAGATGGATTATCGCTCGAACCAACCCAGGTCATGGCATCGAATGTCCAAACTTCGAATTTTCAGGACGTGGAAGAATTTCTCAAAAACGGTGGACAGAGGGGGCCACAACGCCGCGTATTGCGTGAAGGCACCTACGCAATAAACCTCATGCAGTTTGTGGTCATAACCGAAGAAAAAGTGTTTTCAATGCCTCTTAACAGAGACGAGGCTGAAATCATCCGCAGAATGGCCGAAGTGATTAACGAACGCAAGGGCTTTCGCCCGGTTATTATCAAAGATGGCGATGACAGCGTGGGAATTGTAACAGTCCACGATGGTCCCTCGCTGCCGCAAGGCGAAATTATCGCCCCCGTTGTTGGTGATGACCCCAGGAATCAAGACACCTACCACAACAAATTCCAGGATGCAGATCGTTTCCTGGCTGCCGGCGGGTTGCGCGGACGACAGCTTCAGGTGCTTGTAGAAGGCACCTACACCATCAATCGGCTTTTTGCAACTGTGGAGATGATTCCCAAAACTACCATTGAGGTTGGGAATGTCGGTGTAGTTGTGTCTTACACGGGTGACATTGGGGTAGACCTTTCCGGAATAGATTACCGTCATGGCGAACTGGCAGAACGTGGCAAACGCGGCGTTTGGAGCGAATCGCTGCTTCCTGGCAAGTATGCCTTCAATACCTATGCCGGGAAAATTATCTCTGTACCAACCACCAACATCATTCTGAAATGGATCCGTAGCGAAGTTGGGTCCCACCGATTGGATGAGAACTTAAGCGAAATTTCACTGATCACAAAAGATGCGTTTGAACCATCGCTGCCGCTTTCGGTTGTAATCCACATTGATTACCAAAAAGCTCCGCTCGTTATTCAAAGATTTGGCGATATCAAACGATTGGTAGAACAGACCCTTGACCCGATGGTAGCTGCTTATTTTAAAAACATTGCTCAAACCCGCACGTTGATCCAACTCCTTCAGGATCGCAGCATAATCCAACAAATATCCAGCCAGGAAATGAAAGAAAAATTTGTGCACTACAACCTCGAGCTTGAAGAAGTGCTGATTGGCACCCCCTCATCCCCGGTTGGCAATACTCAAATCGAAACCATCCTATCCCAGCTCCGTTCTCGGCAGGTTGCTGAAGAACAAGTTGAGACATACTCACAACAGGAAAAAGCAGCGGTAAAAGAACGCGAACTTCGCGAAGCCGAAGCTCGCGCCGCCATGCAGGCAAGCATCACAGAATCCGAGCTGAGCATTTCTGTTCAAACCAATCAGGGTAAAGCCGAATATCAGCGCTCACTCCAGCAGGCCGCCCAAATTCGAGCGCTTGCTGAAGCGGAAGCCGAAAAGGTGGCTAGAGTTGGTATTGCTCAGGCTATGGCCACAGAAGAGCAGGTAAGAGCTTATGGCGGCCCACAATTCCAGGTTACCCAAACTGTCATGAACCGCTTTGCCGAAGCAATCCAACAGTCGCGTGTTGATGTGGTTCCACGGGTTATGGTTGGCGGCGGAGGTGAAAATCAGGGCTCTGGCAGCATCATGGAAGCCTTACTCACCTTGCTTCTATCCGAGAAAATGGGTGTTCAAGTAAACAATGATGTCAGCAGATCTCCGGAAGTCGAAGAAGTTCGCAAGAAAATTCAGGAAAGCATGACGAAAAACAAACCCTCAAAAGAATAAGGACAAACCAAAAACTGCAATCCACTAACCTAGACCGTGGATTGCAGTTTTTAATACAATTGTGCAACCCTACAGCCTGTACCTCCACATCCCTTTTTGCATACATCGGTGTGCATATTGTGATTTTAATACCTACGCCGGTCTGGAAAATTTAATTGAGCCGTACACGCAAGCCTTGTGCAGCGAAATCAAACTCCTGGGTCGGTCTGCCCAAACAAAATTCGAGCAGCGTCTTCCCGTCCATACGATCTTCTTTGGTGGCGGAACCCCCTCGCTGCTTGCAGAATCACAGCTTAGACAGATCTTTTCAACTTTACAAGCAGAATTTTCAATTCTCCCCGGTGCAGAGATCACCCTTGAAGCCAATCCTGGAACGGTTTCAAAAGCATACCTGGCTGGTCTTGTCGAGTTAGGTGTCAACCGGCTCAGTCTGGGGATGCAGTCCTCCAATCCACTCGAACTCCAACTACTTGAACGCCAGCACGGAAAGCAGGATGTCATAAATTCCGTAAATTGGGCAAGAGAGGCTGGATTGACCAATATCAATCTCGATTTAATTTTCGGCCTGCCATCCCAAAGCCTGGCCTCCTGGTTGAACACACTCCATTTTGCCCTAAGCCTTCAACCCCCTCACCTCGCAATATACTCCCTGACGATCGAACACGGAACGCCTCTTGCGCATTGGGTTGATCGTGGAATACTCTCTGAGCCAGACAATAACCTGGCAGCCGCGATGTATGAGAACACCATGGACATCATGGTCAATAACGACTATGCGCAATACGAGATATCCAATTGGGCCAAACTGAGTTCTTCCTCTCACTCCTTTGCCTGCCGCCATAATCTGCAATATTGGCGTGGCTTACCCTGGCTCGGATTAGGGGCAGGAGCACATGGGTATATCCCCGGCTGCAGAACAGTCAACCACCTCGCTCCCACTGCCTATATTCGCCGTTTGCAATCTATGGCCCTCGATGACCCTTTTCCGCAGTCTCCCGCAACCGCTGAAATTAGAGACTTGTCTGCCGAGGATGAGCGAGGCGAATATATGATGATGGTTCTTCGCCTTACCGAAGAGGGTGTTTCTAACCGCGAGTACAAGCGCCGTTTCGGCCAACCTCTTGAACAAGTTTATGAAAAACAAATAGCCCGCCTATTACGCCGTCGTCTTGTAGAATGGACCGGAGAAGATCAACTCCGCCTGACACGTTCAGGCCGCTTGCTCGGGAATCAGGTATTCATGGAATTCATATAATTCCAACTTCCTCGAAAATTTTTAATCTTCTTCCCTTATCGTCCCCTGAGTAACTTCACATCAGCGAAGTGTTAGAGTCTGGGTTGGTTGTTACAGATGAAAGCCTGCAACAACCAACCCATTTTCAGATTTATGAATACCTGAAATCGCAACCTTGACAGGTTGCGTCTCTTCCAACTATAATTTGTAGGAAACGGAAAAAGAAATTATTAACTATGTACGAAATTGACAAGATAGACCGTGAAATTATTAATTTATTGATGGAAGATGGCCGTATGGCTGCTTCAGAAGTTGCCAGACGAATTGGTGAAATATCTGAACGTTCTGTTCGTTATCGAATAGAACGAATGGTCAGTGAAGGCGTCATGAAAATCAGCGCTATCCCGAATCCAAAAGCACTCGGCTATACAGTTGTTGCCGACGTGTGGCTTCAGGTAGATTCCGGCCATGTCACAGAAGTTGCCGAACAAATCGCGAAATTTGATTGCGTAACCTATGTTGCAACTTCAATTGGCGAACGTGACGTCAGCGTTCAACTCATCGCCAGAAACAACGAAGAAATTTATCGCATCATTACAGAAAATTTTGGTCGGATCCCTGGTGTGCGCAAAACAAATACTTCTATCGTTCCAATCATCCTAAAAGATGTCTATGATTGGCAGGTGCCCACGAGTGTTTGTACGGAAAATCTAAATTCTACGTAGCATTTTCCAGCTTTTGCAATCATTTCGGTGTTTGTTCAGGGCAAGGGTTTAAAAAAACCTTCCTTCAATTCCAAAATTTTATTCTTTTGCAAATAATGCTCCAGATGTTGCTCAAAATTTTCGGAGGAAACCATTTGCTCCGAATTTTGGCTGTTATATTCAGCAAGGAAATTTAGAAAAGCGTCTTCCCCAATCTCCTGGCTGAGCTCTTCAAGATATAAAGCGCCGCGAAGATATACGCCATCAACGTACTTCCGAAAATTTGGAAATTCATATATAGTGCTATCTACCCACCCTTCAGGTTCATAACGCTCAATCCTGAATAGTCTCCACCAATCAATAAGGTAAGTAAAGTAGCGCTGGTAAAATATTTTTTCACTATATGTGCATAACGCCTCATCGAGCCAGGGTTCCAGTGCCTGATCATTCGCCAGATTTCCATACCACCATTGGTGTGCCACTTCATGGGCGCTAAGCATCGTCAGGTACCCCATCGGTGTTCCAGTATAAGCCGCAAAATAATCCTGGCTAAGAAAAAACAGCCCGTCATATTCCATCCCATCAAAAAAATCTACCTCCACAATTGAAAGATTTTCCTGGTTTAATTTTCCATAAACTTCAGAAAATAATTGATAAGCATCCTTTGAGGTTTGAAGAGAAGCCTCGCCAGCAATCCGATGTTCTGGAAACACGTATACCTTAATTGTCGTTGTATTTATATTCGTTTCCAAAATGACATACTCTGGACTAACAGACCAGGCAACATTTCGAATACCAGCAGCAGCAAACCAGAATTGCCCATTTTCGCTATTAAATGGCTGACTGGCAGCCATAATTAAATCGGGTTGGTCTACTATGACCTTTACAGCAAAATTCGCTAATGGCAGGTATTGTGCTTCACCAACCACTGAACTTTCATGGTAAATCCAGCCAGATCCAGGTTCATAATATACCAAATAAGGATACCAATCACCAAAATACGCCTGGCGTTTTGTATAGCCAATTGCCTCTCCGCCAAATAGCAACTTTATTTGATAATCGATCGTAAGGGTCACGAATGATCCCGGTGCGATCGCCGGTTCAATCGTCCAAAACATGAAACCATTTTCCAGCCTTACCTCAGCAGTGTAATTACTTGTTAGTGAAAATTGTTCAAAAGCGAATCCTTTCTCGTTTTTCTGAGCATCCACCCCAAAGACAAGATCAGACAGCACATCACCGGTTGTATTTGTGAACGATATGACCTCATGTACGCTCAATCGATGCGCAAGGTAAGCCAGGTAAGCAGATATCATGTAATCTGGCTTAATTGTCGTTGGGATAACAGATTCGGAAATTGCTTGCGTTACAGGCGTTGGCAGAATAGGCGCCACTTCCGCTTGTTTTGTCGCTGTTGGAGAATTTTCAATATTCACTGTCGCAATTTGAGTATATTCAGGAGTGGGCGAAGTGTTACTTTGCACCGATGTCTCTTGCAAGCCAGGTGAGTTTGTCCCTGGTTGCAGCAATGTATTTTCGGGTTGCTCAATAAACGAAACCGAACAAGAAATACCAAAGACAAGCATAATGATTTGAGTGAGCAGCAGGCGGAATAATTTTCTGCCCGAATGAAAGAGGATGATTTTAAGCATTAATTGTTCCAGGTTATTTTTACAATGTTACAATGATTATGCAGCATTTTTTCAACAAAATCAACCTTACAATAACCGCACTTCGGGGTAGTTCGAAAAGAGTTTTTTTGTGTATGTAAGCCATCTACGAATCTCTTTTGCCGAACTGACGGTACATTATTCTGCATGAGTTGACGGCACATAGGACGATGACTATGAAAAAATCACTTTCCAAGTTAATAATCCTCGTTTTCTGGGGTATTGGACTAATCTATTTCAATAACCACCAAGTAATTCTTGCTGAAGCTCCCAATCTTTTATTTACCCCACTGATTGCTAAACAAGATTCCGGTCCGCTAATCGCAGGATGCTCAATCTTTCCACCCAATAATGTCTGGAATACGCCTATAGAGACAATGCCCATTGATGCAAATTCTGCAAGCTACATCTCCTCAATTGGAGCCGGAACCCACCTGCACGCTGATTTCGGTTCGGGTATTTGGCCCGATCCTGGCGGATTTCCAATTGGGATTCCTTTCAATATCGTCCCAGGCACCCAGCCGGGCGTTGCAGTCACATTCCTTTACGCAGATGAATCTGATCCGGGTCCTTATCCAATCCCTGCCAATGTGTTGATTGAAGGCGATCCAGATAGCGGAGACAGACACATCCTGCTTTTAGATAAAGATAACTGTAAATTATTCGAAATCTGGAATTCACAAAAACTTGATCCGCCTGGTTTGAATTGGCAGGGTGGTTCAGGTGCAATTTTTGATTTGCGCTCAAATTCGCTTCGACCGGATACCTGGACATCTGCAGACGCGGCCGGCCTGCCGATCCTCCCAGGGTTGATCCGGTATGACGAAATCGTAGAGGGTGAAATCCGCCATGCAATTCGCTTCACAGCCAGCCAAACCAGAAGAGCCTATATCTGGCCCGCCAGACACTATGCATCCAGCCTGACAGATCTGAAATACCCACCCATGGGCCAACGCTTTCGCCTGAAAGCCGATTATGCTATCTCCACATTCTCCAAAGATGCTCAAATAATCCTGACAGCCATGAAAAAATATGGCCTGATCCTGGCAGACAATGGCAGCAACTGGTACTTTGGTGGAGTTCCGGATGAACGATGGAATAACGATTTGCTACACGAACTTGATCGGGTAACAGGAACTAACTTTGAGGCTGTGGACGAATCCAGCCTTATGGTTGATCCTGACTCAGGCCAGGCGCGGCTTCCTTAAATTGTTTCCGTCGTTACTTCACGACAGCAGCGCACAAAATCGAGTACAGTTGGAACTGAGCGCATCAAAACCGCCATATTTCCAGTCAGGCTCAATTTTCTGGTCATCAATGCCTGCATAGGATCAAGTTCACCTTTAACAACTTTAGAGAAGTTTTCATAGGGTGCTTTTAAGATGAATGCTGGCTTCCTGCTTTCCGTATCCACTTCCAAGAAAGCATCCCGGCAAGTCCCGTGCCACAAATCCAGATAGGCAACCATCGTCTCTTGAAGCGGGCCGTTCGCCTCAATAACAAACCGCATATCACCTTCCCACTTTGCTGCGATTTGCGCATAACGCTCATCTGAATTCAGTTTTTCTTTTAAAGCTGCAAACCAACTATCCGATGGAAAAAGAGCCATTACAAGTATCTCCTAATGACGCAAAACCTTGCTTAAAAATTGACGTGTACGCTCCTGAGATGGAGTACTAAACAAAATATCTGGCGGGGCTTCTTCAACAATTTGCCCGGCATCCATCAAAATTGCCCGATGGGCAGCGGCTTTCGCAAAACCCATTTCATGCGAAACGACAACCATGGTCATACCATCTTGAGCCAGCCCCAACATTACGTCCAAAACTTCCTTAATCATTTCTGGGTCCAGAGCACTGGTTGGTTCATCAAATAACATGATTTTTGGGCTCATCGCAAGGGCACGGGCTATCGCTACCCGCTGCTGCTGACCACCAGATAACTGCCCTGGGAAAAAATTGGCTTTTTCCGGAATCCCTACCTTGACCAATAAGCTGCGCGCAATTTCTTCTGCTTCACTCTTGCCGCGTTTTCGAATAATTTTCTGAGCCAGAGTGATATTGTCTAATACAGACATATGTCCAAACAAATTAAATGATTGAAAAACCATCCCCACATCACGCCGCACAGCATTTATGTTCGCAGCCGTATCCAGTGTGACACCGTCAACAATAATTTGGCCTTCATTGTATTCTTCCAATCGGTTGATGCAGCGCAGTAAGGTTGATTTTCCAGAACCCGATGGCCCTACAATGACAACAACTTCACCCTTTGCAATATCGAGCGACACACCTTTTAATGCGTGGATGCCGCCTTTAAAGTGTTTATGGACGTTTTGTATTTGAATGATCGATTCAGCCATAAATTATTTACCTTTCGATCCGGGTGATTTTTTCAACCCATTGAACAATTCGAGCTGAAATAAGTGTCAAAATCAGGTACAACAGAGCAACCATCATCCAGGTTTCAATTGGATTAAAGTTGGCTGAACTGAACTCTCGCCCACGCCGAGTCAAATCGGTTACAGTCACCACGCTGACTAGCGATGAATCTTTCAATAAAGCAATAAATTCATTTCCGATCGGAGGTAAGATGACACGAAAAGCCTGCGGCATGATGACATATCGCATTGCCTGAAAATAATTCATTCCAAGAGAACGGGCTGCTTCCATCTGACCACGAGGAATACTTTGAATACCAGCCCGGTAAATTTCACTCATATAAGCGCCATAACAAAAAACAAAACCAATGATTGCCATCAATTCAGGGTTTGCTTGATATGTGATCAAGGCCTGTATTTGAAATGTACGCCCCAATGTTTGGATAATTTGGGGAAAAGCAAAATACCACCACAATAATTGGACCAGGAGAGGTACACCCCGCACCAATTCAACATACAAAGTCGACACACCAAATATGATCGGGTTTTTCGATAGCCTACCCAGCCCGCCAATTAAACCTGCAACAAGGGTGAGCACAAAGGTGGCTACAGAAATTTTGATGGTAACCCAAATACCGTCGCTGACAAATGCAATGATTCGCCAATATGGATCAGGGCTAAATATTGCCAGCCCGGCAGTTACCACGATTGTCAATATAACAAGACCCCACCAGGCATCAATTTGGGACTCTGGTTCTGCACCTGGAATCGTTCCCAAAATTTTTCCTGCTGCTTTTTTCAAATTCTGTCCCGAAACACCCATTGGATTGTCTCCATTTTCTTCAAATAAGCTGTGGGGTAACGATATGGATGATCTTTACGGGCATCGCCCATAAAGATCATCCATATCTGTTAAATCATGTCAGGAGAAGGATAATTATTTACCAGCAAGCCACTTTGCGGTTAGTGTATCAATCGTGCCTTCGGCTTCGACTTTTGCCAGACCATCATTGAGCTTGGCGAGCAGGTCAGTGTTTGTTTTACAAACTGCAATACCATAATATTCGTCCGTAAATACCTGTCCGACCGTCTTTAGCTTGTCTGAGTTCTTGCCAACATACCCAATCGCCAGAGGATTATCTGCGATGACTGCATCAACCTGCCCATTCATTAAATCTTGGAAGGCAAGGGCGATATCATCATAGGGCTTTACAGTTGCCCCTGCAATTTTGTTTCCTTCGATCTCGCCAGTAGTGCCCAATTGAGCGCCAACAGTTTTGCCAGACAGGCTGTCTTTGCCAGCGATATCTGAATTGCCGATCTGTACGGTCACAACCTGACCAGCAGCAAAATATGGATTAGAGAAAGCAAACTGTTTCTTGCGTTCATCGGTAATCGTCATTGCAGAAATCGCTGCATCATATTGGCAGGCAGCGATACCAGCCAAGAGCGGATCCCACTGGACGTTCTGAATTTCAATGTCAAGGTTTTCTTTGGCTGCAATCGCCTTGATTAAATCAATATCAAAACCGACGATTTCTTTTGTGGCTTCGTCAACCGATTCGAAGGGCGGCCAGGTCGCATCGGTTACAATGACAATCTTCTTGGTGGCTGCAGGGCTACAGGCAGACAAGACCATAGCCACAATTAACACCAAAAAGCAAACACGAACAAATACATTTTTCATTAGCTTCATTCTCCTTTGGATTTTTTTAGCATCACATTTATTGGAAGTCCAAAATTGTTTGCAGGCGTAAAACAAAATGGGGTCATCCAACTTTTAACCTGCAGTGCTGCATATAGTATATCCATTTTTCCAAAAAACACAAGAAAATCGTCGCTTTCGGATAAAAAAATCAAAACACCTTGTAAGATTACTACAAGGTGTTTTGATCACTCAGTGCGCTGGGAGGGACTTGAACCCTCATGCCTTACGGCACACGCCCCTCAAACGTGCCTGTCTGCCAATTCCAGCACCAGCGCATAAGCGTATGTATTATAATCATGTACAAGCCCTTGTCAAGCTGAAAAAGGAAGCTCTTTGGGAAATCCATCTCACCAAAAGATCCATTCTTATAAAAACAGAAGACACTCAATCGGAGTTCACTGAAATCAATGGGTATAATAGCAATCCAGCCATTGAATTTTCGGGTCCAAATAAAAAGGAGTAAATATGCGCATTGTTCTAGACGCCATGGGAAGCGACAATTATCCCCAACCAGAAGTTGAAGCCGCAATAAAAGCCAAAGAGGTTTTTGGGGACGAAATCATTCTTGTTGGCGATACGAATATTCTCAAACCTCTTCTCGAAAAATTAGGTGGCCCCAATTTTTCGGTAAAACTCGTGCATGCACCCGAGGTACTGGAAATGGGCGATAAAGCTGCTGCCTCAGCCAGACGGAAAGCGCAAAATTCCATGGCGATCGGAATGGGTCTTCTTAAAAATAACGAAGCAGATGCCTTCGTCACTGCTGGTAACACAGGCGGCGCTATGGCAAATGCATTATTCACCCTTGGCCGAATTCGGGGTGTCAAACGCCCAGCTTTAGCTGGGTTATTCCCAGTCAAGGGGGGCCATTGTGTTGTTACCGACATAGGCGCCAATGCTGAATGCAAGCCAGAATATTTGGTCCAGTTCGCGGTTATGGGATCTTTATACGCTCAAAAAGTTCTCAAAATCGAAAACCCAAGAGTGGGGTTAATATCAAACGGCGAAGAAGCCGGTAAAGGAAATGATCTCGTCAAAGCTACCTACCCGCTGATGCAGCAAGCCGGATTAAATTTCATAGGCAACATTGAGGGCAAAGAGCTGTTTGGTGGTCATGCTGATGTAGCCGTTACCGATGGATTCACAGGCAATGTCCTGCTCAAGGCTAGTGAGGCTGTAGCAAAAATGATGACCGAAATTTTACGCCAGGAACTAAAATCTAACCCGGTCACTATGTTGGGTGCTATTCTCGCAAAACCAGCATTCAGCAAACTCAAGGCAATGCTTGACCCCTCTGAGACTGGAGCGGCGCCGCTTCTTGGGATTGATGGTCTGGTTTTTGTGGGGCATGGTCGCTCAGACGCAAAGGCGCTGGTGAGTGCCATCAGGGTTGCCCGTCAGGCTGTGGAAAGCGGCGTTCTTCAATCCATGCGGGATAAAATTCAAACCCAGCTTGCTGACATCAATTTACCTGCTGAAGCTGGCTAATTTTGCCATTTTATCCGTTGTTCCAAAATATTGATAATCAGTTTTTATACTTTTTCTGCTAAGAAAGGTGCTTTATGAACGAGAGAAAGAGAGTTGTCATCACCGGAATGGGCGTTATTTCCGTTCTGGGACCTTCAATTCAGGGATTTTGGGAAAGCCTGCTTGCCGGGCGATCCGGAATCCGCAGGATCACCCAGTTTGATGCAAGCGATATGCCTTGCAAAATTGCAGGAGAAATTCCTGACTTTAAACCCGAAGATTACATGGATCGCCGCGATGCCCGGAGGGTTTCTCGCGCTGCCCAGGTAAGCCTGGCCGCGGCTCGAAACGCATTGGTAGACGCAGGCATGCCGCCTGTGATGACCGAACCAGAGCAAACGGGCGTAGTTTTTGGAACTGCCATTGGTGGTATGGAAAAATTGGATGAGGCTTTACTCAGCCTTAGAGCAAAAGGTGTTGATCGCTTGAACCCATTTTCAGTACCTTCTGGTATCCCTAACCTTCCTGCCTTCTTGATTTCGCGCGAACTGCAGTGCCTTGGCCCCTCAAGCACAATCACCACCGCTTGCGCAACCGGTACACAGGCAGTTGGGGAAGGCGCCGAACTCATCCGCCGCGGGGCAGCCGAAATTATTCTTGCTGGAGGGGTTGAAGCAATAATCCGAGATTTTGCGATTGGTGGGTTCTGCGCGATGCGTGCTTTGCCAACCAACTATAACGACAACCCAGAAAAAGCCTCCCGCCCCTTCGATGCAAAGCGAGAAGGCTTTATCTTCAGTGAAGGAGCGGCCTGTCTGGTTCTCGAAAGCCTTGAGCATGCCCTGGCACGCAATGCTCGAATCTATGCAGAAGTAGGCGGTCATGCTTCATCCTGCGATGGTTACGATATGGCTGCTCCCGAACCCGAAGGGCGCGGTGCAATTCGCTGCATGCGCTGGGCGTTAAAGGACGCCGGTATGGCTCCTGAAACGATAGATTACATCAACGCCCATGGGACCTCAACGCCGCTCAATGATCCAACCGAAACGAAGGCCATCAAACGCGTCTTTGGTGAACATGCTTACAAACTGGCAGTCAGTTCAACCAAGTCGATGACAGGTCATGCTATGGGCGCCTCAGGGGCTATCGAATCAATCATCTGTGCGCTATCGATTCACAACGGAATTATCGCCCCAACCATCAACTACGAATTCCCAGACCCCGAGTGTGACCTCGATTACACCCCCAATAAGCCACGCAAGATGGAAGTCAATGCCACTCTATCCAACTCTTTTGGATTAGGTGGACAAAACGCATGCATCATTTTAAAAAAGTATCAGTAAGTCTGGTACGCACTACTTAAGGAACAGCTAAATGAAAATTTTCAGAGATGATAAAAAGATCAGCCGCAATTCACGCATCGGGCAAATTACAACGCTGGGTGGGTTAGTCGTTCTCGGAATTGGTATGTATATCACATTTACATTTCCAGATAACGCAGAAATGGTAGCACCAGCCTGGGCATGTCTGCTCATCGGATTCTTGCTTTCACAGGTTGGTATCTACTTTAGCAACCGGTTTGGCCGCAGACCACGCCCCGATGAAATCCTCGATGCAGCCCTGAAAGGCATGGATGATCGCTGGACAATTTTCCATTATTACAAAAATTTGGCAGACCATATTCTTATCGGGCCCGGTGGAATATGGATCCTTAAACCTTACCATCAGATGGGAAAACTCGTTCGCAACCCCAAAAACAAACGCTGGCAAATAAAAGGTGGCGGGATTTTCCAGGCCTATCTGAGGATTTTTGCTCAAGAAAATATTGGCCGGCCAGATCTCGAAATTCAAAGTGACATGGATGACCTGAAAAAACTGATTAATTCCAAAAATCCAGATTTAGAGGTTCCAGTTATTCGAGCCGTCTTAGCGATGACAAATGCCAAAGCAGAAATTGACGTAGAAGAACCTTCTGAAGATAACATTTACCCGGTTCTGGCAACAAAGCTCAAAGAGTTGGTTCGCAAGCTGTCAAAAGAAAACACAATTCCTCAGACCAAACTCACTGAATACATCCATGCAATGGGTGGTGAAGAATAAAAAATTGTGATGCGGCTTTATCCAAAGAACTCCGTTAAAACCCATTAATAACGCCAGTTCGGGTTAGTTCGAAAAGAGGTTGTTTTTGGTGTTTTTTTGGTGGCTACGCCACCAAAAAAACACCAAAAAATCTCTTATCCCGAACTGACGGATTAATAGGTATCGAAAATAAGACATCCCAATATTAAGTTGGGATGTCTTATTTTCTACCCTGAGATGTCTTTTTATACCGGCGTGGTGCAGGTAAATTCTTTCCAGTCAGTAATAGCCCTATCCCAATACCAATGAACGGAAGACTGGCAACGATTGCACTGGCCAATAAAACGTTCTTTGGGCCTGTCAATATATTTTGATTTTCGCCGACAGGCTCAACCGTTGTTGGATCGATCAAAGACTGAACAGGGGCATTCGGGTTGTAATAAACAAGGATCGGCTGCCCAGAGCCAAATTTTGTTGTCAAATCAGTCGAATTCAGACCAATCTGGATTTCCTGATTACCTGCAAACGACTCGCTATCTACAGTGTACAAATATGAAATTGATAATCGCTGAGATAGATCCGGTGTGCCTGCGCCGCTGCCAGATGGGCGAATTTCGGCGCTGCGAACTGTACCAATAACTGTAGGCCATCCGCTTGCTTCAGCCTGATTTGCGGCACTCGTTGAAATCAGCATTTCAAAAATTACACCAACCAGGATGACAATCAGACCAGCTCCTATCCAGGCACGGGCAAATCGTTTTTCAAAAAACATCATGTTAGCCTTTTAAATCAAATTGGAGGATAGGAAACCCAATGGTTTTCTATCCTCCAATTATAAAGTAAAAGACTAGCCTTTAAGGAATTCTTCCAAAGCCGCCTTACTGATCCGGTATGCATTCCCCAACTTGCGCGCCTTCAAATCGCCGGCGGTAATCGCAGCAACGACATCTTCCTCAGATACCTTCAAGATTGCGGCTGCTTCACCAGGAGTCATAACGTCCGGTGTTCCAGCAGCGGCTGGCACAACAACTGGAGCCTGCTGCTGTTGAGCATGCTGACCGCCACCAGACATAGCACCGCTCAGGGATTGATTCATGATGTTCCCAATTCCCAGACCAGCACCGATCCCAGCCGTCAACCCAGCACCACCCGATGGATTCGAAGCAGCATCCCGCATAGCCTTGGCTGCCTGGATCTGTGTGTACACATCTGGCGCCACCAAACCTGACTCAATCAACTCATCCAGAGACTTACTGACTGGGCGCAAATTTTCAATATAGAAGGATTTCAGGGTTAAACCGATCGCCTCAAAATCGGGACCAGCTTTGGCACGAACGCCAGCGCCAATTTCCTCAGTCAGGCCAATAATTTCAGGCAGCGCCTGAGTTTTGGCAGTTTCGCCAAGGAGATCTTGCAGCTTGGAAAGCAGCATTGAGCGCAGACGGCCCTCAATTTCTTGAGTGCGATACATTCCAGCAGCGCCGACGATTTGCGTCACAAACTGCTGAGGATCTTTTACCTGAAAACTAAAGGCCCCAAATCCTTGAACAAATGACAGGCCGATACCCATCCCTGGAGTCCGGACCAAAATGGGCTGAGGTGTCCCCCATTTATAATCTGCGAACTCGCGCATCGCAACGAAATATACTTCCGCGGGGAAGGGTGTCCGATCATTAAAGAAAGTTTTTCCGATTTTCTCAATCAGCAATGGAATGTTGGCAGTCGCAATTGTATGCCGGCCTGGGCCAAAAGTATCAAGTGCATTTCCGTCTCGAAAAAACACAGCCATCTGAGATTCGCGAACAATAACCTGTGAACCAACCCGGAAATCACCAGGGCCGGTTTCGGGGAAACGATGCACAATCTCATCGCGCATCTCATTTGGATATTCAATTACATCAAATATACGGGCCATTATGAAGCACTCCTTCTAAATCACTTATTGTGCGGCAACAACATCTTCACGCCGATCGTACGCCTCAACACATTGGCGCGACACGGTTGCAAGGTTACGGATAGCAGCTACAACACCATCCGTACCAATCGACGCCTGAATGTTGTCCAGTGCCCGATCAACCTCATCGCCCATAGCAAGTAAGGCCGCATCATATTCGTACAATTTCTGAAGTTCATTCTCACCGATCTTTACCGCCTCAAAAAGGCTTGAGTAACCGCGTGGAGCAGTCCGCACACGATCAGCAAAGGTCCTCAAACGGACAGCAGATGTTTCCATATCATCGATATATTGCAGTTCGCCGTGACTGATAAACTCACGCTGGATTTCCGAAACACGTCCTTCCAAGTCGCGGAAGCGCTTGAAGATAGTGTCGCGCAGAAGTTTATCAGAATCACGCCGCGCCTGGCGTTCGACATAACCCTTAAATCCAGGGATTTTGTCAAGGAGTTTCTTAAAGATATCCATATCGCCGTGAACTTTATCAAACAATTGATCTTTCATGTCAGTCATTAGGTTTGGTCCTCCTGGATAACAATTCCAATACTATCTACGCATTTATTATAGTCGAGTTGCAGAAATTCGGAAACTAATTTTAAAATTTCTTAGAGATCACCCGCCTGTACCATCAACGCACAGATCCAAGGCGCCAGCGTGAGAAAAATTACACAGAAAAATCGGCCACATGGCATGCTTATTGCATCGAAACAAATTTCCTGCAAGTGAATGCAGTGATTATTGAGGTTGAAAACATGAAATTCATTACCAAACCATTCTTTATACTTTCATGTGATGGCGGTGGAGTTCGGGGGGTACTGACTGCAGCATTGCTTGAACGATTAAATTTCCACCGGCCTGGTTTTTTACCATTAGCCGATATGTTCGCAGGTACTTCGACGGGCTCGATAATCGCCAGCAGCCTGGCGCTTGGGATGAAACCAGGCCAGATCCGGCAGGCTTACGAAAAACTGGCGCCTAAAATCTTCCGCGGGAATTTTTTTAAAAGAATTCCCCTGCTTGGCAATGCGATCAGTTCAAAGTATCACAACCGCAACTTAAAAAATGAACTAAACAAAGTTTTTGGTACCATTACACTTGGTGAACTCCCCAAAAAAGTGATCATAACCGCCTTTGATTTGGACGGACCCGCACAAGGTTCAAACCGACCCCGATCCTGGAGACCGAAGTTTTACAACAATTACCAGAGTGACGACCAAAACAAATCAGTGGTTGAAGTGATTCTCAGCAGCACGGCAGCCCCGACCTATTTCCCTGCCTGGGGAAAATATATAGACGGCGGTGTTGCGGCTAACAATCCGAGTATGGCAGCTCTGGCGCAGGCGATTGATTCCCATACCGGCAAACAATTATTATCAAATATCGTTTTACTGTCTTGCGGAACTGGATTAACACCAGCCCACATAAGCCAGCGAAATCTCCGCTGGGGGTGGCTGCCATGGGTCAACAATTTAATTGAAATTATGCTGGATGGAAATGTCTCGATTGCAGACTACCAGGTTAAGCGGCTTCTGGATAACCAATACTTCAGGCTCAACCCAATTCTGGGTTATTCCGCCCCAATGGATGACCTCCGCTTGATTCCCCATCTTAAACAAACCGCCAGCCAGGAAGATTTGGTCTCTATCTTATATTGGCTGGATACGCACCTGGAAGGCTACTATATAAAATCAACCTATATGGCCCGTGGGCAGCACTAAGGATGATTTTTTATAGCGCAACGCCAGGATCAAAAATATTGGTTGCGAGTTCAATGTTATTTGCTGCGAATTTCTCAAGAAAACGCGGCCGCAGTCCAGTAGATTTGAAAGCTCCAATTACTTTCCCGCTTTGATGTCCAAACTGCTCAAAAGCGAATAAGTCCTGCAAAACAACCACATCACCTTCCATACCCAGAACTTCCGTCACCTGGGTTACTTTACGAGTACCATCCTTTAGTCTTTCAACGTGTACGACCATATCGATGGCAGAAGAAACCTGTTCTCGAATCGCCCGCAAAGGCATATCCATCCCCGCCATCATAACCATTGTCTCAATTCGGCGAAGCGCATCGCGGGGACTGTTTGCATGCAAAGTGGTCATAGATCCGTCATGGCCCGTATTCATCGCCTGAAGCATATCCAAAGCCTCACCACCACGCGACTCGCCAACGATAATTCGATCTGGACGCATACGGAGTGCATTGATGACAAGCTGGCGAATAGTGACTTCACCCTTTCCTTCTACATTTGGCGGGCGCTTTTCAAGGTGAACAACATGTTCCTGTTTAAGCTGCAGTTCAGCCGTATCTTCAATCGTAATGATTCGATCCATATTCGGGATAAATGCCGAGAGAACATTCAACAAAGTAGTTTTACCGGTCCCTGTACCACCCGAAATCACGATGTTTACTCTTGCCTCTACGCACCCCTTCAAAAATTGGGCTAAATTCGTACTCATTGTGCCGTTGGCAATTAAATCTTGAGCCGTATAGGGTACTTGAGCAAATTTTCGAATAGTCAGCAATGGCCCATCTAATGAAAGCGGTGGAATCGTCGCGTTAACCCGATAACCATTCGGCAAGCGTGCATCCACCATCGGTGAGGCCTCGTCCACCCTTCGGCCAATTGGGGCCACAATCCGATCAATCACCCGCATTAAATGTTCATTATTTTCAAAAATTACATTTGTTTTTTCGATTCTTCCTTGCCGCTCAATATACACCTTCCCAGGTCCGTTTACCATAACTTCCGTAATTGAGGCATCGTTTAAAAGTGGTTCGATAGGACCATAACCCATTATGTCAGAGATGACAAAACTTAATAGCCGAGCTCTCACCGCCCGAGTGTAAATCAAGTTATCTTCGGCAAGCACCTGATTGAATAAAGTTTCGATTACCTGGCGCATCTGAGGCTGCTGGGTCAATTCGGAATCGCCATCAACATCGGCAAGCAGTTTCCGCTGAACCTTATCGCGCAAGCGATAAGCATCAACATGCAAAGCCGTTCCATTTTCAGGGACGGCATCCTGTTCTAGCAGCGGTAATGGCCGCGTTTGTCCATTATTTCTGGCAGGTCGATTTGTGAACATAACGATAACTCCAACCGGGATGAATTAAGTCATTTTCTTGGGAAAACTGGGATAATTAATATTTGGCGATTTAATGCGGATGTGGCATGAATCTGATTCGCCTCAAGAATAGCCTGAACAGTAGTGTTGTATTTCCTTGCAATCTGTAATAAATAATCCCCATCAGCCACAACATAATTAGTTTGTGTAAAAAAATTCTCGCCCAGAATGAGAATGTCTCGGTAAGCGAAATATGATTCTTTATAATTTCCCAAATCCGCCAATTCTGACGCTTTAAGCAAAGTTTGGTTTAGTTCAGGCTTGTTTTCTTGGATTAATGCGCCAAAGTCACTGAGTTCAATCGTGAAACGAAAAACCAGCACTGCATCTTCATATTTCCCTTGCAAACCCAAAAGATCGGCTATTCTGCGCTGACCTTCAAATTCCTGCATTAAAGCCCCAGGAATCAGGTGAGTTATCTCGACTGCCCGTTGAAGGTCAAGCAGTGCACTTTCGAAAATCCCCGCAGCCATCGAATTGCGAGCTCTTGCCATATATGCTTCATACAACCCTTGAGCAGCAGTATGTGAGGCATAATCAGGATCAATTTGAATAACCTCTTCCAACAATGTGATCACATCGTCCCAGGCCGCGGCATCAAAACCATCCATCGCCTGTAAATATTTGCCTGCAAGATCTCGCTGATCACGGATGGATTGATCACCAGGCACCAAATCAAGGGCCTTTGATAGATACGCCTCAGCCTCTTCCAAAGCCTTAATCGAGTCAGGGCTACCTAAGATCGCCATTTGCGCCTGCTCAACATAAGAATTGGCAAGCCTTACTTCAAATGCTTTCCGCGCCTTCGCTCGTCGTTGACTTATTTCTTCATCCTGAGGCCTTAATGAAAGGGCTTTTTTAAAATATACCTCTGCTGTCTCCAGTGCTTCGAGAGATTCCGTATCCTGAGAAACCACCGCTTCGGCTGCCAATAAATAACTTTTAAACAAATGCTCTTCAACTTCCTGACGGCGGAAATCCGATTGAATTGATTGAATCTGTTCATAAAGCGGAATTGCCGCAATATAATCGCCTTGGCTAAAAATGGTTTCCGCCTGCAAAAATAATTCTTCCTGTAAAAACAATCTCTCCAAACGACTTATTTGTTGCGAAATATCTTTATAAAAAGGCTTCCACTTTCGGACCTGCCCATATAAGTCATAGGCCTGTCGAAAATCACCTTCCCCAAAGGCTTGATTCGCAGCTTTATAGATATTATCGTATTGTTCTCCTTCCTCAGCCTCCTTGATATAAAGATCGATTTTTTCGTATTCGGGATATTCCGCCTGTACACCTAAGAGTATTTGCTTTGCACTTATATAATAACCACCAGCTAATAGATTAAGCGCATTATTTACTTCATTGTCAATTTTATTTGTTGACTGAGCTTGCGCCTGGTTCGCTCGAAGTTGATTTAAACTCTCTGTTAACTCCGTAGAGTAGAAAATACCTAGGCCGGCAATCGTGAAAACAATACAAAGAATCAAGAAACCGCGAAAAATATAATGAGACAGTTTTTTCTTTAAAAGAAGTTTGTTCTCGCGAACTTCTTGTTCCTCGAATTTTTCTCTCAAATTCATGTCCGATTTTAACAACCGGATTTCTGAGTTTAAAGGATCACGCTCTATTAACGAATCCAGCAGTGCGTGGCCTTCTGCCCAAGATGCCCTTTGAAAAAAGTGCATAGCTTGTTCAAAAGTTTCATATTCTTGCTGTGATCGAAATATCATCTATTCTCCTGCGCTTAGAAAGCTTGCAAATAACCTAACAAACGCGGCATAGCTGGGCCTAAAATTATTGCCAGCAAAGCTGGAAAAATGAGCAAAACCATAGGAAACAACATTTTTGTTGGAATTCTTTGAGCTTGCTCCTGCGCGCGGAATCTCCGGTCCATTCGCATTTGGTCTGCTTGAGCCAATAGTGTATCAGAGATGCTCATCCCAAGTTGATCAGATTGAATAATAAATGATACAAAACTGGTTAATTCATTCACCTGCAGCCGATCGGCTAAATTCTTTAGTGCTTCCTTGCGCGAAAGCCCCATATCCATTTCAGCCGTAACACGCCCCAGTTCGATAGCAACAGGGGTTTTGAGATGCTCGCTCACTCGCTGCAAAGATTGGTCAAAGCCAAGACCAGCCGATGAACATACTGTCAACAAATCCAATGCATCAGGCAAACCAAGTCGGATTAAATTCTGTCGGTAGCGTACTCGGCCGCGAAGCCACAACAGTGGGCTGTAAAAACAGGAAAAAAGTAAAGCAAGCCCTGTAATCAAGTTGATTTGATTCAAGCCTAATTGAAAGAAGAAAATAAAAAGGACAAGTCCTGCGGCAACAAAGATGATCCGAATACTAAAAAACTCTCTTGGGCCTAACCCCAATGGAGTTCCAGCGATAATTAATTGTGTTCTCAGCGATTCCACTGTTCCCGCTGGTGATAACTGCCCTAAGATGTTAAGTACTTTTCGAACCGGGGGAATAATTACCCTTTGAACAAACGATCCAGTCAAATCTCGGTTCTGCAGCAACAGACTCCGGCTTACGCTTTTTTCATCGGGCTCAGTCTGATCGTCCCCAATTAATCCACGCATCCGTTCATCGAATCGGTGCGCAGCATACCAGCGCAAACTAATCCCCAAAAGCACAACTCCTGTGCTAGCTAAGAATATGGCCAAAACCAAAAGCAAGTCGTTATTCATCGTAACTGCACCCCAAAATATGCTCCACACTGTCTCAAATTTCAATTTTGCCAAGGCGTTGAATAACCACATTACCCAAAATAATACTGACCACAGCTCCAATCGGAAAACATAAGTAAATATTTGGCTTCAAAATATTACTCATATAAGCAGGGTTAAGAAATAACATCAACGCCCCAACTCCGACGGGTAAGAGCGTGAGCAAATAACTATTAAATCGTTGCTGAGATGTTAAAACCCGCACTTCACTAAATATCCGGACGCGTTCGCGGACTGTTTTTGTAACAGATTCAAGCATAATCACAAGATTGCCACCAACTTGAGTATTGATATTGATCGCCGTAATCACCATAGACAGATCATCATTTTTAATCCGCTCATTCATATTGATTAAAGCCTGTGAAAGCGGCAGCCCCAGACTGACCTCACGCCGAACCCGAGCCCACTCCTCATTGGCAGGTGAAGGCATTTCGGAAACTATTACGTCCACTGCCTGGATTAAACTAAAGCCTGCCCGAATTGAATTCGTCAACAGAATAAGCGTGTCCACGAGCTGCCGCTCGAAAGCAACCCGGCGTTTCGTTAATGATCGCTGAAGCAATACACTGGGAATGATAAATATCAGCAATGCAAGGCCAATCCCCGATATCAAATTACCGAAAATCAACCAGATACCCAGAAAACTTACCGCCGCCCCTCCAAATCGGATCAAAACAAACTCTGTTTCTGTGATTGGCCAATTCGCCGTAATGAGAGCAAGTGCAAGTTCTTGTGATGTAAAGACAGAGAGCAGAGAATTCAACCGCCAACGCAGTTGGGTCAATCTAGATCTGCGCCGCTGTTGGGTGCCAGAAACAACCGAAGCCTCCTGGGCTTCCGAATAATCCCTGATCCTATCTTCCAAATTATTCTGCCCACGCAAATAGATTTGGAGACCCAACCCAAACAAACCCAGAGCCGCCAATAAAAAAACTCCACCCAAAACTAATATCGGGTCGACCACAGTAGCCATAATTGCTAACCGTACAGGCTTGAGGTCATCAGGGCGTCATTAGCTGAATCGCTCGGCAAAACCTGGGATTGACTGCCGTTTAGGGAGCCGTTCACTTTTGTGGTCAATAAAAGAGAAGCCAGATTTCGAATCGCTTTTGAAATTGGATTGGTTGGTGAACGCATCAGGATTGGTACACCTCGATTTAATGCCCGTAATGCGTTAGGTCCATCATCTGGAATTTGGGCTGATATTGGCAAATGCAATACTGTCTGAACATCTTTTGACTCAACCCCGCCCATCACACCAGCTCGGTTTAGAACAACCATAATTTTGTCTGAAGAATAACCAAGTGTCCGACTTGTTTGAATAAACCGGCTTGTATCCCGCATTGAGGCCAAATCCGGCGTAGTGACAACAATTATTCGATCCGACGAATCGAGAAGGGTGACTGCGTTGTCGGTTAAATGGCTTCCAACATCAATAACAATATAATCATACAAACGCTGAACCCCCATCAACAGGCGATACAACTCATCCGGACGAACTGCCTGCGCAACCTGCAAATTGCCTGGACCGACAAGAACATGAATTCCAGAAGCATGAATTGCAATTACATCTCGCACTAGTGCATCGTCTACAGCAGAAGCATGGGGTAAAAGGTCAGTCAGGTTATTCTGTGCTCGAATATTGAGGAGTAAATCCAAATGCCCAAAAAAAAGTTTGCCCTCTAAAAGCAAAACCCGGTTATTTGACGATTCGTAAAGGGCTAATGCAAGATTTGCGGCGATCGATGAGCAGCCTGTTCCACCCCTTGGGCTAAAAACAGAGATGATCTTAATCGGCCGACTCGGTTCACTGGATTTTTCTGACCGAGTCTGAACTACCTCATGCCGTTGTTTCAATTCATAAACCCGCCTGAGTGTACTTTGGAGGCTGGTTTGGGTGAATGGTTGAACAATGAATGCCTGGGCGCCGGCGAGTATAACTTGCTGGGCCAAAGTTGGGTCCGAGTGAGGCAAAATTGTAACAATTCTTGCATCTGGGAATTGCAGTTGT
>Ga0268298_10000341_pt1 | contig 60386 bp, 54 predicted proteins | sample WWTPWeurt_MetaG_FD_194462 | JGI IMG/M metagenome (GOLD analysis project Ga0268298, IMG submission 194462) | Activated sludge microbial communities from WWTP in Nijmegen, Gelderland, Netherland - WWTP Weurt | ecosystem: Engineered > WWTP > Aerobic digester > Activated sludge | place... | reverse complement strand
ATTTCCTCATCAACTCTATACTATTATCCGGAGATAATAAATTAAAAAGTATTTCTCTACCAGGACGACAATTAAACATACTATTTCTCTGTAAACTACAATTTCTACTGTAACCACTTTCAATATAAAGCCATAAGTTAGCTTTTCGATTTAACTTAAATTTGACTTCCAAAAAAAATACTGTCTCTATCTATAGAATATTCACCATTTAAGTAGGAAGAGTTTTCTGGACGAGAAGATGAATTTAGGTCAAATTTTACGCTATCATCGACGATCAGCTGTGCATAATGGGCAAATTGAGTTCCCCTATAAGGGATATTTGCACTATCTACAGCACTAAGTTCAATTATTGGTGAAAATCTATAATCGCTTGCATCATAAAATTACCCAGTTTTTTGATCATACAATAACTTATGGAACTTTGAAGAGATGGTAATCGTATCGCCGATATTATAATAGGGTTTGTAAGGATTGATTGACACAGGTAATTTAATATCTCCAGGACAATTTGATCCAGAATCTATGCATGAGTATAATGAGAAAAAAAGGCAAAGCAATTTATTAATTTCAAGTACATAATATCAATATGAATTGAATAAATTTTCTAAATCTTGAACTAAGCTTGGATTGTTGCTACTAAATGTTGATTTGAATTTTGTATAAAAATTGTTAGGGGATTTGGTACTTTATCCTAGTAAATTGAATATCTGACTGCTGTCAAATCCCTGTACATTGTCATTGACAAGAAAGCCACCAAAACAGCAATAGCCTCCTTTGTATTGTATCCCGAATGGCTCAGCATCTTTGAGATCTTATAAGACACCACAAGGCATATGTCCATTTTCATGATTTCGTATTTTATCTAAATAGTAAAACAATGGTAAAAAATGTATTGCAGAATAGTGTTTTTCGGCAAAGAACCAACCTACACGATAAGCCCAAGCTTTTGATATATCGACTATGCCTCCCGACTGGTGGTATGGATTTCCGCCATGAAACAAGATGCCGTTTTTCTCAGTTTGCACCAAATCTATCCAAAACTGGGCCCCGCCTTGATGAAGTGAGATGCATGAGCCGTCTCGTGATAGGTAAGCGCCTTTATCGATCCGAATTTATAGAATTGGCTTCCAATGAAATTATAAGTTTAGATGCCTCAGCGCCATAGTAAAAATGATCAATTGAAATCCTAAATATTTTTCTATATAAAATGCCTCATCTAATTTACACAAACAACATTGATTGATAGAATTATTCAAGATATTCCATCAACAAATATAGAGTAATCGATCTAAAAACAAAATTTAAATCGGAATACATTGCAATTTGTAGTGGCTAGTATCTGTAAATTCTATTTATTCTATTAGTATTTCTGGTCGCATCATTTAATTCAACTCAATGGTCGATATAATACCCAGACTTACTAATTTAGTTTAATAGTCCTCATCAGAGAAATGAAATTATTCATCATTTGACAAAATTTATTTGCTGTATATAAACTTAAAGCATACACTGGTTATTAATTATTCTTGATGAAGCATATTGTACTATTTCCGCTATTGATTTGTCTGCCTTTATGGATGTTTGCACAAACAGACCCAGCAGATTTTGGCTCAATCTCTAAAAAATTGGAACGAGTTTCGTTTTCCGGATATGGTGCCATGAATTACTATAATTTCAATTGGCAGACAGACTCTATAAAGAGGAATGCTATTGATAATGAACGTTTTATACTTGATTTTGCTTATCGTTGGACGGATCGAATCAAACTCAATACTGAGTTGGAATTCGAACATGGGGGGACTGGGGTCAGTGTGGAATTTGACCGATTCGAAGAATTCGGAGAGTTTGAGTACGAAGTGAGCAAGGGAGGTGAGGTCTTGATTGAACAAATGAATGTAGAGTTTGGATTGAAAAAGGACATTCAGCTTCAAATAGGAAGAGTGAAGATGCCTTTTGCAATGATGTTTGAGAAAGATGAGCCTACAGATTACCTTACCGCTGTTATTTCTGAAACTGAAATTCAAATACTCCCTGAAAACTGGACCGAAAACGGTTTATTGTTGTACGGCAAATTTGGAAAGAAAAGAAATTGGCAATGGCACCTCTCTTTGGTTAATGGTTTGGACAACAGTAATTTTAATTCGAATAACTGGATCAAACGTGGCAATCAGAGACGATTCGAAATGGTGAATGCTGAAAATTTTGCCTTATGTGGAAGATTGGATTATAGAAAAAGCAAAGTTTTCTTGATTGGCATTTCTGCTTATGGCAGCAATTCATCATCAGCCAACAGGCCTAAACCGGACCTAAACATTCAGACTCCGATCGGAATGGCTGAGCTACATGTTCAGTATAATCATGAGCCTATTCAGCTGAGTGCGATGGCTTTTTATGGAGAACTGGGAAATTCAGAAGCATTGTCAAATCAAAATCGCAATCTTTCAAATAATCTGAATGTCAAACGAACTCCGGTAGGTGCTGCTGCTATTGGAGGATTTTTTGAGGCAGGTCTTTCCATTTTTGGCGAAAAAGGTTTGCTTCTGACGGAAATGAAAAGAGACTTTTTACTATTTGGACGATTTGATTATTACGATACGCAGTTCAAAACTCAGGGATTAATTTTCAATAATCCTCGTTGGGAACGACAATCCTGGACTGTGGGTATGGTGTGCAAATGGATAGACGAAGTTCATTTTAAGGCTCAGTATTCTGATAGAGTTGTAGGTGCTCCGGCACCAACCAGTGTGCAAGGAGGCAGACACGAACGAACATTTATTGCCGGTTTTGCGTTTGAATTTTAATTATAAAAATTTAACCTAGAATGTAATGATTAGAACCAAGATTAACCAATTGATATATTGCTTGACGATAAGTATTTTATTGTTTGCTACCTGTAGGAAAGAAGAAAATATTACAACAGATTACAGCAAGATCTTGCTGAATTTAGCTAATGATGTGATACTTGTCACCTATGCTGAACTGGACACAAAAACCCAGGATCTGGTTACTGCCCTGACAAATTTAGAAACTCACCCTTCTGAAACAAATTTGGAACTTGCAAGACAAGCTTGGCGTGATGCTCGCGTTCCCTGGGAGCAGTCAGAAGGATTTTTATTTGGACCAGTTGACCAACAAGGTATAGATCCTGCTATTGACAGTTGGCCTGTCAACCAACCGGATCTGGATGCGGTGTTGGCAAGCCCGGAAGTGCTCTCAAAAGCCTATATTGATGGATTGGATGGGACACTGAAAGGCTTCCACACCATCGAGTACCTCATTTTTGGAGTTGGCGGTTCAAAAAGCTTTAACAGTTTTACTTCGCGCGAATTCGAGTATCTGCGAGCTTGTGCACAGAGTCTTGAGGGTGCTACACAACAATTGTATTATGCCTGGAAGCCGGATCAGCACAATTTTCTAGCAAATGTAATCAATGCTGGAAAAACAGGTTATACCAGCGTTTATCCTTCCCAGAAGGCAACGTTGGAAGAGATAGTGAATGGTTTGGTTGTGATTGCCGATGAGGTAGCTAACGGCAAGATCAATGACCCACTGAGCCAGCAAAACGTTAATTTGGAAGAAAGCAGATTCAGTTCTAACTCTAAGCAGGATTTTGCCGATAATATCAGAAGCATTCAGAATGCATACACAGGAGTTTACAAAGGAAGTACAGGCTTAGGGATTTCGAATGTCATTTCATCGTCCAATAGCCTTGCTGACAAGAAAGTAAAACAGGACATTGAAGATGCTATTATAGCAATTGAGTCCATCCCGGGCTCATTCACCTCAGCGATTTTCAATGCTAAATCAAGCGTTGAAAATGCCCAACAAAAAGTTCGAAATTTGCAGCAGACCCTGGAAGAACAAATATTGCCAATCATTTCAAATCTTTAAAAGATGATGCGTTTGAATGTTGTCTTGTTTGCATTAGTTTGTGCCTTCTTTGGATGCAAGAATGAGGTAACGGTACTTGAGGAAGTGGAGGACTTAAAATTAGGAGGGGAAACTTCAATTACCGGTACATTTATCAAAATTTTCGAACAGCCTGCTCCAAATTTGAGTTCTACAGAACTGGATTTTCATCGCGATGCAGACAAAGCGTTCGGCGATATATTCGTGACAGCACCCAATTTCATCAATGGTGGTCTGGGACCTGTGTTTAACCAAAATTCCTGTGAAAGTTGTCACCTCTCTAATGGCCGATCACCTTTCCCTATTGATGCCAATGACTTAAGAGGACTGTTGATAAGGATTAGCGTCCCGGGAGCTGAACCTACTGGAGAACCATTGGGGATACCAAATTTTGGGGGGCAGCTTCAAACCAAAGCCTTATTTGGCAAAAAGGCTGAAGCCAAATTAGAGTGGCAACATTATTCCGCTACTTTGCAGTATGTTGATGGCGACCAGATCACTTTGACAAAACCGAATTTTAGCCTTGTCAATCCGTATTTACCTTTACCGGACCATTATCTTATGTCTCCGAGAATAGCGCCTCCTGTGATAGGATTGGGGCTGATCGAAGCCATTTCAGAATCCGATATATTGACTCTGGCAGATCCAGATGATTCTGATGCAGACGGAATCTCAGGAAAAGCGAATTGGGTATGGGACCACCACACCAATGGCAGGTCTCTGGGAAGATTTGGGTGGAAAGCAGGACAACCGAGTTTATTGCAACAAACAGCGGGAGCATACAATCAGGATATGGGTATTACCAATCCCAGGGTTCCAATAGAAAATTGCTTCGGACAAAGTCAAATGGACAACATAATGGATGACCCTGAGATAGACGAGAACACATTGAAAGCAGCAACTTTTTATACTCAATCACTTGCGATTCCACAAAGGAGAAATACTACTGATCCACAGGTGAGGAAAGGAAAGAAGTTGTTTTATGACCTGAACTGTACAGCTTGCCACCAACCTAATTTTGTGACAGGAACACATGCAGAGTATAGTTTTCTTTCTAATCAAAAAATCTTCCCATACTCAGATTTGCTATTGCATGATATGGGTGATGGGCTTGCCGACAACCGTTCGGAATTTGACGCCAACGGAAACGAGTGGCGCACTCCACCACTTTGGGGCTTGGGATTGACTAAAATTGTAGGAGGTCCAAATGCAAATTACCTCCATGATGGCAGGGCAAAAACCCTTGAAGAGGCTATCATGTGGCACGGTGGCGAATCTGAGACCAGTAAAGAAAATTTCAGAAAGCTGAGTAAAACAGACAGGCTTGCTTTGGTCAAGTTTTTGGAGAGCTTGTAAGCTTGTAAATTCAATTAGAATTTTGTGCTTTTATTTATTCGCCCGATAGCTGCATTTTAACCTATTGACATAGGAAAAGATCCTTGTCAAAGGCGTGAAGATTCTATTTAAGTTCTTGCAAACACCAGAATCCCAAATACATCATCTCGCTCAAATACGGATATGTGGAATAGCATTTCCAAGTCAATACTTCACGATTAATCTCGAAAGAAATCCAATGGATTGAAATAACAGATCATACCATCGACAGAGAAGTCGATGCATTTTGCAGATCGAACGTTAGATTCTTTATCAGGATTCAGCTGCTGTAGATTCTGCTGCAGGAATCACAACTTGGCCTTTGTAGTACATGCTGCCTTCATGCCAATATGCATGATGATACATGTGTACTGCTCCTGTAGTCTTACATGTAGAGATCTGTGGCGCTTCTGCTTTATAATGCGTTCTGCGCTTTCTTTTTCTGGTTTTGGAATGTCTCCACTTCGGATTAGGCATTGCAAAAAAATTTAATCTGTTTCTTTCAGTTTTTTCAATTCGTCCCAAATTGGATTTTCACTGACCTCATTCAAGCTGTCCAACCTCTGTAGCACTAGCTCGTCGCACGGTTTTGGTTGCATCTCCTGACAGCCTTCCAACACATTTGATAAAGGTAGAGAAAGGACAACGAAGTCATAAATCAATGGCGCTAACTGGAGCTCGTTTGCTTCCGGATGAATGTAGATGAGGTCCGGATCATCGCTCTCTTCATCACCATTTTTGAGAATAACCTTGTATAGACTTTTGATCGGTAGATGAATGGTGGATAGACACCTGTCACAAACCTCCTGAAGTGAACCGGCTAAATCAATAGACAATTCGCTCAAGTCCGGACGCTTGTTGAGCTCTAACGCTACCTCCATCTTCAACTTGTCTCCCAATTCTGATTCAAAATGCCTGAAAAAACTTCCATCCAGTTCAAATTCAAACTGATGCAGTCCATCTTTCATTCCTCTCAAGGGGATACAATAAGCCTTCAGTGAATCCATTTGAAGAACGTTTTCCAAATTTGGATTGCAAAGATACACTTAGTTTTTTATTTGTTGATTAAAAAAGACTACTTTTGCCCTATAAATCAAAAAAAATGGGAAAAGGAGATAAGAGAAGTGCTAAAGGCAAAAGAAATATCAAGTCTTACGGTAACTCTCGTCCTAAGAAAAAGTCCTGATTTCAGGTTCAAAAGTGCTATCAGCCTTCATAAAAAGCTGACGCTAGTTTATTGATGTCAATTCCTGTTTACCATCTTCTGATAGGTAACAGATTAAGGCAAATACCAGTCCCTAAGCCGTGTTTGGATATTTTCATTCCTCAAAGTGAAATTCAATTATGAAGATCTTGCACATCTCAGCGCTATTGCTTCTTTCATTATTACCTTCTTGCAAGCAAAATACATCTGCGAAGCAAAATACACCAAGAGACATCATCAGTTCCAATGCTGATACCACAGTCAGCCCGGCAAATGATTTCTTTTCATTCGCGAATGGCTCATGGGTGAAGAATAATCCCATTCCACCGGAAGAAACAAGCTGGGGAATTGGCAATCTGGTTGTCAACGACATTCAATCGAAATTGAAAACAATTTGTGAAGAGCTTTCTTCCCAATCAGCAGAGACAGGTAGTTCTGGACAGATGGTAGGTGATTTTTGGAAAACCGCTATGGATAGTGTCAAGTGTGACAAGTTGGGTATTCTTCCTTTGGAGACCATACTGGCTGAGATCGATGCGATCAACGACCTCCGAGGCTTGAGTAAAGTTATAGGAGAACTGCAAAGTATTGGTGTTTCAGCTCTGTTTGATATGTATATAGCTCAGGATGACAAGAACAGTGATAAAATGGCGCTTTACCTGTATCAGGGCGGAATTGGATTGCCTGATAGAGATTATTTTTTTAGAGAGGATGTAAGAACAAAATCTATACTAGAAGAGTATCCACATCATATCGAACGCATGCTGCAACTCTTGTCCCATCCAGTTTCGGTTGCCAAAGATCAGGCTGAAAAAATCGTGGCTCTTGAGACAATTTTGGCTCACAGTTCTCGTAAGCTGGAAGATTTGAGAGACCCTTATGCGAATTACACAAAGATGAGCATCTCCGCTCTCAACAAGCTATCTCCTTCTATCGATTGGAAGTCTATTTTGCAAATTTGGGATGCCGAAAATCTTGATACTGTGATCGTAGGTCAACCTGAGTTTCTCAAAACTGCGGACCATCTATTTGCCAAAACACCAATGGTGGTTTGGAAATCCTACCTTAAATGGAAGCTAATAAATGCTTTTGCGCCAACACTGAATTCTGGAGCAGACCAGGAAAATTTTGCATTCTATGGCAAAATAATTCGAGGCGCACAAATACAAAAACCGAGATGGAAGAGAAGCTTAAATGTGTTGGAAGTAAGTCTGGGAGACCAGTTGGGAAAAGAGTTTGTCAAAAACTATTTTGGCGAGACAGAAAAAAAACGCTACAGCGATTTGGTTGAAGCAATTCGTCAGGAGATGGAGTCACATATTCAAAAATTGGATTGGATGAGCCCTCAAACAAAAGAGAAAGCCTTGATCAAACTGAAAACCATGTCAAAAAAAGTTGGCTATCCTGACCGGTGGAAGAATTATGAGGGAATGAAAATCTCCAAGAATTCATTTTGCGAGAATGTAATTCAAGCAAGGAAATGGAATTTTAAAGATGAAATTAAGAAATTATTCAAACCTGTGGACCGGACAGAATGGGGTATGACTCCTCAGACCTACAATGCATATTACAATCCCAGCAATAATGAAATCGTGTTACCCGCTGCAATTTTTATTGTTCCCGGCACGAAAGACTCAGAACTCGATGATGCTACAGTCTACGGATATGCAGCTGCTTCTACAATCGGCCATGAAATGACGCATGGTTTTGATGATACAGGTAGGCAATATGACGAAATGGGCAATTTGCATAATTGGTGGACAGCTGAAGATGAGAGGCAATTCAATCTCAAGGCAAAAAAATTGGTCAATCAGTTCAATGATTTTGTTGTGTTGGATAGTCTCAAAGTCAATGGTCAGGCAACTTTAGGGGAGAATATTGCGGATTTGGGAGGAGTGGTTTTAGGTTTGGATGCATTCAAAAAAACTAAACAGTTTCAGGAAGGAAAATCAATTGATGGATTCACTCCAATACAAAGATATTTTATGGGATACGCATTGGGTTGGTTAAGCCATACCCGATCCGAAAGTCTAGCTGACCAAATCATGACAAATGTTCATTCACCGGCTTTTCTCAGGGTAAACGGACCTATGGCAAATATTCCGGAATTTTATGAAGCTTTTCATTTGAAAGCTTCAGACAAAATGTACAGAGCTGATAGTTTGCGAGTGAGTATTTGGTAATCCTTGATCCTTACAGGAGAATACTCGCTGAAATCAATTCATTGATTTGGGAAATTGAAATTTCATTTCCGAGTTTTAAAAAAAATTATTCATTACTAATCATTTATTGACATAAATTGGAAGTTCATTGCAATTCATCAATTAATCTAATCTTGATTTGGAAATTCTTTGTAATCTTTTCTAAATTATTATTAATTTGATTGATGTATGATGCTTTTCGTAATTGATGTGATTAAATGATGGTATTTTAAGTCAATTTGAACTATTCTTGTATTTTTGTCATCTATAGAAATAATGGAATCTCAATCATACTTTGCTGAACCGGAATACATCGAAATCATAGGTGCAAGAGAACACAATCTGAAAAATCTGAGCCTTAACATTCCACGCAATCAAATGGTCGTGATCACCGGATTGTCCGGTAGTGGAAAATCTTCTTTGGCTTTTGACACGATTTATGCTGAAGGTCAACGCAGATATATGGAGACGTTTTCACATTATGCGCGTCAATTTATTGGAAATTTGGAACGTCCTGATGTAGAAAAAATTGACGGTTTGAGTCCTGTGATCTCAATAGAGCAAAAAACGACAGGTTGGAACCCCAGGTCCACTGTCGGTACAATTACAGAAGTTTATGATTTGCTGAGATTACTTTATGCTCGTACCGCAGATGCCTATTCCCACATTACGGGAAAAAAAATGGTGCGATATTCTGAAGATCAAATGATAGCTCTTATCAAAGAGCAGTTTGATCAACAAAATATTGTCATTTTAGCTCCAATTGTTCGTGCCAGAAAAGGACATTACAGGGAGCTCTTTGATCAAGTGAGAAAACAAGGTTTTAATAAAGTTAGACTGGACGGTAAAATTATCGATTTGTCACCCGGATTGCAAACGGATAGATTTAAAATACATGATATCGAAATTGTGATCGATCGCATGCAGGTGAAAGAAGAGCGGATGGACAGATTGAGCTACAGTATCCAGACCGCACTTAAAATGGGTAATGATGTTTTATTTATTCTGGGTCAGGACAACAACGAATTGACACCATTCAGCAAAAAACTCGTTGATCCTGAAACCGGTGTGTCTTATGATGAGCCGTCTCCAAACACTTTTTCATTCAACTCACCTTACGGTTCATGCCCTCATTGCAAAGGGTTGGGTACAGTGAACGAAATTGATCTAAAGCAACTGATCCCAGATCCTGAGGTCAGCATTGCTGATGGTGGAATTGCCGCTATCGGTGAGTTGAGAGATAACTACACGTTTAAGCAGTTAAAGCAAATCGCAGATCGACATCATTTCACCTTGAAGACAGCCATTTCAAAAATTCCCAAAAAAGCCTTGGATACTATTTTGTACGGAGGAGATGATAGTTATCCATCACCTGCAAATGGATATTTGGAAGGAGTATATCATCTGGCTTCAGAAGGATTATGCAAGATGTTGCACAGATGGTACGAGGAGACAAGCTCTGAAAAAATAAGAAAATTTGCAGAAGATTTTATGGTGATTTCTTTGTGTCCTACCTGTGAGGGTAATCGCTTGAAGAAAGAATCATTATATTTCAAAATCGCTGATAAGCATATTGCCGATTTAGCGCGGATGGATATCTCTGAACTTTATGCCTGGTTGGAGAATGCCGAGAATACTTTTTCAAAAAGACAATTGACAATTGGAAAAGATGTTCTAAAAGAACTGCGAATCAGAGTTGGATTTCTAATGTATGTAGGTTTGGATTATCTCAGTCTCAATCGGTCAGCAGTCAGCTTATCCGGGGGAGAATCTCAGCGCACTCGTCTGGCTACACAAATTGGTTCGCAACTAACAGGTATCACCTATATTCTCGACGAACCATCCATAGGATTGCACCAAAGAGACAACCATCGTTTGATAAAATCTCTCAAAGAACTTACTTCAATAGGGAACACTGTCCTTGTTGTAGAACATGATAAGGATATTATGTTGGCATCGGATTATATTATTGATTTGGGTCCTGGAGCTGGTAAACACGGAGGTGAAATGGTCGCAGAAGGAACCCCGCGACAATTTTTAAAATCAAATTCGCTTACTGCACAATTTTTAAACGGAAATTTAAAAATCGAAATTCCAAAGAAACGAAGAAAAGGAAATGGCAATTTTTTAAAATTGTATAATGCCAATGGAAATAATTTAAAGCAATTGAGTTTAGCATTTCCACTCGGAACATTTATTTGTGTGACTGGAGTTTCTGGTAGTGGAAAATCGACATTGATCAATGAAACTTTATATCCAATATTGAGGGAGTATTTTTACAATAGTCTCCAACGGCCACTGGCATACGATAAAATAGAGGGAATTGATTTTTTGGATAAAGTTGTCGAAATAGATCAAAACCCTATCGGAAGAACCCCAAGATCAAATCCGGCAACTTACACCAATGTTTTCAGCGATATTCGCAATTTGTTTTCCAATCATCCCGAATCTAAGATCAGAGGATATAAACCGGGAAGATTTTCATTTAATGTGAAAGGAGGGAGATGCGAGACCTGTGAAGGTGGTGGAATGAGGGTGATTGAAATGAATTTTTTACCTGATGTTTACGTTCACTGCGAGAGCTGTGGAGGAAAAAGGTACAACAGAGAAACACTGGAAATATTATACAAAGGAAAATCCATTGGTGACGTATTGGATATGACAGTGGAGGAAGCAGTAGTATTTTTTGAACACGTGCCATCCATTTATCGAAAATTAAAAACATTGCACGAAGTAGGGCTGGATTATATTACTCTGGGTCAACAGGCTACAACATTATCCGGTGGTGAAGCTCAAAGGGTAAAATTATCAGAAGAACTTTCTAAAAAGGATACAGGAAAAACTCTTTACATTTTAGATGAACCTACGACTGGATTGCACTTTGAAGACATTAGACATTTATTGGCTGTATTGCAGCGCTTGGTTGACAAAGGAAATACAGTCATGGTTATAGAACATAATTTGGATGTGATAAAAGTTGCAGATTATGTTTTGGATTTAGGTCCCGAAGGTGGTAAGAATGGTGGTCAGGTAGTTGCATTTGGTACTCCGGAACAACTCACTAAAATAGAAAGCAGTTTTACCGGACAATACCTCAAGGTCGAACTTGGAGCAAATTTAATGTAAGGGCATTTAATGAATATGTTGATTCACTTTTCTAAACAAAAAACAAAGGATCTGAAAGTTTATATTTATTCAAAAAGTACAAGTCGGCAAGCTGACTTTGGATGCAAAATGACAGTTAAATGATCGTTCGTACTTTGCTCAAGTTGTATTTAGTAGCTCTAATTATATTTACGATTTTCAGACTGATATTACTAGGTATTCATTTTGAAGAAGCTTCTCATGCGATTTCTTTGATTCCACAAGCACTATTGATGGGTCTGAGGTTCGACATGGTAATTTTGGCGTATATCTTTGCTTTGCCAATGTTGGTGGCCGTAGTAGGGGAATCTTATTCAGGCAAAAACGCATCAAAAGCGTTCATTTACTTTGCAGGCACCATGTGTTTATTGGCTTTTATTGTTTCGACCATTGACATTATATATTTTGGGCAATATGCACAACGATTGAATTATGCAGTTTTCCATTGGATAGATTCACCTTGGTTTGTAATCAGATTGGTTGTACAGGATATTGCTTTTTTGTTGCCATTGATTGGCATTTTGATTATAGGCATATTGTGGATGAGGTATGTTCATTATTTGGCTTCGCGATCTGAGAAAAATGCATTAAATTGGATCTGGAAACTCGGACTCGTCTTTTTTTTATTTCTTTCTATGAGGGGAAGAATTGATATTAAATCTCCGATACGAGTCGGAACTGCGTATTTTTCAAACCATCATTTTATTAATGAATTGGGGCTTAACCCAAATTTTACATTGATCAGATCTGTGTTGGATCAACGACAAATTGTAAAAAATAAATTATCTCTTACCGACAATGAAAGCGCTGCGAATTATTTCAGGCAGTGGATAAACTCAAATTCTGCAGATCCATGTTCGATTGAAAGACAAGTCCGATATACAGCAGCCAGCAGAAAAAACATCATCCTCATTCTGATGGAAAGCATGGGAAAATGTTGTTTTACTAGCCAAATGAAATTAAACACAACACCATTTCTTGACTCTCTTTCCGATTTAAGCAGAGTGTTTTCTCCTGTTTTCTCAAATGGTATTCATACTTTCAATGGAATATTCAGCACCTTATATTCTTTTCCCTCCATTTCAACCTATCACCCTTTAAAATTCTCTGAAAAGAAATACCACGGTATTCCTGCCGAGCTTAAAAAGCTAAATTATACCAATTTGTTTTTTACCACCCATGACGGTCAATTTGATAATATCGAGGGATTTTTATATAAGAATGATTTTGATAAAGTTTTTTCGGACGATGAATACAAGTTTGAAGATAAACACACGAACTTAGGTGTTGTGGATGATGTGATGCTTCGACATGCTGCTGACCTAATGGACCGTGAAACAACTCCATTTTTTTCGGTCCTACTTACTTCGAGCCATCATACACCCTTTTACACTCCACCATATTTCAAACGCGAGTTTAGTGATGATCGGACCAATGCCATTCATTATGCAGACGCGGCATTGAGGATTTTTATTGAGAGGGCAAAAAAATCACCCTGGTACCAAAATAGTATTTTCGTTTTTGTAGCTGACCACGGGATTCCACAAACGACAGATTTACCTGTGGCGCTTAGTTATAATTCAATTCCATTCATTCTGTTTGATCCTTCAGTGACTGTCGGTAATTTGGTTTCTGGATTTGGTACCCAAATCGACGTAATGCCTACGATACTTTCTTATTTAAATTTGAGCTATACGAACAATACTTTTGGTGTGGATTTAAACAACAGTAAGCGGGATTTTGCTATTTACAATTATGATGACCGTTATGCGGTGATAGATTCTTCATTGATCTTTGTACAAAAGTATGATAGATCGTTTGCAGGAGTTTATTCACTTAAAAATGCTGAGGCAATCAATTGTAAAGAGTTATCACAGGAATGTGACAAATTGAAAAATGCCGGTCAGAGTATTCTGCAATTTTATAGCAATTTTGAAGCAAATTGTATGAAGTAATGAATTACTATCGCACTAAGGCATAGTGAAGTTCATTGTAGTAATTTCCGTTTTTATAAATGGATTTTGTGGAGCTGCCTTCAAAAAGAAAACCGTTTTTTTCCAAAACTTTCGCCGATGCTTTGTTGTAGTCGAATACACTCGCATATATTCTAACATATTGGAAATTTGCAAAAGTATATTCTACCATGATCGCTACTGCCTGCGTTGCAATCCCTTTGTTCCAATGATCTTCAGAAATGAAGTAACCCAACTCTGCTGATTTTCTATAGACATCCTGCCCTGGATGAATGCCAATATTACCTACATAATGATCATTACACAGAATAGCCATTAGTTGTGAAGGTCTTGCAGAAATCGCCTTTTGGAGAAATACCTCAGCATGTTCAGAAGTATATGGATGCGGGAAAGCATCCCGGAGATTTGTATAAATGTTTCTGTTGTTAGCGATTTCTATCAGTCGATCCTTGTCAGTTAGAAGGAAAGGTCGAATTGAAATTTTGTCTGTCATCCGGCAGAAATAAGGTTTTAATAAAAGATCGAAATTGAGCAATAAAACAATATTTAAAAGCTATTTGTTTAAGCCCTTAATTTTGTATTTTTACGCAGCATGACGGTAAAATATGACCTTGGCGATTTCAAGATGGCAATCCTCTTTTTTACGAGGACTGCCAAAGTCGAGGCTATGGCCAAAATCTTTTCTGCACATGGAGCTTCCAATCTAAATCTTATCCGATCTTTGATTTGTCACACAAGATCTGAACTTCAAAAGTCCGGTTATGATTATTTTGAGGTAGACGAAACAATGCAAGAAGGTGCTGACTTTGCTGAGAAATTGAATAATGCTTTTGATAAAATATTTTCTTTAGGCTACGAGCGTGTGGTTGCCATAGGCAATGATTGTCCTTCAAATGACGCCACCAATCTTAAATTGGCTCTTCAAAATTGGTCTGCAGACTGTCCACTTTTGACGGGTAAGACTCAGAGAGGAGGAGTGTATTTGTTAGGACTAACACAGGATGCTTTCGAGAAAATAAATTTCAAAAAACTTCATTGGCAGTCTGAATATTTGTACTCGGATCTGGTAGCCTATTGTCGGAATTTAAATCTGGGAGTGTTCGAAACATCTGGGCTTTCTGAGGTTAATGAGTTAAAGGATTTTAGTACTTTTAATATTCAAAAATTGAGCTTTGCAATATTTAGGATATATTCTGAAGTTTGTAAAGCTTTGGTTAGAATCATTGAAATTAAAATTATATCTGCACTATCCCCAGATATCATCGCTCCATACTCGGATCGTGGACCTCCTCGGACTTCACAATTATAGGAATAGTTTTAGCACCCTTGTTTTTCGTTATATTAATTCATTAATTATAAATTCATATCTTATTTTTATGGAAAGAACTACTTATTATCAACCAAAGGATCTAAAAAATTTTGCCAATATATCGAAGTGGGATGGAGAATTGGGAGATGCATTTTTTAAGTATTATGGAAAAGTATTTGCTGAAGGAGCCCTGACTGCTCGTGAAAAATCATTGATTGCATTGGCAGTTGCTCACGCTATTCAATGCCCATATTGTATAGACGCATATACACAAGATACAATGGAGAAAGGCTGTGATGAGGAACAAATGATGGAAGCTATCCATGTAGCTGCGGCTATCAGGGGAGGAGCTTCATTGGTACATGGCACTCAAATGATGGCTAGATTTGATGAGCTGAATATGTAATCTTTTAATGGAAAATTCATTATGCATTCACAGAAATCACTGCATGCTCAAAAGCATGCCCTGGCTGTTTCTTCATATCAATTGAAAGTACTCAATCCTGTTGTTGAGAATCACCAGCATTTCATTTCATTCTCAGATGCTTTATCGAAGAATGATTTGTTCCCTTTGAAACCTGTTCCCTTAGAAATATTTCAGGTTAATCTCGGGAAAATGTGCAATCAAACCTGCGCACATTGTCACGTGGATGCAGGCCCTGACAGAAAGGAAATTATGACCAAAGAGACAATGGAATTATGCCTCGAGATTTTGCAAAACACAAATATTCAGATAGTCGATTTAACAGGTGGAGCGCCTGAAATGAATCCTAATTTCAGATGGTTTGTGGAGGAAATTTCTAAATTGAATAAAAAAATATTAGTGCGTTGTAATCTCACTATTATTGTTTCAAATAAAAAATACAACGATCTTCCAAAATTTTATTCAGATCACAAGATAGAAGTCATTTCTTCTTTGCCGTATTATACACAAACCAGAACAGATAAGCAACGAGGTGATGGCGTATTTGATGCTTCAATCCGGGCATTAAAACTATTGAATGCTGAATATTATGGAGTTGAAGGTTCCGGCAAAATTCTCAATTTGGTTTACAATCCAAGTGGAGCATTTTTGGCAGGAGATCAAAAAACTCTGGAAGCTCAATTCAAGAAGGAATTGTTAAATCGTTTTCAAGTACATTTTAATCAATTGTTTTGTATAACGAACATGCCGATTTCCAGATTTCTTGACTATTTAATTCAAAGCGGAAATTATATAGAATATATGCAGAAATTAATTGATGCATACAACCCTTTGGCAGCAGAAAGAGTCATGTGTAGAAATACTATTTCTGTGTCCTGGGATGGATATTTGTATGATTGTGATTTCAATCAAATGTTAGATTTGAAAATAGATCTTGCGAATGCAGTTCATTTGAAACAATGGAACGAAGAGATCTTACAAGGTAGAAATATTATCGTCAATCAGCATTGTTTTGGTTGCACAGCAGGTAGCGGATCTAGCTGCGGAGGGGAGGTAGTTTGATTACAATGCAGAAAGCATAGTATTCTTGATTTAATCTGTATATGATTTTGCGCTTAAATTGAGAAGAGCTAATTGTAAAAAACAAGACAGAAAATTGGACTACAAAAGTTTCCATCGCGCGCTAATTCGGAATTTGCACCATTTTAGTATCCTGTAGTATGCCTTGTAAACATATGAAAATCAATGCGTTAGGAAATATTGCTGAAAATAGATTGCATTTTGCTGAGTAAAATGTATTATCTTTGCGTCCCTGATTAATATAAGGTCTTTAGGTATGTCAAAAAAGCGCATTCTTTTCATTACACAGGAGATGGATCCATACCTGGACCTCGACGGCATTGGCTCATTAATCCAGAAGCTTCCCGCAACTGCACAAGATGAAGGCATGGAAATTCGAATCCTTATGCCGCGATTCGGAGTGATCAATGAACGAAGACATAGACTACACGAAGTTGTTAGACTTTCGGGAATGAATATCATTATAGACGACGATGATTATGCACTTATTATTAAAGTAGCTTCATTGCCCGGAAGTAGAATTCAAGTGTATTTTCTAGACAATGACGAGTTTTTTAAGAGAAAAAATGTTTTCCTTGATGATGAAGGACAACCCATAGATGATAATCAGGAGAAAACTGTTTTTTTCTGCAAGGGTGCACTCGAGACAGTAAGAAAATTCGGATGGTCTCCTGATATTGTGCATTGTCACGGATGGATGACAAGTCTTATCCCATTTTATTTGAAGACAGCATACAAAAATGATCCAATCCTTAAAGGAGCCAAGGTAATTTTTTCAATTTATGAAAAGAACATTGATTCCACATTTACAGACGAGTTTATCAAGAAAGCCGCCATCAATAATCTCAAGCAAGATCAACTTGCCGCATTTAAGAATGGCACCGGCATCAATCTATATAAAGGTGCTATTCAGTATGCAGATGGAATTATAAATGGGAGTCCCGACTTAGAAGCAAATATTCAAAAATCTATTGAGGAATCTAAGAAACCATTTCTTCAAACGGAATCAGAAGATTATTTAAAAAGCTACATTCAGTTTTATAAGAATTTTATCTCATAAAGCGTTTGAATGTGCAAAGCATCAAAACTTATATGTTGAATAAAAAATCTACATTTTTCGGATTGGTTATAACTTGTCTGATAGGTTTGGGGATTTCCTGTAACAAACTGGAAAATGCCGGTGGAGATTTGCTAAATGGTGAATGGATTCATGCTGACGGATTGGATTACAGTAAACTTTCAGCCTCAGGATACAAGTGGGATAGCATTCTTACATTTGAACCAAATCTTTCCTACGTTCTCAATAATTTTTTGGTAGGACGGACAGACGGACCTGTTTTTGGAAAGACAGAGTATGGCTTCAATGCACAACTCAGATTTGTACCGGATAAAATTAATAATTTTCTGAAGCAACCCATAGATTCAATTGTACTCAGCTTGAAATATGATTCAACAGAATTCTATGGTCCTGTTGATCAACCGATGGATGTTGAAGTATTTGTGTTAGACCAACCCTTGGATATTTCGAATGTGTATTATGCAAACCACAAAGCATCAGCTTCAAAGAAATTGGGTGGTTTATATGGCTTTGTTCCAAACGGAAGAGATTCAATAGAAGTTCAACTCGTCAATCAAACAGTGAAATTGGCGCCTCAATTGAGGATGCGATTGGATACCGCATTATTTATGAGTATGCTGCGATCCTATCCGGATACAGTATACAATTCTGCAGATTATTTTGTCAAAGCTTTTCCTGGAATTGCAGTAAGACCGGCAAATTCAAAATCAGTAATTTCCGTTAATCCGACAAACATTGACAGCAAAGTAACTATATATTACAAAGCGACTGTAGATTCTGTTATACAATCTCAATTTGAATTTATCATTTCAACATCTAGTGTTCAAATTCCTTACTTTGATCATCAAACTGTGGGAAGCTATTCGGAACCTTTTGAAAAAAACACAGAAAAAGGAGATAGTTTGATCTATATCAATTCAGGAATAGGTACAGATGCACAGATTATAATTCCTTATGATACTTTTCTGCAAAAGAGGTTTATTAACTATGCTGTGCTTGAGTTTTATTCCGTGGAATTACCTGGGGATAACATAAACGTTTACAAGCCTATCCGATATTTTAATCTGGATGATCTAAGTTCAGGAAAACCTGAAACCGTCATCGATCTTGCAAGGGCAAATGCTGCCGGAGGAGGTGTTTTTTCAGAACTGTTTTATCATTTGTATTTTGGATCAGTACCTGAAGAAGTTATTGGAACGAATCCAAAAGTGTACAAATACAAACTCAACATCACCAGTCACTTTAAAGAAAATTACAGATTGAGAAAAGACTTAAATTTGAGACTCTCTCCGCTTTTCAAAACAAGTTCAGCTAATAGATCTGTTTTAGGAGGTACTCAACATAGCCTATATCCAATGAAAATTAAGGTGACCTATTCTGAATAATGTTTAAAACACATTAACTTTGGTATTAATATGTGTGGAATTGTAGCATATATCGGCAAAAAAAATGCATATCCCATCCTTATGGAAGGATTGAGAAGGCTGGAATATAGAGGCTACGATAGTGCTGGAATTGCTCTCTTGGACGAAAGAATAGAAGTCTACAAGAAAAAAGGAAAGGTTCAGGAACTGGCTGACTATACAGATCCCAAAAAATTATTTGCCACAGTAGGTATGGGGCATACTCGATGGGCGACGCATGGAAAACCGGATGATATCAATGCACATCCACATTTTTCTGAATCCGAGAGATTAGCTATCATACACAACGGAATTATTGAGAACTATTCCACTTTAAAAACTGCCCTTCTCAGGATGGGTCATAGATTCAAAAGTGAAACTGATACTGAAGTTCTGGTACACCTAATTGAAGAAGTACAAAAAAGAGAAAATCTTAGCCTTGAAGACGCAGTGCGCAAAGCCTTATCGCGTGTACATGGAGCCTATGCTATCGTAGTATTGGACAAGCAAGACAAAACAAAAATTGTTGGTGCGAGAAAGTCAAGCCCTTTGGTAATTGGCATTGGGGATGATGAATTTTATATCGCTTCTGATGCATCACCTATCATCCAATACACCAAGAAAGTGGTTTATCTCAATGATGAAGAAATCGCAGTACTGTCGTTGACTAATGGTATGGAGATCACTACCATTGAAAATGAGGTACAAGAGCCGGTTATTCATAAACTGACAATGAGCCTTGATGAAATAGAGAAAAGCGGTTATCCACACTTTATGCTCAAGGAGATATACCAACAACCCCAGACTATATCAGATTGTATGAGAGGCCGGTTGAATGCAACTGAAGGTTGGGCAAGGCTGGGTGGATTGCAGGAACATGCAAACCGTGTTGCCAACGCAAAGCGTATAATTATAGCTGCATGTGGCACCAGCTGGCATTCTGCTTTGATTGGGGAATATCTGATCGAAGAATTGGCTCGCATTCCTGTAGAAGTAGAGTATGCTTCCGAGTTCAGATATCGTAATCCAATCATTGGAGAGCACGATGTTGTGCTGGTGATTTCTCAATCAGGAGAAACCGCTGATACATTGGCAGCAGCAGAGTTAGCCAAATCACATGGAGCTCTTGTTTATGGTATCGTAAATGTGGTGGGATCAAGCATAGCTCGTTTAACTCATGCAGGATCCTATACCCACTGTGGCCCGGAGATCGGTGTCGCCTCCACCAAAGCATTTACCGGACAAGTTACTTTATTGACATTGATGGCAATTGTCCTTGGGCATGGCAATGGATCTCTGAGCAATTCATATTATCACGAGTTGATAGCCAACCTTGCCAGCATTCCGGAGCAAGTGGATACAGTGCTGAAGTCAGCTGACAAGATAAAATATCTCGCAGGTGAAATCAAGCACACCAATAATGTACTTTATCTGGGAAGAGGATTTAATTTCCCGGTTGCACTTGAAGGGGCACTGAAACTCAAAGAAATTTCGTATATTCATGCTGAAGGTTATCCTGCAGCTGAAATGAAGCACGGACCTATCGCCCTTATCGACGAAAACATGCCGGTAGTGGTGATAGCGACCAATATAAGTGCTTACGAAAAAATTGTTTCCAATATCCAGGAGGTGAAAGCTCGAAAAGGAATGGTCATTGCATTGGTTACTGAAGGTGATACTGAGATCAAAAAAATTGCAGACCACGTTATTGAGATCCCTCATACCCTCGAACCATTTACACCATTATTGAGTGTAATACCTTTGCAATTATTATCCTATCACATTGCTGTGATGCGTGGTTGCGATGTTGATCAACCTAGAAATCTCGCAAAATCTGTAACAGTTGAATAAAAAATGAGAGAAGTTAGTTTTCTGTATAATACTCAAAATGCACGTCTGATCATGCCTGAATATGGACGGACGGTTCAAGATTTAATTTGGCATTGTAAGCGAATTGAAGAGGATGGATATCGCCAAGCTTTTGCTGAAAGCGTCATCGAAATCATGCAGATCATGACTCCATACAACAGGAATATTGAGGAAAATAGAAAAAGACTTTGGCATCATTTGTTCAGGATAGCAGAGTATGATATCAAGGTGACACCACCGCCAGGATGCGAAGTGACCGCAGAATCTGATACTATCCACCCGGAAAAAGTAAAGTATCCAAGAATCAACAATCGCAACAGACATTATGGATCTTATGTCAGCGATTTGATCAAAAAAGCTGTTGAGATCGAACCGGGCCAAAAACAAGACGAATTTGCAATGATTATTGGGTCCTTCATGAAATTGGCAGTAAAGACCTGGAATAAAGAGCACTATATTAACGACGAGGCAGTCAAAAATGAATTGTATTCGATGTCAGGAGGAGTCTTGCAACTCGATCCTGAAGTATCTCTCGATAGCTTTTCTGCAAATCCTAAGTTTCAAAAAAGAGTTGGACAAGTTCAAATGTCCAAACTCAATCCAAATTATAAGCAAAAACAAGGCATCAACAAGAATAAAAACAAGAAGAAGAAATTTAAAAAATATCAACCGGGTCTGTAATACAGCTCTGCGTTTTGACAATTTCATTCGCCTTAAACCTTTTTTGATTTTTTCTGACCGGTTCTGTTATTCACAATACAGCTTCTACACTGTATTATTTTAAGATGATTGACACACCAGTTTTTAGCTCAAACTAAATATCAATGATTTTTGATGTTTTTAAAAATTGATTTAGTATTCTAGCTCTCAAGTCAAATTTTGTAGATTATTTGGCTCCTAATAGAATTTTAACTGCAAAATCCGAATATACTGCACTAGCTACCAGAAAATTTTTACTTGAATATTCAAATTGTAATAGACGTGCGGATTTAGATATTCCAAATGATCATAGCAATTAAATATGAATTTAAGTTCAATCTATTGGCTCAAATAAGGTGAATCCTATCATTATGAATCTATCCCATCGGCTGTCCAAAAAATCTTCATACATTAGACTAAACTTTTAGAAATTTACCTATTGGTTATGATTATTCTTCACTCTTTTTAATCAAATAAACATGAAAGATGAAATGCTTGATCTGTTGAAGTCTGAAAATGAAAATCTACAGAAATTACACAGTATCGTAAGTAAAGCCATTCGAGAAGAGAAACTAGTCATGGAGAACCTTTTGCATCCACCAAAAGACATCTTGACAGGAGGGCAGAAAGTGTCAGATAAAATGGCCCGATTTGGAGGGAGTTGGAGTTTTATACTAATCTTCTTTTGCATATTGCTTGTATGGATCAGCATCAACGTATTTTTGCCCGTTCAAAGTCGATTTGATCCTTATCCATTTATACTGATGAATTTAGTACTCTCATGTGTGGCAGCCATTCAGGCACCAATCATAATGATGAGTCAAAATCGACAGGAGGAAATAGACCGCAAAAGAAATGAGAATGATTTTCTGATCAACTTAAAAGCGGAGATGGAAGTGAGAATGATCAATCAAAAAGTTGACCTTTTGCTGGAAGAGCAAATCAAGATTTTGATAGAAAGTCAGGCGAAGCAATTGGAAATATTGAAAACCATCGAACAAAAAATTGAAAGCAGTAAATAAATTGTATGACATTAATTGATTTTGGCACCAGATTACTCGTTGGGCTGGTTGCAGGGTTTATCATTGGATTTGAACGTCAGTGGAATTATAAATCGGCAGGTTTAAGAACCAATACATTGGTTTCATTGGGGTCCACTATTTACGTAGTCTTGTCCATCAGTATTACCAATGCTGCTGGAGATGTCACGAGGATTATTGGTCAGGTAGTTACCGGAGTCGGCTTCCTGTGCGGTGGGGTTATTTTTAAGGAAGGTTCTAGTGTTCATGGTCTAACCACTGCAGTGACGATCTGGTGTAGTTCAGCAGTAGGTTGCCTGGCTGGAGCAGCCTATTTTAAAGAAACAATGATAGCGACTACACTTGTGGTTTTTGTAAATGTAATCCTGAAACCTATTGATAGTTGGTTGAACAGATCTAAGCCAAACCAAAGAATTCAGTCTTCACAACCTAATGGGCCAACTATGTGATAAATAGGTTTATAATACTGTAATCATTCACAGTTCTAACGTAGAGAGGGCAACCAGCTTTACCTTCTGGAATAGTTTGGCGACTCTTTGGTGATCGTAATATTGTGTGGATGGCTTTCTGTAACACCTGCGTTGGTGATCCTTACCATTTTTGCATGTTGGAGATCACTTATAGTTTTAGCCCCTACGTAACCCATGCTGGCTTTGAGTCCACCGATATATTGAACCATGATCTCACTTACCTTTCCTTTGAATGGAACGCGGCCTTCGATGCCCTCCGGCACCAACTTCTTGATGTCTTCTTCAACATCCTGGAAATATCTGTCTTTAGAACCTTTTTGCATACTGCCCAGAGATCCCATACCTCTATAAACTTTGAATTTTCTTCCATCGAAGATGATGGTTTCCCCTGGTGCTTCCTCTGTTCCAGCAAACAAGGATCCTGCCATGACGGTACTGGCTCCTGCTGCCAAGGCTTTGGGGATATCACCGGTGTATCTGATTCCACCGTCTCCAATCACAGGAATGCCTTTCTTTTTCAAAGATTGGGCTGCTAGGCTGATTGCTGTCAATTGAGGAACACCAACACCTGCGACCACTCTTGTTGTACAGATCGAACCCGGTCCTACACCAACTTTCACAGCATTGACCCCGCATTCAGCAAGGGCGATTGCAGCCTCTCCTGTGGCAATGTTGCCCGCAATGATTTGTAGGTATGGATGTTGTCTTCGGACGGTTTTGACCATGTCAAGTACACCCTTAGAATGTCCATGAGCTGTATCAATACAAATGACGTCGACATCGACTGAGACAAGCGCTGCAACGCGATCTAATGTATCTTCAGCGATGCCAACAGCCCCTCCAACGACTAATCTTCCCAGTTGGTCTTTACAAGAGTTAGGGTAGCTTTCCAGTTTCATGATGTCTTTGTATGTGATGAGACCGATTAGTGTACCATCGTCTTTGATGACAGGTAATTTTTCGATCTTGTGCTTCTGCAGGATCAGTCTGGCTTGTTCCAAAGTCGTACCCGCCGGAGCGGTGATGAGGGGTGTTTTGGTCATTATTTCTGCAATGGGTCTGCTCGGATGGACCTCAAATCTCAAATCCCGGTTGGTCAATATCCCTACCAGTTTGTTGTTTTTTTCCACTATAGGTATACCGCCAATTTTGTGTTGCGACATCAGCTGCAATGCATCCAATACTTTTGAGTCCGCCATGAGCGTGACCGGATCTATGATCATGCCGCTCTCGGATCTTTTTACACTGCGAACCTGAGCTGCCTGAGCGTCTATGCTCATGTTTTTATGGATAATTCCAATACCACCTTCTCTGGCCATTGAAATGGCGAGATCTTTTTCTGTGACTGTATCCATTGCTGCAGAGACAATCGGTACGTGTAACAGTATATCAGTGGTTAATTTTGAACTGATGTTTGTTTCTCGGGGCAAAACTTCCGAAAACGCGGGGACGAGTAAAACATCGTCAAAAGTGAGGGCTTCAAGTGTTGGAAATTGGGATGCGAAAAAGTTTGATTCCATGTGCAAAGATAGGGAAAGAAATTTTTGTGGGTTCAAATTTTTATAAGATATTGCGAAGGCTGAAACTGTAGAAATTTGAAGCAATTCATAACTTGTAATACGATAATGGAAAATTACATTTCGATCAAAATAAAATTAGCTCCCGAATCAATAGAGGAGTGGATAGCTTATCTGAGTGATATCGGGATTGAATCATTTTGGGAGCAGGAAGATGGCTTGGAGGCATTTGTGCCCACAAATCAAGTGGACGAAAAATTCAAATCTGAGCTACATAAATTGACTTCAAGTAAAAATATAAGTTATCAGGTCAATACACATGATTCTGCAGATTGGAATAAAGTTTGGGAATCAAATTTTGATGACATCGTTTTGAGGGATAAGCTTCAGATCAGAGCGCCTTTTCATGAGCGGAGATCAGAATGCGCTGAACAATTATTGATTTCTCCCAAGATGGCTTTTGGCACCGGTCATCATGCCACTACTTCTATGATTTTGGAATGGATGATGGATCTGCATTGCACCGGAAAAACTGTGCTCGATTTTGGTTGCGGTACAGGTATCCTTGGGTGTTACGCGTTAATCAAAGCAGCAAAATCCGTTTGTTTTATTGATAATGAAATAGAGGCTGTAGAAAATGTCAGAGAGACCTTAATGCTCAATGATTTGAAGAGTGATAGCATCTATCTTGGGTCAGCAGAACAAATCCCTTCCGGACAACAATATGACCTTATACTTGCAAATATTACTCGCAATGTACTATTGGAATATGGCAGTATTCTTTCAGATCACCTTCTCTCCGGAGCTAGCTTGATTGTTTCAGGATTTCTGATGGAGGATGTTGAAATAATGACTGCTAAATTTAATACTTATGGATTACACTTGGTAGATAAAATGCAAAAATTGGATTGGGCTGCTCTCGTATTTCTGAAAGAAAAGGAATAGAATAAAGTTTCCTGCGGCAGTAGCTTGCAACATTTAATTCAGAGTGTAATTTTTTTTGATTATCGGAAAAAACAAAGCGGGGCCGATTGAGTATCAACCCCGCTTTCCTAATCCCCGTGGAAAAACGAATCAATTAATTATTCTACTACAATCTTTTTGTTTGGTGCTGAACTTGGTGTTTTTTTAACCATAGTCAATTTCAGAATCCCATTTTCATAGTTGCCTGTAATATTTTCCTGATCTACAGATTCAGGCAGCTTGTAAGATCTTTTGAATTGCTCGTAACTAAATTCCTTTCTAGAATACTTTTTGTCAGCTTGCTCAGATTCTTTTTTCTTTTCACAGCTGATGGTCAGATAATTATTTTCGATTTCGATATTGAAGTCGGATTTATTTAATCCCGGAGCGGCTAATTCCAATTGGAAATTTGTTTCTGTTTCGTGGATATTTGCAGGAGGTAATCCTGTATTGAATAATTGTCCACCTGCGGTATCTACTGCCTGAAATATTTCATCAAGCATATTTCCAAACTGATTGAATGCCGGAAAAAATGAAGGATATTGATTTGTTTTCATGATTGAAAAAATTTTAATAATGCGTTAGTTTAAAGAATTTCGATTTTTTTGCTTTGTTTTTGCTTTTTGGGTACTACGATATGCAATACTCCATCAGCAAATTTGGCACTCACTGCTCCTTCTTCCACTTCTTCCAAAAACTGTATGCTTCTGGAAGCTGGCCCTTGCCTGAATTCCTGGTGTAACCATGTTTTGCTTTCAGTAGAGTTCGGCTTCGTTTTCACCGTAAGAATTTGGTTTGCAAAATCTACACTTACCTCTTCTTTGGTCAAACCTGGAACAGCCATTTCTAATTCGTACTTGTCTTCAGTTTCCTGAATGTTAATTTTTAGTCTTAATGACTGGGATTGATGATCGAATCTTTTTCCCTGGTGAGGTCCACATGATCTGTGAGAACATCTTGTGTGCATTGGATACATTGTTTTAGTCCACATTTTTTTTCTTTTTTATTTGTTACAATTGTTTTCTTCCCTAAAGAATCAATGCTTGTGCCAGTAAGCTCCAACAGCTATAATGTCTGATTTAAGTCGCGATAAATGCCAAAATGGCATATTAAACTCAAACAATATGTCATAATGACATGAATCAATTCAAATTCAGCTTTAGACTCGTAATTGATTTCAGCAGCAGACCCGCTTAAAATAAAAAAGCCCACTCATTGGAGCAGGCCTTTCCAGAAATATGGTCGTTCCTTATTTATTGGAGAAATATTTCATCCCCATTTGTAATAAATCATCTGTGATATTTCCATCACCATCCTGATCGAGAAGTTTGCTGAACACTCCTAAACCTGGCATTTGGGCGGTTTGCTGTTGTGTAGCATTGCCCAATACATTTTGGATATTGGTCTCATTGATTTGGTTGTTGGCTCTCATTTTACCTAACAGACCCATAACTACCGGTGCAAGGCTGACGAGTAAACTCATCATCTTTTGAGGCTCTATTCCTAGAATCTGGCTAGCTCCCTGAACCGTTTGGTCTTGTCTATTTCCTAAAATATGCCCTAATATTCCTGATCCATCTGTTGTTCTTGGATTTGCTGCCGGTTGCTGCCCATTGACCATACCGAAAATATCATTCAGTATGCTTCCATCATGATCACGGTCCAATGCTCCCAGGATGGATTGTACTCCTGCGGCTTGTCCGGCATTGTTGGACATACCTTGTAGTATGGTTTGAATTGCTGATTTTCCTGCCATAGCACCTTGCTGAGGAGAAGATATTCCGGCTTGTTGAGCGATTTGGATAAGTGTGTCTTCTGGTAGATGTTGAGAAATAAGATCTGTGATTTGCATTGTAAACTTAATTTGTATTAGATTAGACAATTATAACACACAACTGGACATTTTAATTCCTTCTTATTGATGATTCAAGTTAAAAAAGTTCGGCAATTGGGCTTGTGCAATCTCAGTCAGCATAAGTTTCCAGCTTTACATATATGCATATTATATATATTAAATATTTACTTTTGTCGGATGAAGGCAAAGCAAGAAGGCATTGAAGGGCTGTCTCAGGATAATTCAGCTTTCTGGGATGAATTGTGTGGGAGTAGTTTCGCTCATGAACTTGGCATCGTAGAAGTTAACAAAGAAAATTTAAAGAAATTTGATGAAGCATTTTTCAGATATTATCCTTACCTCAAGCCTTATTTGGGAGAGATTCAAAGTGACAATAAAATTATTCTCGAAATAGGTCTGGGTTATGGTACAGTTGGACAAGATCTGGCAACACATGCGAAATCTTACACAGGTGTAGATATTGCAAATGGTCCGGTTGCAATGATGAATTATAGGTTGGCTGATAATGGATTGCAAAACCATTGCCATGCTGAACAGGGAAATGCTCTAGATTTAAAATTTCCTGACCAACATTTTGATCAGATTGTAAGTATCGGTTGCTTGCATCATACGGGTAATCTTAAGCTCGCGTTAGAAGAAGTTCAAAGGGTGTGCAAGCCCGGCGGGCTTATTCTTTTCATGGCATACAACCGATATTCATTAAGAACTTTGGCGGCACCTTTGATTTATTTGTTTTGCAGAGTTTATATGTTATTTAATCGGAAATTCAAAGTTCCATCTGAATATGGTGCATTCAAGAGATGGCAGCGGGATTCGCGGATGGATGGCTCGCCTCCACCTGCAACGGAATTCATAACTTTAGATGAGATAGGAAATCTATTTTCTCAATGTGAAATATTGAAAAAAGAAATCAGAAATTTAGGCAAGTTCAAGATACCTGGAACATCCGTTAAACTACGACACTATTTGCTTGGCTGGTTTGATCGGATATTGGGTTTGGATATTTATGTGATTGCCAAAAAAAATTAAAACAACTAATGAAAAAAATACTTGCAGTAGTAGGGGCGAGACCACAGTTTATCAAACATGCTCCCATGGAATTTGCCTCTGAGGGAAGGTGTGAGATGATCACCATTCATACTGGTCAGCACTATGACTATAGGATGAGTCAGATTTTTTTTGATGAATTAGGAATGAGTAAACCCCGATACCAACTCGAAACCGGCGGTGGTATGCATGGTGAAATGACGGGGAAGATGTTGCAGGAGATAGAACCGATAATCATCTCGGAAAATCCGGATGCTGTATTGGTATATGGAGACACCAATTCTACACTGGCTGGAGCGTTGTGTGCAGCAAAACTTGAAATTCCTGTAGTTCATGTGGAAGCAGGGCTTAGATCATATAATCGTGCCATGCCCGAGGAGATCAACCGCGTACTCACTGATCATATTTCTTCATTACTGGTGGTGCCGACGAGCATAGCCATAGATAATTTGAAGCAGGAAGGTATAAGCACAAATATCATCAGAGCGGGTGACGTCATGTGCGACATGATCCGCATTTGCAAAGAAAGGAATATGTTGCAGGAAAAAGATGGAGGATATTATTATCTGACATTGCACAGACCTTATAATACTGATGATCCCGGAAGGTTGATTCAAATCGTAGAATTATTGGATTCTCTGGATAAACCTGTTCATTTTTTTGTGCACCCACGTACTCAAAAAAAATTGGGTGAGCTCGTAGATACTTCCAAATTCTCCAGGATTCAATTCAAAGATCCACTATCATACTTCGACAATATTGTTGAAATGGCAGCGAGCAGCAGAGTGATTACCGATAGCGGAGGAATTCAAAAAGAAGCATATATTTTAAAAAAACCCTGTGTCACAATTCGATCAGAAACGGAGTGGAAAGAAACCTTACAAGGAGCATGGAATCAATTGATCTGGGATGATCTAAATATTCTCAAAGAGGCATTGAGTGTAATTCCAAATCAATATCAGGAAGAATTGTATGGAGATGGGCATGCAGCAGATTATATTATAGATCAAATCGTGGAATTTTTGAATAAAAATAGAACTCGTTGAGACTACTTTTTATATATCACCAAAAACCCAGAAAGCAACGCAAAGCAATTTCGTCACATCTACTTGCATTCAAAAAAATGGATGATGCAGATATTTATTATTGGAATGTGGCTTATGGAATCCCTGACCTGGTCAGCAAATGCGAATTTAATGCTGTTCTTTTTCACTTTACATTTTTCCTACCAAATATTAATCAGGAATTTAGTGCCTCCTTCTATCAGTGGAAGAATCTGAAAAACTTAGATATTCCGAAATTTGCAATGATTCAAGATGAATATGTAAACACAAATTCTCTGTGCAAATTTTTGAAGGAGTTTGGAGTTGAACATGTATATACTTGTTTGCCTGAGGATTTGTGGCAAGTCGTGTATCCTTTCGAAAAAAGTGGCGTAACATCATTTACTCAGGTCTTGACAGGTTATATTGACGAGGAGATGTTCAGCATCTTTGGATCTGAAATTAGAGCACACAGATATCGCAGAGTGGATATCGCTTATCGAGCCAGAAAAATGCCATATAATTTGGGTATGCATGCAACATATAAATGGATGTTGACCCAAAAAATTCAAGAAGCTCATCCTGCATTAAAATTGGACCTTTCAAACGATCCCAATGATTTTATATTTGGGGAAGAATGGTATCATTTTGTAAAAAATACAAGAGTAATGCCGGGTTGTGAAGGTGGTACTTCAATGCTTGATCCGGATGGATCTATTCGTAGAAAGGTGAATAATTATATGCTCACCCATCCCAATGCAGAGTTCGGTGAAGTTGAATCTCAATGTTTTCCAGGCATGGATATGAAGTTTCCTTATTATGCACTTTCTCCAAGACACTTTGAAGCTGCAATTGCAAAAACCTGTCAGATATTAATTGAAGGTGATTATAATGGTGTTTTTGTCGCGCATCAGCATTACATTCCAATCAGGAAAGACTGGAGTAATTTGCAAGAAGTTCTTGAAAAATGTAAAGACATTGACTATTGTGAATCCATTGCTGAAAATGCCTACAGGGAAATTGCTTTGAATCCTTTGTACACATACAGCTCATTTGTCAATCAGGTAGGTGCAGCCGTTCGATCAAAAATTAAAAGTAGTGGAATACTATCGGGTCAGGCTAGCTCTGATCTAAAAAAACTTCAGTATTACTCAGAGCATCCGTTTTGGATTGCTCCAAAAATGGTGATTCGTAATCAAAGTGTCGAATGGCTCAAACAAATCATCTTTATCACAGGAATGGATAAGCATAAATGGTTCAGAAGACTGGAACTCAAATTATTTGGATCCAACTCCACGAGGTAATAGATCATTCTTATTCCTATTCAATTCAATACTAAGAGGTGTAGTAATATTATAAGTCCGATTCAATAATATGAAGTATAATATTCAGGTAAAATTGAATGGATCCTCTAAAGCTCTTTTCCTGGCTTCTTCTTCTGCCTCAATTCTTTTTTGTTCCAAAGTTTTATCAAATAAATCGGAAGAAAAATATGCCTGACTTCTTGTTCTGTCTTTACCTTGCCAGTCGAATTTTTGGTTTTCGTCGGCTTCTTTAAAATTGCGAAAAACAAATGCGGTCCACATTCCCACCAGACCTCCGAATAAATGACTTTCCCAGGAAACATTGGGTTGTGTGGGCAGCATTCCTGATAAATAACCACCGCCATACATGATCAGCACGATAGCCATCAATACTATTGATTTTGCATTTCGCCTGAATATTCCTGAGAAAAAAACAAATCCAATAAAACCATACACCAGTCCACTTGCGCCTATATGAATGCTATTGCGCGCAAACATAAAAACAGCAAATCCTGTCAAGGCCCATATCATTACAAAAACTGCCCATGATATACTTCTGTAAAAAAAGAAAATCATAGTCAATGTAACGAACAATGGTGCCAGGTTCGCAAATAAATGTCCCCAACTATTGTGAATAAAGGGTGAGGTAAATATTCCGTACCAGTGTGAAAGTTGTCTGGGATAAACTCCCCATTCATGCTTATTGATCAACCATAGGTTGCCCATGACATGCATCACAAAACAAAATAAGCAAACAGCAGCTGCAAAACTCAGACTGAGGTAGAGATTGTTTTTAGTTTGATGTAAATCGTTCATAAAAAGCGCCTGTAAACTGTCAGCACAAATTTATCAACTATATGCTCTTTGTCCGGACTGTCCCAATTGTATTTAGGGATGATGTCACTGCAAAGGAATTTTTTTGCTTCATCAAAATTATTACATTGGTTGAGTCGCTGAAGGGCGGCATCCATATCATTCTGGTCTCCTCTGAATAAATCATTCTTGACTACGATTTTCTCATTTAGTCCCATGCTCACTCGGATATCTTTGATCGGAGTTAAAGTCAATTTTTGAGATAAATCCGAGATATTCAGATGGTCGAACAATGAGGGGTATGTACTATAATTTTCTTCAACAGGATTGGGGATTTCGGGAATGTGAATTTGCGGTTCCGGGTTTGATTTGACCGATACTTCCTGCTGTTGACTTGCTTTCGATGGTGCAATGTCTTCAGATTTGACTTCAGGTACAACCACTATGGGTTGGGGCTTTTCTACCTTGGGTACAACTTCATCGCTGACCACTCTTGAAGCGTTCGGTACATGAGCCGGCAGTGCATCATCATCAACAGGCAGTGCATCCACGTGTTTTTTGATCCTTCTTATATAATCAAGTAACAAGTCTTTCTCTTCTTCTGTAAAGCTTTCGCCGTCAGCATAAAGATCCATCAACTGGTTCATCTTATTCATCCATTTGCGGATTGGGCCAAAATCTATCATATCATTGAATAAATTCTTTTTCTAACTTCAAAAATAATCAAAACGTTCACAGAAAATGCCTTTAATCGCTTGCGGCTGACCTTGAATTTCAAGCATCTGAGTAACTTTTGATACCTCATTTGTTTTATAAAATCACAATGAGGCTTGGATCTTCAGCATTTTTTTGGCTATCAGCTCTAAGAGCTCTAGAGCCAAATTTTATTTTTTCATGAAAAAGGTCAGGCAATTCATGTTTTATCAGCTTACCCCTCATTTACAGTTCTTGCTCTTAGTCACTTCCTGATATTAAGAATCAATATATATAATATTTTTAGATATTTGTGCTATGTTTTTAGAGCCCGGTTTTGGTAGCCAACGTTCTGGATGGATAGAAGTCATTTGTGGATCCATGTTCAGCGGTAAAACAGAGGAATTGATTCGTAGGCTGAAACGAGCGAGGATAGCCAATCAGAAAGTTGAAATCTTCAAACCGAGCAAAGATACCAGATATGATGACAGAAAAGTCGTATCACATGATGAAAACGCATTGCTCTCCAAACCGATAGAACATTCCAAAGATATCTTGCAGGTCTCAGAAGAAACCAAAGTGATCGGAATCGATGAAGCCCAGTTTTTTGACCTGGAACTTACGCAGATTTGTGAACAACTCGCTTTACAAGGCAAGCGTGTCATTGTAGCCGGACTTGATATGGATTATAGGGGCATCCCATTTGGTCCAATCCCTCATCTTCTGGCCACAGCCGAATACATTACCAAAGTACATGCGATCTGTCCTCATTGTGGAAATCTGGCCACACATTCCTATAGACTTTCTCAGGAAGGAGATCAGTTCCTTTTAGGAGAAAAAGATCTATATGAACCCCGTTGCCGAACTTGTTTCAGTATGGGTAATATTTTAATTTTTAAATGATAAAACCTCATGCCTGAATTACAAAAACGCGTCCATTCGGTATTGATATCTGTTTATGATAAGACCGGACTGGATGAATTGGTGCGACTCTTGACTGAAATGGGAATAGTTATCTATTCAACGGGGGGAACCCAATCTTATATAGAGGGACTTGGCTTGCCATGTGTAGCAGTGGAACAGGTGACCTCTTATCCTTCAATATTGGGAGGAAGGGTAAAGACATTGCATCCAAAAATATTTGGTGGGATTCTTGCTATGAGGAATGATGATCACCTCAGCCAGCTGGCACATTTTGAAATACCAATGATTGATATGGTGGTGGTTGATCTATATCCATTTGAAGAAACTACAAAGACAACAGATGACCACGATGCCATTATAGAAAAAATCGATATAGGAGGTATTTCTCTCATCAGAGCGGCAGCTAAAAATTATCGGGACGTGGTAGTCATTCCTTCCAAAGAGTATTATAAGGATTTGCATCAGATTGTTGCTTCTCAGGGATTGAGTAATATAAGTCATCGAAAAAAGCTGGCTGCAGCTGCTTTTCAGATTTCGAGTAAGTATGATAAGTTGATTTATCAGTATCTCAATGGAGGGACAAATCAAATGTCAGAACTTAGGTATGGAGAAAATCCGCACCAGAAGGCTTGGTTTAAAGGGGATATTAATGAGGTTTTGGAAGTCAGAGGTCAAAAAGAACTGTCATACAATAACCTCCTGGATATCGACGCAGCATTGCATATGATGAATGATTTTAAAGAGGAGCACTCTGCTTGTGTAGCCATTTTCAAACATAATAATAGTTGTGGCTTAGCATTGAGAGACAGCTTGTCAGAAGCCTGGAAAGCAGCCTTAGCCGGAGATCCTCAATCTGCATTTGGAGGTGTGATAATTTGCAATAGGGAAGTCGACAAAGAGACAGCACACGAGATCGACAAATTGTTTTACGAAGTTCTCATTGCACCGGGTTTTGAAGAAGGGGTAGAAAGTATGCTGCTGAACAGAAAAAACAGGGCTTTAGTCAAAATTAAATCCTGGGACTTAGCTTCTCTTATCAAAAAGAGCGCAGTGAATGGTGTTCTGATTCAAGAAGACAACCTGAAAAAACAAAAAAAAGAAGATAGCAGACTCGTCACTTCCAGGGCCATAACGGATGCAGAGTGGGAGGATTTGATCATAGCAGTAAACTGCGTGAAGCACCTCAAGTCGAATGCCATCGCACTTGTCAAGGATAAGCAATTGATAGGAATGGGTTGCGGTCAGACTTCCAGAGTGGACGCTTGTAAGCAGGCAATAGAAAAAGCAGTGAGAATGGGATTTGATCCCGCTGGTTCATGTATGGCAAGTGAGGCATTTTTTCCATTTCCGGATTGTGTGGAATTGGCACATGCAGCCAAAATTAAAGTGATCGCGCAACCGGGTGGTTCTATACAGGACCAAAAAAGTATTGATGCTGCTGAACTTTACGGAATCTCTATGGCTATGACCGGTATCAGAAACTTTAAACACTAAAAGGGGTGTATGTCTGTAACACTATTGGCAATAGATGTTGGGAATACAAGGATAAAATGTGCTCTTTTTGTGCAGGGTCAAATGATTGAGGACATAGCTTTTCTAAAAGATGATGCTGATGGGATTATACATTGGTTTGATAAGAGGCACTACAATGAAACAATTGTGAGTTCCGTTGCTGACTTCAGAGCTGAATGGAAAGATATAATAAGCAAAAAGGGGGAAATTTATTTTTTGAATCACGAACTCCGGATGCCCATACAGCTGGATTACAAAAGTCCTGAAACCCTGGGCAGAGATAGGATTTCTGCGTGCTGTGGAGCAATGCACCATTTTCCCCACAGAAACTGTTTGGTAGTAAATGCAGGCAGCTGCATTACTTTCGATTTGCTCGACAACACCGGGCACTTTAAAGGGGGGAATATTGCACCCGGAATGCAAATGAGATGGAAGGCGATGCATGAGTTTACTACAAAATTACCATTAGTTTCAGCACCTGATGGAGCAACGCCAACGATTCTGGGACAGAATACTGAAGGTGCTTTGCAGCAAGGAGTACTCTTTGGGATAAAAGCTGAAATCGAGTCTTATTTCCACGAACTATCCGCAAAATACAATGAGTTGATTTGCGTTCTATCAGGCGGGGATTCAAATTTTTTGGCCAAAACCATAAAAATAAAGACATTTGTGCGACCTTTTCTTGTGCTAGAAGGACTTTACGCCATCTGGCAGTGGAATCAGGGAAATTCTTTGGATAAGCATTGAAAAGAAGAAAGTAATCGATGGACGTGCTGCCCGGACGAATTTGTAAGTGCAGCCTGGTTTTGATTTGTGTAGAAAAGGTATAAATAGAAATTCATGAACAAATTTTTACAGACTAGCTGGTTATTGTTGCTCACCCTGACGATAGGAGCGCAAAATATTGAGTTTTCACCCCTATCAAAATATGGATGGGGCGATCTTCAAAACGTCAATAATGGGGTGATTCAACAAATGGGAGGCGCAAGTGCCGGATTTGTAGATTACAATACTTTCAATTTTGAAAATCCTGCTTCCCTCGGTTTTTTGCGCATGACCGACATAGAGGTAGGCTTGCGTGCAAAGTATAAAACTGTCAAAGACAATCAAAACCGTACGAGTAAAGATTGGTCAGGCAATCTGGATCATGTTGCCTTGGGTGTACCCTTAAGAAATTCAATCAATGAGATTCTCAATAAGAAACCATACAAAAATTATTACGGCATTGCTTTTGGGATGAAGCCATATGCCACTACAGGTTATAGTTTTATTACAGATGACTCGCTTGCCAATATAGGTGATATCCAGAGAAGGCTCGATGGTAGTGGCTCTTATAATCATGTGTTTGGAAGTTTTGGTTATCAAAGAAATAATATTGCTGCAGGGATCCAGATCGGGTACATTTTTGGGGTGCAACGATTTGAGCAAAGGTTACTGTTTTTGCAACAGTTTCCTGGAGCAGACAATTACCTGGATGACCAGGCATCTATGCGCGCATTGTCTGTAAAGCTAGGCAGTATTTACAGGTGGGTGCTCAATCAAGAAGCTATCAAGAAAGACAAATCGATCAAGCCCCAATCCGTCAATTTTGGCGCTCACGTAGGACTTCCAACCAATGCAAGATTCAAAAGTTCGAGTTTGCATACTACGATTTATGATGTACCAAACTACGAAGTAGATACAGTGTATTATACAGATGGACAAATAAGCAATTCCAATCTACCTTTTCAGATTTCATTAGGTGCGTATTACAATCACAAAGAGAAATCAGGATTTTCATTTGACTATAAATTTGAAAATTGGAAAAACAGCAAAACGCTTTTGCAGGGGAATGTGTCACTAGCGAATACCAATGCTGTTTCTTTGGGCTATTGGTATAGACCGGATATTTCAGGTTACGGCAAGTTTTTTGAACGGATCAATTATCGTGCTGGACTTCATTTCCAAAATGACTATCGGGAGATAAACGGTAAGAATCCAATAGCCTGGCATGCAACGCTTGGTTTCGGCGTCCCATTCGTGTTCCAACGTCAAATTTCTATGGTCAACCTTGGGTTTAGTTATGGTGAATTTAGTTGGACTGAGGCTCTCCGCCAAAATTATTTTGCAATTCATCTCGCATTCAGCGTTTTGGATAACGAGTGGTTTCTCAAAAGACGTTATGATTGACGAAAAGAAGAATTGTTCTTAGATTCGTAAAATCGAATAAAATCAGAGATATAAAATTAGGCTTGAGATTTTTTCTCACCGGCTTTGAATACTTCAACTTCTTGCAGCTCAACCGTTAAATCTGTGAACTGCCCTTCATACCTTGTTGCTCTTACGATGTGGTTGTCGATCCAATGATAATTTCCACCTCTGGGCTTGTTGAGCAACAGTGCGTGATATTTAAATCCATGTTTGTGCAGCCAGGCTTCAGTGATTTCTTTGTGAGCATCTGTGCGTGAAGTAAAAAATGTAATTCTATGGCCTTCATCATACCATTTATTTAGAATTTGAAGTGCATCAGGGTATGGGGCTACATGCACCATCCTTTCGGGTTCCTCATTAGGTACATCATCACAGATTGTGCCGTCAATGTCTACCAAAAAATTCTTGATGTGTTGTGGTAATAAAGGACTGAGTTTGTGTCCTTCCGCATCAAACGCATTTTGTAGTATCAAATCATTGGATGTAGGTATTGACATCGTTAATCTTTTAGATAATTGGAATTACTTATTTCGAAAATACAGAAGCAATTTTTTCGACTAGCTCCTCCGCAATTCTCGCCTGAGCTTCTTGTGTCGATGCACCGATATGTGGGCTGATACATACGTTTGGATGCTGGATGATTTCAGGATTGATATTTGGTTCATTCTGAAAAACATCCAAACCGGCGGCCCGGACTTTTCCAGAGTTTAAATTATTTATCAGTGCGGCCTCGTCTATATTTTCACCTCTTGATGTATTGATGATGATAACTCCCGATTTCATTTTTTCAAAAGCTTCCTCGTTCAGGATGGCTTGTCCTGAAAAAGGTGCATGCAATGAAATATAATCTGCTCTGGCCAGGCCTTCTCCAAATTCTATCATTTCCGGTTTGAAGACTATTTTATGAGAACCAATATTCATTTCAACTGAAGCTTGTTCGATAAAAGGATCAAAAACCAAAATGTTCATCTCAGAACCCAGAGCCATTTTTGCCAACTCTGAGCCTATCCGGCCAAATCCCAGAAGAAGTAAATTTTTTCCTTTGATTTCACGACATTCAGAAAGAGTTTTTTTTGTGGATTGAAAACTGGAGGGGTCATGGACTGATCTGATCGAGGAAGCTAAGCCTCTTGTACATGCTAATAAATGAACCATAGCCAACTCTGCAACCGATCTTGAGGAAGAAGCTGGAGTGTTGATGACTACAATATTTTTTAATCTGGCGTATTCTACGTCAATATTATCCATGCCGACTCCTCCTCTGGCGATAAATTTTAATTGCGGGCATGCATCGATCAATTCTTTTCTGACTTTTGTCGCACTGCGGACTATTATTCCATCGAATTGTTGCAATTCATTGAATAGATCCTCCTGAGCAATTTTTTGGGTAATAACTTCGAAGCCATGTTGACGCAACGCCTCAATTCCACTTTCTTCCATTCCGTCATTCACTAGAATTTTCATGCTTGATTTGATTTAATTAATTGGGAGAGGCACAAAGGTATTGAATAATGAGTAAATGGTGAAACCCGAGATTCTTATTCGTGATCGCGGATTTCAAATCGTGAGCCCGGAATTACAGTTGAATCTACGGATACAATGTCCGGTTTTTTGATCATCTCTTTGTAGTCGGGTTGACCTGCATCGACCCACGCACTCAACCACACGGATCCCAGGGAAATTATGGAAGCTCTCATTCTTTTTTCTACCTGATTGTCAATTTTGGTGTGATATGCTTTTGTATATTTTTCACAAGCTAATTTTGTGGTAACGCCTAATCTGTCTTCATAACAATATTGCTGATCTGCCGGAAAAGACACGCTTAGTTCTCTTTCTATTTTGAGGGTAGAATCCACATAATGGTGACTGGATTGTATCACCTCCCAAATATGTGAACGAATGTCAGGCAAATATTGGGCAGCGCCAATAATAAAGTCGAATTCTTTTTCTGCAAATAATTCAGGTACTCTGGATTCCCAAAAAGCATGGATGCCTACCTGATTGGTGAGTTGTCCATTGTAATTTTTTGTGGTGTGGAGCGGCACGTGAGCGTCTCCAATGTAATGCCCGATATCTGCTGAGTATCTTAGTACCAAATCAAGATTTTTGTTTTGCCACGCTGCAACAAGATTTCTATACACCCTTTCAAAATTATAAGGCAATATTCCATGATTACTGAATTTGTCATCGATCCATATGCTTTGTGCATTTGCAAGTTGAGGAAAGATTGTGCTGTCACCTAGAGTGATATCAACCAACCATTGATTCTGATCATATTCTTTAATGGCAGTTTGATTGACCCATCTCGAAAGTCGGAATGAATTTACCGAGGATTTAAATACTGTAGTGTTTAATTGTAAGTTTTGAGTGTAAACGTATTCTTTTTCAGAAATTTGATTTGTATCAAATATTAATATGGTGTCTTTTGCTCTTATATAATAAAATGCGGCATTCCTGCAGATTGCATCACCAAGGTTCCTTGGCAGATTTTGGCCGGCATCCACACCCCAATGGTCTAGATCTATGTAGTGACGGATTGCTTCACCTCTTACCGCATATCTTCTTTTGTCAGGATCGACTGCATGTTCGACGATGTAATCCAAATGAGATTTGTAAAAAGGTCTCAGTTCATCAGGCAATGTGAATATTGCATTTTTATTGATGAGTCTGTGCCCGTAAAATCCCCAGGCTTCATCGCGAAACGTAAATGAATAAGAAATTAATACCAGTATACCTATACCTATAAGAGTGCGCATGTCTCTATAGTTTATTTCATAAAATCAGATTTCTTACTTAATAATGTGGGCATTTGTTGGACTTGAGCCAACAACAAATCACCGTCCTGACGCAACACATAAAATCTAAAGAGTTTATCGCTATGCACAAATTCAGGACTGATGTCAATTTTGCTCTCAATGTCGGGATTGATCGGAAAAATTTTCACCCAATACGTTTGATTGTGAATATCAGCATAGCTGAAAGTACTGTAAGGTGTCATTTGTTCTATTTTGGATTTGAGAACATTCCCATTTTCAAATGCCTCACATTTCATTTCTTGTAGGGAGTTGACTAATCTAAGTAGAATTTTTTGATCAAAATTGGTAATTGGTGCTTCCTGACCATCAAATGCAAACCATTGTTTATTTTTTTTCTGAAAATGAATAGACTGATTTGGTTCGTAGGGATAATCTATTTGTATAGTTGACAGATCTTCATCATACACAGAAAAAATTGTTTTATCACGCCAATCTTCTTCAGACAATTCGTATCTAAAAGTTAAATTGGAAACGGATTGAGGCAATTCAACGATATAAGGTTGAACGCTTTTGTCCATTAAAAAATATACGGCCCTTTCATCATTCGTAACTCCTCCAATGTAATAAGTTTTTGCCGGAACATCTCCTCCGGTATATATTTCAACTTTGGTTCCGATGGTAGCCATCTCTTTCATGATACTTGTATACGCTGATTTGGGTGGAATAGAAGCCATCCGAATATTCTTGATAGTATTGATCAGGTTGTCGATTTGATTCTTTCCTACTTTATATTTATTATTTACATACCATCCGTCTGATTTTTTCTCAAGCAGATTAGGTTCAGTTCCTCTCTTTGCTATGAAGACTTTGGTGATTTCATCGATGTTGCTCACCGCGAAATTTCTGTCCGAACTATCTACACTGCTTTTTGTATTCTTTTTCGTTATGAGAAAATAACTTGCCAAGCCCAAAAGAACGAAGAGTATGCTGAGTAAAAGGATGGAATACTTTTTCATTCTATGGATTGGTTTGAGAGTTAAATGAAGCATATTTTCGTTTTCGATAAAGAAAATTGATGATTCCCAATAGGATCAACACGAGTAAGGGTAATCCTATATTCAGAGATTGCCAAAATAATTTGTCCTCTTCGATTTTGACTTTGTCCAAAAGTCGCAACTTGATTTGTTTTGTCCTTGCAGCCATAATATTTTCATCATTCGTAAGATACTCTATGGCATTGGAAATAAAATCTTTGTTACCAACGTAGCTTGTCTTTTCATATTTGTTATAACCCAGAGGTGCGAATTTTCCGGTTTCTTTATCATATAAATTTTTTATAAGATCACCATCACTTGCTATGATCATTTTGGTAGGTGAACTCTGAGATTTAAATTCCTGACCAATTGCTTTCATTCCTGAAAGCATAGATTCTTCTACTCTGTTTTCATAATTGGAAGAGAAAACACCTTCTAACAGATAGGCCAATGGTAGGTGTTTTTTGTCAAACTTGGAAGGATCGGGTTTGTATCTGAGAATGTCAAAACCCACTCTCATAGGTGACAATTGATATCTGCTGTACTCTGAAGATTCCAGTAGTGCAGTTTTTTGTATTGCATTAGCAGTCCTTATGGTGTCGATGCTGGAAGGAAATTCGAACATGATCCTATCGAGATTTCTCACAATCGGGTGATCAGATCTTGGCGACACCAAAGGAAAATAATACCAGGGAAATAATTCTATCTGAGGTTTGCCACCTTGTTGGCCAATCACTTGTGGGATTTTGCTGCACTCCAAGTCTAGCACAAGGTTAGGTTCTATCCTTACTCCATATTTATACAAGATATCGCTTAGATTTACGTCTAGGGGCTGAGGAATAAATTCTGCAGTATTATTCATGCTGTCCAGACTCATTGCCATACCATCGACCAACCAGAGTATCTTGCCCCCATTCATGAGATACTGATCTAATTTGAATTTATCCTTTTCCGAAAATGGTGTTTGTGGCCTTGCTATGATGATTCCGTCTATTTCTTTCCTGATAAATCCTGCACTGTCCAGATTTATTCTGCCAAAATTATAAAAAGGATTTAGTACGGATTGTATGGACATTGTTTGTTCGTCGCTTAACTCGCCATGACCATCAACAAACACGACATTTTTCTTTTCATTGGACAATAATTTTTGAATTGCATTTGCAAACTTGTATTCCAGCTGGCTGATGGAATTGTTGAGATTGGTTTCCTGGTCATATCCCGGAATATTTTCTAGGAGATTTACAGCTATTCGTCTTTCGCCATAATTGAATACCGCATACGGGTAAATCAATTGCTCTTTGTTTTCAGTCCCTGATTTAATCATGAGATTGATTGGAAGCAGGCCTCCTTTTTTTAGTTCTTCACGAGTCTTATTGATTTCTTCTATAGAGCCTTCATTTGGATTTTCAAAACCAAACGAGATATATGCATTTTCACTTCTGAATTGATTAAGTAATTCTTTGGTTGAGTTTTGCAATCGTTTAAATCCCGCAGGGAAGTCACCTTCCAGAAGTACCCTGGCATAAATGACATCAGGCACTTTATGCAGCATTTTTTTTGTAGGTGAGGTAAGCCGGAATCTTTTTTCTTCTGTAAGGTCAATATTCGAATAAAAATATGCAGAGATAATATTGATAAACACCAGTATCCCCAACACTAAAAGAATCTGAACTGGCCTTTGCATTTCTGAAAAAATTTTCTTCATGATCAGAACTTTCTGCTTTTGAGTTGTTGAATGGTCATCCAAAGAAAAAATCCAATGAATGTTAAAAAATATATCAATTCTCTGGTGTCAACTACTCCTCTTGACATTTTGGTATAATGGTCCTCCAATCCAATCTGTTGTATGATATCATCTGTTTTTCCAAAAAAAATCGGCAATTTAGATAACATAAAAAAAGCATAGAAAAACAGATAACTCAGAAATATGGAGAATAAAAATGAAACGATCTGGTTTTTTGTAAGAGAGCTACTGAATAGTCCAATTGAGACAAACGCACCGGCAAGAAACAATAAACCGATGTAAGAACCTAAAACTGAGCCCGTATCAATATTGCCAACAGGGGAACCCAATCTATAAATGGATATATAATAGATCAGTGTAGGCACTAATGCAATGATTACTAAAGTAACACATGCAAAAAATTTGCCTAAAACAATATCCGTTTCTGTAAATGGTTTGGTGATTAAAATTTCGATAGTTCCCTGTGACATTTCTTCTGAAAGCGAACGCATCGTTATAGCCGGTATAAGAAACAGAAAGATGATGGGTGCTAAATAAAAAAGTTGATCTAAGGATGCAAAATTGTATTCCAGAAGACTGCTGTCAGGGAAGACCCACATCATCAGTCCGAGAATGATGATGAAAAGTCCAATCACCAGATAGCCGATCAGAGAGCTAAAAAATCCTCTTATTTCTTTAAAAAATATTTCTTTCATCTCAACTGATTATGCAGAATATTTTTGTTGACCTGTCAAAGTTGTAAAAATTTCTTCCACACTATGTTTTTCTTTCACCAATTCTCTAATAGTGGTGCCTTGATCGATGGCAAACTGAAAAATTTTATCTGCAACTGCATCAGGATCTTTTACCTGAAGTTCAAATCGATTAAGTCCGTTATTTTTTAAAGCAAATACTCCCGGTAGTTTTTTCAAGGTTGATTCTGAAACCGGGGAGCTGAATTCTATATTCATCAAAGAATGTCCAAACGACGTTTCCTGAAGTGATGCTATGGATTGGTCAGCAGCGATCATACCTTTATTGATGATTACAACACGATCGCAGAGTGCTTGAACTTCTTGCATTATGTGTGTCGAAAAAATCAGTGATTTCTCTTTGCCTATCTCGCGTATCAGTTTTCGAATGTCAATCAGCTGGTTGGGATCCAAACCACTGGTAGGTTCATCCAAAATCAGCACTTGTGGATCATGGAGAAGAGCTTGTGCCAAACCGATTCTCTGCCTATATCCTTTAGAAAGTGCACCAATGCTTTTATTCATTTCAGGGCTAAGTCCTGTCATTCCAATGAGCTCACTTGCCCGTTTCATCGGTTTTTGAATGCCATACATTCTTGCCATACCTGTGAGGTATTCGACGACGAACATATCTTTGTATAAGGGATTGTGTTCCGGCAGATACCCGATTTGGCGTTTTACTTCTATCGGTTGGTTGAGAATTGAGTAGCCGCAGACTTCAGCTGTTCCTGAACTGGGTTTGAGGTAGCAAGTAAGCATTTTCATCGTGGTCGTCTTTCCTGCGCCATTTGGTCCAAGGAAACCCACAATCTCTCCTTTGGCTACCTGAAAACTGACCTCATTGACAGCGATTTGCGATCCGAATAATTTGGTAAGTCGATCTATTTTTACAGACATGGGGCGAAAATATGAACATATAACGAATCATTTCTCTGATCGTTGTCACGATTGCCGAAGTCTGTCGATAAGTTGATTGTAAGTCCAGGCGTTTGTTAATCTGAAATTGCCGATCTGGGTTCGGACCAAAGAACTGAGATAGGCTCCATTCTCTAACCTTTTGCCGAATTCGTGTGCAATGGATCTGATGTAAGTCCCTTTGGTGCAGTGGATTCTGAATCGGATTTCAGGGAATGCGTTGCAATCAATATCGAAATCATGGATATGCATCGGTCTTGGAGGTAAGTCACTGATCTGATCTTTTCTGGCATAGTGGTATGCTCGTTTACCGTCTATTTTTATAGCCGAATGGACCGGAGGTGAGATCATTTGAAGACCCATGAAACTGTCTCGTGTTCTAAATAGCGCTTCGGTTTTTAGTTCAGAAATGGAAAAGTTTTGGTCAATCTCCGTTTCCATATCGTAGCTGGGTCTTGAAGCCCCCAGTGCAAAGCTGCCTTCATAGATTTTGTCTGCTCCTTGGTATTGTTGGATTTGCTTGGTCATTTTGCCTGTGCAAAGAATGAGCAATCCACTGGCCAGTGGATCTAGGGTCCCTGCATGTCCGATTTTGATTTTACTTTGAAATCGTGTAGAAAGAGCTTTCCGCACTCCGGCAACGACCTGAAATGAAGTAAACCCCAGAGGTTTGTCAATCAGAATAACAAAGCCTTCTTCTGGCAAAGAGTCGGGAAGATTTTGCTCGTTAAGAAACAATGCTTTAAGCTTGATGGGTGTAGTAATATATGAGAAATGAAATACTTACAATGGTGCAATAAACTGCAAAATGCAACAATCGAACTTTACTGACAAGACTCACCATCCATTTACATGCAAAAATTCCACTAATAAACGCGGCTACAGAACCTGCCAGTAAAGCTGTAATATTTAGTCCATTTAGACTTGGCATTCCAAACAATAGATCTTTAGCAACTTTCCCAAAAATTAAGGGAACAACCATTAAAAAGGAAAATCTTGCTGCCTCAGCTCTTGATACATTCAACAGCAAGCTCGTTGCAATGGTACTTCCGGATCGGGAAATGCCCGGAGTGATGGCAATAGCTTGAGCCACTCCTATGATGAAAGCTTTGGTATAGCTTAGTGGTCCATCAGATTTTTTAGCAAAATGCACTGCTGACAGAAGTGCTGCTGTGACCAGTAGCATCAACGCTACAAAGACGTATTTCCCTTCAAAAAGAACATCAATAGCATCTTCAAAAAAGAATCCAACAAATGCAGCAGGGATCATTGATATCACAATTTTATAAATATATGCTCTGGATTCGGCTCCTCCGGATCGGTCAAAGAGTCCTGCAATGAGTTTGGCTATTTCTTTGCGGAATACTACACAAGTCGAACAAGCTGTAGCAATATGAAGGATAACGGTTACCATCAAATTATCCCCACCTTCAAAATGGGATCCCAGAAAGTACTTGCTCAATTCTAAATGGCCGCTACTACTAACCGGTAAAAATTCGGTCAATCCTTGGACGACTCCCAGAATAATCATCTGGACAATATCACTCATCTTTTGACTTTACCGAAAGAATTGCATAAATCTGTACGATCAAACCTGCCAAAATGAATATCGGTGCTAAGACAGTACGTCTGGCGCTATAGATGATCGACTCATCCCACACATCTGGTGAAGGCATCCAGCCTCCTGACATGAGGATCATTCCTAAGGCGATTAAACCTAAACCGATAAAAACATACATAAACTGTTTTTTCCCATAGGTCATGACAGGATGTGTATGCACATTTGGACTGAATGAACTTTCGTGTTTCCAATCCGCCGGTTTGTTTCCGGAGACAGGCTGGGAAGGCGTGTTTGCTTTCTTGGATTTTGATTGGGACATAATGAATGATTATGTTTGAATGAATTTTAGAATATGCAGTTTTACAAAAAAACTATGAATGACAGGACCCGCAAGCAGTAAGACGAATAGAGTTATAAAAAAATTGTTTAACTCAAAAAGTTCACTGAACCACTTGAAAGTTGTAGTAAGTACAAGTAAAATGAGCCCAATGCAACCAATGGCGATCAAAGCACTTGCCAGCCCAAAAATAAGTGATCTTTTGCGGTAGGGTGACAAAATTGTTTCTCTCTGTGCACCCATGTTCACCAGTGCTGTGATAACCTGCGAACGATCCTTGACGTATACTCCACTGAGATACCACATGATCAATCCACAAATCAATCCAAATAAGATAAAAGAGAGAAATCCAATTCGACTCAATTTTCCCAGGAGCTCGCCACTGCTGGCAGGAAGGCTGTCAGAAGGAGAGATATTGGTCCACCATGTAGAATGACCAAAATGCTCATTGATATCTTTTTTGATTTTTGCGGAAGCTTCCGGCGATACAGATTGATACAAAAGCAAATCCAGGAAAGGATTTTCTCCTGCTTCGATAAGTTCCGGTGGCAACTCTGCTGACATCTCCCGAAGCGCTTTCTCTTTGCCCACAAACTGAATACTGCCGGAGCTTACGTCAGATCGGGCTTGAAGCCAAGACTGCAGCAACTTTAAACTATCAGCAGGATAATTCCTCGACAATTCAATGATGTCGGGAGATTTTCCAGACAGGCGACTATTGATTTGAGAGGTCTGAAGCCAAAACAAAAGGCTGATTCCTACGAGGAATAAGACCATAGCCAAGGTGAGTACATAGGAAAAGTACCCTGAATTTTGCTCTGTATTGACTTTGGACATAAGGCCCAAAGGTAAAGATATTGTTCTTTTTTATATATGAAAAAACAACATTTAAAGATGCATTTTCTTTTGAAATCTACACCAATTGCATGAGGGGTCAAATATTGTACTAGAATACACGCTTCAAATTATACGTTAGTTTGAAGAGGTGATGATGTCAAAAGTCCAGGCTGATGCTTTCTCAGTAAAAAGAGGCTTGGTTTTAGACCAGGTGCTGCGAAACAAGTCCGACTGCCTGTATTTTTCCAGAGCCTCGGCGTTCTGCCATGTGCTCCATGTACATAGGCAAAGTGGTTCGTCCGCATCAGCCAGCAAATCCAATTCTATACAGCCTTCAAATGCTAAAATATGCGATTTTGTTTCTTCAAAAAGGGTACGGAACAAGTGGATGCTTTCCACAGAAAATTTCATCCTGACGAGTCTTCTTATCATGAGCCCTGTTGTACAGTGATCGAAATGTGAGAGATGTGCGAAATGTCATCAGAATGTCTCATTTTTTCAGGGAGTAAAAAACAGAGGTATCCCGAATCATTAAAAAAATATTTACTGTTCAAATCGCTTTTGCTTTTGAATTCTGAAGGACCGGCCATAATGGACTCTTTCTGAGGAATAAATATTTCAATTTGCTTGTCAATAAAATGCTTGAAAAAGAAGTCCCGATGTAGATTGGTCCAGGCATGATAAAATTTATCAATAAAAAAAATTCTGCAACTGAATCTTTCCTGTGCAAACAAAGGTTTGAGAGCTAGTTTAACCTCTCGTTCATCTGCCTGTGGAAATTCAGATCCAACGCCCCATTCGTTTCTTTCAATAGCATGGATGGCACGTGTTACAGAATCCGTGAACATATTGCTGTCTTCACTTAGCTTGAGAATAAAATCCGGTTTTTGATCACCTGAGATCAAATCCAAAAGTCCGCTATCCTGACAAATAATATAATGTGACAAAAACTTACCCATTAAGATGGCCGGCTCTCGGTTTGCATCTTCCAACCAGATGATATGGCAGCTGCCTTCCGGAAAATTGGTAAATACGTTTTGAAAAATATAAGCTGCTTGCATCAAGTCGCCATCATTCAAGTTGTGATAAATATCTTCCTGAATGGCAGTAGGGAGCGATTTCAAAATCCTGGCTTTCCAAATGGCCAATTGAATATTTTGATTACCCAGATTGCTGGTCCAGGTAATGATTGTCGGTTGATGGCCGGATTGAGTCATTTTTTAATTGAAAATAATTTGCCAAATTACGGTGTTACATGCCAAATCCAGTCAATCCGGTCTTCGTTTTTTTTGCAAAAAAGGCGATGCAGCAGTGCCTATGGTAAATTTATCTCCATGAAGGATTAAAATGCGTTGATATATTGATCCGTCAATTCTAAGCATGGTTTTTGGAAGCGAAGCTGTTGATAGGAGAAGAGTGAGATTTGAAGAAATGAAAAATATTGCCGATGATTTGAAAAAAAATCCATTGAACTTTGGGAGGCTGTAGAATTCGCCATACCTTAAAGCCTCAGCAAAAAACGAAATTATTATGACAAAAGATCCCAAACATCTGCGCAATATTGTCTTACTTGGGCATAGCCACTCAGGAAAGACCTCCCTTGCCGAAACGATGTTATACGAAGCTAAGGCTATAGGCAGAAAAGGAAACGTTGAAAACAATAATACGGTATCAGACTATACTGATATTGAGCAAGAGAGGAGGTCAAGCCTTTTTAGTACTTTGATGCATGTGGGTTGGAAGGATTCCAAGATCAATATTATAGATACTCCTGGATCTGATGATTTTGTAGGAGAGATACTTTCTTCAATGAAAGTTGCAGATTTAGGTGTAATGGTCCTAAATGCTGCACATGGTGTTGAAGTAGGTACTGAATTGATCTGGGAATATCTGGAAGAAATCAACCTTCCGACAATCATTGTGATCAATCAATGTGACCATGAGAAAGCCGATTTTGATAATACATTGGAGCAAGCCACTGCAAGATTTGGACCCAAGTTGATTCCATTCCAGTACCCCTTAGGAGCGGGTTTGGGATTTCATCAGATCATTGACGTTTTGCGGATGGTGATGTATGATTTTTCGCCAGATGGTGGAAAACCAATCAAAAAAGAAATACCTGAATCCGAGAAAGCAAAAGCACAAGCGATGCACAATGCAATCGTGGAGGCTGCTGCAGAGCATGATGATACTCTGATGGAGCATTATTTTGAAACAGGCACTCTGGATGAGATTGAACTTGCTTTTGGTCTCCGCAAGGGCATTGCTCATCACGATATCATACCGGTTTTCTGTGCATCTGCTACAAAAAATATGGGTACGGGGAGAATCATGGGATTTATCAATGATGTCTGCCCCTCGCCAGACGATCGGCCAGCAACTAAAACTAAGCAGGGGGAGATATCCATCAAGGCTACCGGACCTACATCGATTTTTATATATAAAACTATGACAGAACCCAAGGTTGGAAGGGTATCTTATTTTAAAGTGTATTCCGGAACTTTGAAGTCGGGAGACGAGCTTATCAATGTCGGCAATCGAGCCACAGAGAGGATCAATCAGATTTTTATCTCCAATGGAAAAAATCGCGAACCTGTACAAGAATTGATAGCAGGAGATCTGGGCGTAGTAGTAAAACTGAAAGATAGCCATACAAACAACACACTAGCTGCCAAAGGTATGGATGTCGAGATATCGCCAATTCCATTTCCGGAACCCCGAATTCGTACTGCTTTCCAAACCGCCAATAAAAATGATCTCGAAAAGCTGGTGAAGGACATACATGACTTACAAGAAGAAGATCCTACATTGATTCTTGAACAGTCACAGAGGTTAAAACAGAATATTTTGCATGGCCAGGGCCAAATGCATTTGGATCTTGTCAAGTACCGAATAGAAAAGCTTCACGGAGTTTCTATGGAGTTTATTAAACCACGTATTCCTTATCTTGAGACCATCACTAGGGCAGCTGATACGATGTATCGCCACAAAAAGCAATCCGGTGGAGCAGGTCAGTTTGGTGAAGTGCATATGCGAGTAGAACCCTACTACGATGGTATGCCGGATCCTGCAGGATTGACCACTAGGAATAAAAGTGTCGAAGATCTGCCTTGGGGTGGAAAACTGGCCTTTTATTGGTGTATAGTAGGTGGATCCATCGATGCAAAATTTTCCAATGCTATCCACAAGGGAGTGATGAACAAAATGATGGAAGGTCCTCTGACCGGTTCATATTGTACAGACGTTCGAGTCTCTGTATTTGACGGTAAGATGCACCCTGTGGACAGCAATGATATGGCTTTCCAGATAGCCGGTACGATGGCCTTTAAAGAGGCATTTCATCAGGCAGGGCCTCAGATTCTGGAACCAGTTTACGATCTTGAGATCCTCTGTCAGGATACAGCCATGGGTGATATCATGGGTGATCTCCAAACCAGGAGGGCAATCATCATGGGGATGGACTCTGAGGGGCATTATCAAAAGATCAAAGCGAGAGTGCCTTTGGCTGAAATGCACAATTATTCTTCAACTTTAAGGTCTCTCACTCAGGGTAAAGCAAAATTTAGTATGAAATTTGCAGAATATGGTCCTGTGACTCCTGATATCCAGCACAAACTTATAGAAGATTACCAGGCACATCACAAAGAACACGAGGAGTAAGCATATCAAACCGTGTGTATGATACTATTTCCCGGGAAGAAATAGTTGGATGATAATTTCAGCTAGCTACTGATTTTACACAGTATCGTTGTTGTAAAAATGGCTCAATAAGAGGAGTCTAAAGGCTAGCTATTTGTTGATGATTGTGTTTACTTATTGGTGGAAGGATAAATATTCGTAATGAGTATTTACATAATACAGAAGGTAAAATCTTTCTGCTATATCATCGCAGCTATGGAAGCACAAAATTGGATCTGATTCGTTCTTCTTATACATCAATTTTAAATTCAATGATAAAAGATTGTAATTTTTGGATGTTTATCCCTTATTCAAATTTTTACGATCTGATGGATTTTTATATTGGTATTGACATTGGAAAGGGTATGTCTCCAGCCTGAAATGATATCAGTTTTTTAGCATTGTAAAAAATTCTTTTTACCTGATGTTAGAAGTGATTTTTTCTCAAGCAAGTTTGTATTAGGAGAATTTCTTATAAAGCTCGTTTGTAAATATTTTGATTTTATGAAACAACTATATAAATTTTTGTCTTCGAGGTATCAGAATTTATTTTTGGAGTATAAAGTAAATTTTGCACCAAGATATGGAAATGGTTTGCCACCTCATCTTCAATTGTATGAATTGATCAATTCTCAGAGATCGGATTACAAGCGATTATTGGAGCAATGTCTGGAGTTCAAAACTCACTTTTTCGAATTTAAAGTGTTGAAAGATGAATCGAATCCGGAATTACCCGCTTGGAATAATGGATTTTTACCGGGATTGGATATTGTAACATTGTATTGCTTAGTGGCTTTGATCAGACCTAATGTTTATCTGGAAATTGGTTCAGGAAATTCTACGAAAGTCGTTAGACAAAGTATTCGGAAAAACAATCTGCAAAGTAAAGTGATTTCAATCGATCCACAACCTCGAGCAGAGATTGATGCACTCGCGGATGTGGTCATTCGACAAACTCTGGAGACTGCGACTTATTCAATCACAGATGCTTTGGATGAGAACGATATTTTATTTATTGATAACTCACATAGGATTTTGCCGAATTCAGATAGCACTGTTTTTTTTCTGGAAATACTTCCGAGGTTGAAGAAGGGGGTAGTGGTTCATTTACATGACATCTATTTGCCCTATGATTATCCGCAGTTTATGTGCGATAGATTTTATTCAGAACAATATGGATTAGCGATTTATTTGTTGGCCAACCCTGATAGATATAAATTTATACTCCCGAATTATTTTGTTTCGGAGGATTCAGAGTTGTCCGGAGTGCTCGACGAAGTTTGGGAAAATCAAAGTCTCAGGCAGGTAGAGAAGCATGGTGGCTCATTCTGGTTTGTAATACAATAAGCAAATTTTTCCAGGAGCAGTGTGGTACAGAAAGATGCTGTCGTTTACTTGAGAGGGAACACCTCAGAGCTAAATATGGTCTGGAACAGGACTTTTTATAAGTTTTTTGATCTTAATATTTTTCTGGGTTTATTTCAAAATTTCAGGTATGTTTGTGATGTACAAACTACTTATAATTATAGATGAGCAAGAATATCCAATGGAGTGCCCTACTCCTCCTGAGTATTATGCTGAGCAGCTGTTTGCCATTTAGTAAGCTGGATAAAGAGATGAATTCTAACAAGTATTCTCTTGAGTATGTGAGCGATTCGCAGATAAGGTATAACCAAGGGGACATTGCGGTGAGGCTGGATAGTATTATTATACCCGAGAATCTTTTAAAAAAGGAAACTGTTGGGAAAACAAAAGTTTGGGTTGTTATTCCTTTAATTCTGATTAATTTTTGGTTTTTCAAAGGAGAGTATACACCCGGATATGCAATGTTTAATCAAAATGTGAACAGAGTGATTGAAAAGACACTCTATGATGAAATGACCAGAGCTGGTCATTTTAAAATTAGTGACTCTAGTGAATATTCTTTAGTGATTCAAGTAGAGAAGTTTGAAGTAAGAAACTGTTATTATAGAGGCGGCATGACTTTATTAGCAAAGTTTTGGACTGGCGGATTTTCAGAAGATGTACCCGGAGAAGGAAATTCGGGTATGAAGATAAAGTATACAGTTTTGAAGAATGGGCAAGAAGTCCATTCCAATATCATCAATTCCAAAAACACAGTTCCGGATTTAATGAATGAGGACTTCGAAATTTCGAAGCCGTATTTAATTTTTGCCAATAATGTAGCTGTAGCATCCTCTCAAAATTTAAAATTGAGCTTGGGAAAATTGATTGAGGATTTGAATTCCTATTTTGATCAGCTTGAAAGAAAATGAATTATTAGGATGGTGTCTTTTGATCTATTCTTTCCTAAAGTAGTGTGATTTTAATGAATGATAGTTTATTCATTCTTGAAGACTCTCCTTTGAATTTCGTCTTCTCATTTTTTACAAATTGCCGGTTTTGCCCTTTTTTCAATTAAATGTAGAAGACTTGGAAATTACTCAATTGTAACGAATATATTGTTTCTCATCTGGAGAAGTATTCATGTTATTGAGTGTCAAGAGAATTTTTTGGATTTTACTGACTACAGTTATTTGTAGCTTAATGATTGACCAGTGCGCCTGTTTGACAATTTTGGCCAATATTTTGAATCCTCAATTTCTATTGTTTAAAGTTTCACCAGAGAGAATTGAAATTTGTCAAGGAACTAAATTTTTAATCTTTATCAGTTAAAGAGGTGAGGAAATAAGGTTTTTGTTATTATTTGAGTTTGGAGCAAGAGTCACCATATCTTATATATTTTTAGGGAATTACTAAGAATATGAAAAATAGTATATATATTTGCTTATAGACTTATTAATCATCTGATACAAAGTACTCACCCAAATCAGAGAAATTTGCACCATAAATGCTGAAACTCCTAAAAGGTTTAAATGATGTATTTGAATTGTTAAACAAAAATCTTATTTAAAATGAAAATTAAAAACGCAGTTTTTGTTGGTATTTTAAGTCTTACGATGATAGCTTGTAGTCCCAAGTATTATTCTCCGAATACGCAAAATGTTCCATTGATCACTGAAAAAGGAGAGACCAATCTTACCCTTTCGGGGAATGGAAATCAAATTGAAATTCAAGGCGCATACGGCATCAGTCAAAGTATTGCACTTAAGGCAAATGGGGGTTTGTTTATACCAAAGGATTTGGAAAATGGGAATGGAGGATCCGGAAAATATCTCGAAATTGGTGGTGGGTATTATAAAGCTTTGAGCAACAACTTAGTGTTTGAGACTTACGGGCTCATTGGTTTTGGCAACTTCGAGAACCACCTGCCATCTACCACAAGTACCAATCCCCAGACCAAGGGTGATATATCTGCAAGTTTATTTAGGATCGGAATTCAGCCCAATTTTGGCTATAAATCAAAATATTTTTCGGCAGCATTGTCTTCCAGATTTGTTAATTTGTCTTACAGCAGCATTGAGGGCGATCTCATTTTTGAAAACGAAAATCAAGCTGAATACTTAGACAATAATGCTTCCAATTTCTTAATAGAACCTGCAGTAACGATAAGGGGTGGGCTTGAAAAAGTTCAGCTTCAGTTTCAAGCAGGAGTGAGTATGAATGTCTCGAATAACAACTTTAGACAGGATAAATCATTTTTAACACTAGGATTGAATTTTAATTTCAGGTAACTGAGGAGATAGAGTTCACACGTTTAAGCTATATTGATTTAGTAAGGGTCATTATTTAATCAAGGCTTGAGGATTCAATTTTGACCCAATGCTGTGTGAAAATGTGAACGAAAAAGAAAAGAGAACTTAGTCCAAAATGGGATGACTTAAGAATTAGGATCAGATTCTACAAGTACTCTATAATGAATAGATCTAATTTAATTCATGACCTTCTTGCGTTTGTTTATGAAGAGAGGTATTGTTTTTATTATGACTGTGCGTAGTTTCCTAGCATTTTGATCTTGATAGATTGTATACAACTTTAACTTATATTGATCGCAGACTGTTTCATATTAAAGGCCTTATGCATAGATGGTGAGAACGGAGGTTATCGTGAAACCATTTTTAGGTTTTGGATATGTAGGATTATTTTAAGATTAAATCTTGCCAATTCTGTTTTAGTCAGTTGCCATGTTGAGTGATTTCTTTTGGAAATTTGTCAGCGATAAGGTTCAAATTTATTCCATGTTCCATATAAGCTTTGAGTCCATCTAAGACTGTTGTGAATCCACCAACACTGTCTTTAATAGTTGCCAGCAATTCGTTTCCTGTTTTATGGAACCCGGAGTGCATTATCATGACGTAAGTATCACCATTCATTAAGGATTTAAAATTAAACTCGACAGTCGTTGTTGGGACTTCCCATTCAATCACAATTTTCTCATTTGGTTTAATTTGGCGTACGAAAACTGAAGTAGAAACATTATACATTTCCCATTCCCAGTGGATTGTGTTTCCTTCTATTAATTTGTCACTTCCTTTTGTAAACCAGAAGTGTCGGGTAATTTCGGGGTCTACAAATGCATTAAATACTTCGTTTGCCGGTTTCCTGATGAGCATTCCTGCCTCAGCAGTATTTGGTTGATTAAAATCCATAGATGATTATTGAATTGGTTTTGAAATTATAAATGAGGTGCAATAAAATTTAAATTAGATTGAACTCCTATTTCCGCTTTTTGGTTATCCAGATTTTCTAAATGTTGGCCATGCGGTTTAACCAAAGTATACAATTGAAAGTAGTACTTTGTTTAGATTTATTGATTGAAATAATGTGCAAGTGTGAATTGTAGGATGAGTTTGATTGGTAGTTTTCTTTCTAATTGTTGTTTCGCTTGAGCGAAATTTACACTGTCTTTTAGGAAGTCTAAATCGGTGAGGTAAAAGTGTCATTGATTTTCCGCATTCAGGGCAGGATATGTTTGTTCAGAGCCACTGTGAAATGGTCTGTTAAGTGTCTATCTACATTCTAAACATACTTTTTTATGTCCCATTACTTTCCGTTGTTGTGTCGTTGTTTAAGCTGCCGCAGAAAGTGAGTATCTGCGCTGATTACAGTTGCGCTTGGCTTGCGAGTTGAGCTTTATGCAAATAGGCGCAGATACTTTGTTCGATGACTATCTTTCATTTTTTCTCTTCTTATACAGAGGGGCGGGCTTATTTCGGATATTTTGAATGAGATTCACTACCAAAACATTTTTCGCATTGTTTCATCTGAACTCGGTGGCTCAACAGGTCTAAATTTTTCAGGTACAAATCCTTCGGCGTGTTTTTGAAAATGCAAATAATGTTTACCGCCTTTTGGGTGTTCAATTTCAAGGGAATAATCTCCATCTGAAAGGCAAAGCGTATCAAAAAGCATTTGGGTATTTCCGCTTACTTTTAGTTCTACAAGTTCTTGTTCTACAATATCTTGTGTCAATTTATTGACAATTTTATAAATGCCATAATCACATTTATTGTACTCAGATTTTGGTAGCCAAACTTTCAGTTGTTGACAATCTGTATAATGAACAAATTCGGCAGTGAGCAACCCTATTTTATCGGCATTCTCACCTGTGTTTTCTATCAAATGAAGTTCGATAAAGCCGTTGTGTTGCGCCATTTTATTTTTTTAGTTGTTGTGTGTGTAGCTTGTTGCTTGTCTAACCTGTTTTATACTATCTCCGTTTTTTTCATTGTGAAGTCAACCATTTATCTACAGCCGTTTTGTATTTATTTCGTAGTGCTATAAATCCAGGTTTAGGCTCTTTGTTCAATTCTTCTTGAATTCTTAACATGTTACGGCGAAATTCATTTTTGTATGCTTTAAATCGGGTATCTAATACTTGGCATATTCCATCAACATGTAACAATGTTACTTTATATTTTTGGTTTTCTTCTAAATCGAATTGTAATAGCTCAAGCTCTGTTGCCACACGCTCCAACGTGAAATTTAGAGGTTTTATAAATAATTGGGGATTTTTTACTTCGTTGTGCACCATATAAGCATACACCGCCATATAGTCATAGTTTGATTCACAATGGTTTAAAATTTCTATAAATACTGAATCTATGTTTTCTATACGCTTCAAGCTTGTTAGGGCCGCCTCTTTAAGTTGAACATCTTTATCGTCTATATAACTTAAAAGCCGATTGACATTTGTTGTTTCTTGCATTTCCTTCAGGATGTTTTCATAATGCAATTTTTGTATTGCCTTCTCGTCTTTTAATAATTTGCCCAAAAGCTCCCTTGGTAAAAAGTGAAAGGCCAGGCCAATAAGACACCCAGTCAATAAAAGATTTTTATATATATTGGGTGAATCGGTATTGTGCCATTCAGTATTTGACATGACAGCATATGGTATAAGCATTAATAAAGGCATCCAAATGGCTCCATATTCTACCACGATAAGTCCTAACATATTGTTAGTACCGGCTACCTTCACATCCACATTAATTGAAGTTGTATAATAAATTCCTGCCATCAAACATAGCCAGCCAATGCAAATGATGATGTTTCTTTTAACTTTAGTTTCAGCAATCCAGTCAAAACCTCCTTTGTACGCAATATTTATTGTGAGCATCAAACTGGATACAATATATGCCGCCAACACAACAAAAATTATTAAACTCCAACCAACGAGCTGATCGCCTGTTCCTTTAGGTTTGTAGAGATTAATGATAAGTAGACCTATATAAGATATCCCTGTAAGCACAAAGAGCAGATTGTTTAACATCGGTTTAATATTTGTATCATGTAATTTTTGATTTTATTTCATAAACGTCAGACTGTGAAAATACCATTTTTCTGTTTTCAAATGCATAAATCACCTGGTAAAATTTCATATAACCGAATTTTAGACGTGATAAAGGCAGTATATTTATTGACTGCTGAATAGTTTGCAAAAAAATTAAGCCCTCCCACGAGCTTAAAACAAGCCAATTTTGACCTGGACTCATGTCTTGTTGCTAGCGGGACAAGATGTTCTGGATATTGACCTTCAGCACGAATCTTCCGACACGGGTTTTCCAACTACAATTGTAAAATCCAGAAGCAAGCAATACTTGTATCTTTGTTCCGGCTGATATGCCATTGCAATCATTTAAAGATCTATAAAATCCAATAGCCGGAAAACTCGTTTTTTTTATCCATAAATCCAAACTTGCTACTTGTACTCTTTATAATACAGGTAGACTCAAAGTGGAGCTCATAAAAATCTTCTGAACATCATTTCTATCCTATCCCTTAATATTGAGTCCCCATATGATCAGATGATTACCTGGAGGCTTCCGCTTCATTCAACGCAGGATTAAATCGAAGCAGAGCTTCGTTTAATCCTTGTATGTTAGTGACTGCCTTTCTTTACGTCCGCTGTTTGTCGTTCATAAATAGTCGTCAAATTTGTCTCAAATGCAGGAAAAGCAACAACTGTAAACCAGTCCTTTTTGAAGTTGGTTAGTTTACTTGATGCGGTCTCCATAAATTTCATATGCCCTGTTGTTTGGTCGTTGATTGAAATAAATGTTTCTGCTAAATGAATTTCAATTACAATACGGTCAATGGTATAATTGTCAATTTTATATGCTTTGATTAAAGTTATGTCGTCCCAGCTTATAGTCTTAGTTTCATTGTTAAGTTGAATTTTAAACGAATTTTTGTCATAAGAAAAAATGCCGTCTTGATATGCAGGGAAATTCTCTTGAGGAGTATTTTTAATATCCTCAATCATATCGTCCATATTTAGAGTGTCTGAAAACCAAACTTTGGGATGCTCAACAGCAATAGCAGTCAAGACAACTGCCGATAAACTTATTAGCAGCATAGGAAGTCCGCCTGATGTGTCTTTGTCCCTAAAAAATATCGCAAGTCCACCTACTAAAAATAGAGATGAGATGATGAAAATAAGCAGTGTCGAAAAAGATGAAAACGGAAGTTGAAAAAGTCGGTCTGCTTTTCGAACTTTTTTATTGTCATTAAACTCAACCCTTTTGTCAAGGAGAAACCAAGCAAATAAAAGTGTCGGTATGCCGAAAGCAATTATTAATAAGATGTTTTGGTCAAAGCGATTTTGTTCTTTTGAATAGAGGTTGTAAAGTCCAACGCCTGTAATTGCAAGGCAGGGAAGAATTAAATTGTCGGTTAATTGCTTTGATATTGGGACTTTCACTTGTCTTCTTTTGTAGTTGCTACCAACGTCAGACTGTGAAAATACCACTTTTCTGTTTTCAACTTCAAAAATCACCTGGTAAAAATTCTTATAATATAATTTTAGACGTGATAAAGGCAATACATGTATGGACCGCCGAAAATAGTTTGCAAAAAAAATTAAGCCCTCCCACGGGCTTAAAAAAAGCCAGTTTTGAGATGGGCTTGGGTAGTTCCAGCGTGGAAAAACACCATTTCGACCCGGACTCATGTCCCTGTTGCAAGTCAGGTAAGATGATCTGGATATTGAGCTTTAGTTCAGTTCAACCACCGATAGCGAATCTTCAAATTTTTAAATGCAATGCACAATAAACGACTTGTATCTGTGAACGAGCTAAGATCCTATTGCACAAATAAAATAATCCTTGAAAACTACATGACCACTTGTTTCAAAAAACCAAGTAGCTATATAAAAATGTAAGCTTTTTACTCAATTCCAATCCCATTGAAGCTTGATTAATCACTGATCATTCTCCTGAACATCCTCTAAGCACCCTCAGCATCCCCTCACAAAATTATTTATTCCCCATAGGATTGACCTCAAAGCCGAGCTACCTGAGCTTCATTCAACACAGGATTAAATCGCAGCAGAGCTTCGTTTATTCCTTGTATGTTAGCGGTTCGGTGTTTTTATTCGTTTATTAATTTCATTAAAGCGTCAATAAAGTTATCTAATTGATTTTTTGTTTCATTGTCAATTAAATTACCTTGTTTGTCAAATTTCCCTTTTATTCCTTGAATTAGTAAACTTGTCTTGTCAGTAAATTTTGCCATTGCAGTTTTCATAATGAGTTGCAATTCTTCGTGTCCTTTTTGTCCACTTGCAGAAGCCGTTATCAACCCAATTGGTTTCTCTGAAAATATTGTTGTCGAAATACACCATTCAATTGCGTTTTTCAGACCACTTGGAATACTAAAAATATATTCTGGTGTACATATAATAATTCCGTCTGCTTCTTCAACACTTTTCCTAAATTCAATTATTTCCTTTGGTGGATTGTCTGTCGAAAGTTCTGGGTCAAAATGTGGTAATGTCTTTAAGTTGTTATATATCGTCAAGTTAAATTCATTTTCTGTTAGACTGGCAATTTTCCCAACCAATTTTAGGTTTGCAGAATTTGAACTTGCACTTCCAATAATTGCTAATATGTTTTTCTTGTTTGTCATTAAATTCAATAGATTTTTTTCTTTGTCGAGATTTTCATACGCTACACTGACCGCTAACGTCAGACTGTGAAAATACCATATTTTTTGTTTTCAAGTACATAAATCACCTGGTAAAATTTCATATAACCTAATTTTAGACGTGATAAAGGCACTATTTTTATAGGCCGCCGAATAGTTTGCAAAAAAATAAGAACTCCCACAGGCTTAAAACATGCCAGTTTTGAGAAAAATTTGGGTCTTTCTAGTGACTATTCTGGTAATCAACTTACTGCCTGATTATCCAAAAGTGAACTTTCTTTCGTGGTAACCCTTGCTCCGAATGATACACGTCATGCGGGATATTTGTCCCATCGAGGTAAAAATGAACGTATTGCAAAGTTGCATAATCTATTGAAACTGCCGCCACCAATGCCAAAAGTGGAAATACCAATTCAATTGCGCGTATTGAT
>Ga0268298_10000339_pt1 | contig 60552 bp, 41 predicted proteins | sample WWTPWeurt_MetaG_FD_194462 | JGI IMG/M metagenome (GOLD analysis project Ga0268298, IMG submission 194462) | Activated sludge microbial communities from WWTP in Nijmegen, Gelderland, Netherland - WWTP Weurt | ecosystem: Engineered > WWTP > Aerobic digester > Activated sludge | place... | reverse complement strand
GCAACCACTCCGCGATGGACTGTATTTGCACTGGGGCGCCATCAATCTCCAATGGTTCCTCGTTGGAGTCTGACAGAATCAAGGCGCTTTGTACTTTTAAGTTTCCAATTGCGTCTTTCACAGCCCGTATTTCCCGATTGCGCGTTGTGGATTGAGCTAAGTTATCAGTGACTTGAATCAGTTGGCGCTGTTCGGGTAAATAGAAATCCACCTCGTAGCCGCCTGCAGACGAGAAATAATGGATCTTATCTGTTTTTCGCCTGAGTGCCAGAAATACCAGGTTTTCTAACAATTTACCGGTGTTGGGTGAAAAACCAAATCCGACAGCATTGATCAGGCCGGTGTCGATCCCATATATCTTCTTGGGGGCAATCTGCTGGCGCTTTATTGAATAATCATAGACGTTCAGGGTGAAGAGTAGCCAGCTGTTTTCCATGTAGCCAATATAGTTCTTGATCGTGTTCACGCTGCCGACTCGAAACTGGTCTTTGAGTTTGTTGAACGACACCAGGTTTGCGGGATTGCTCATCAGATAAAAAGCAAGCTCTCTAATGGTTGTCACCGCTTCAAGCCGGTAACGCGTTGCGATGTCCCGATATAGAACATCATCATAGAGCGTTCGCAGCAAGGGAAGATCTGGGTATTTGAGCGTCTCGGGAATGCCGCCTAATTGCAAGTAGGATAGAAGAGAATTTTGCAAACGGGCCTGATCGGCAGTAGTCATTCGATTCGGATCAGGAAGGGCTTCTCCGCGGAACAGCATGAACTCTTTGAAAGAAAATGGGAACAACTCGATTGGAACGTATCGGCCGGTGAGGCGCGTTCCCAACTCCCTGCTGAGCAAGGATGCGTTTGAACCCGTAATATAAAACTTGAAGCCCATATCCATAAAGCGGCGGACAAAATGTTCCCAACCGTCAATATTCTGAATTTCATCAATGATGAATATTCTTCGCTCGCCAAAGACTTCCATTAATACTTGGTAAAGATCGTTGGCATCCTCTATTTGAAAGCCTAAAAAGCGATCATCCTCAAAGTTGAGGTAGTAGAATTGATCCTGACCTAACCGATGAGCCAATTGTAATAGCAGGGTGGATTTCCCAGCTCGACGCATCCCAGAGATTATTACAGCATGAGGGACCCTGCCCGCCTGCTCCACTTGGGCGAGTTGCGTGCGTAAAATTCCCAAATCGCGGCTCCAAAAGGAATTAAACTGTTCTAATAGCATCGCCTTGATTTGATCTTTTGTCCATCGGGATTTCCAAATATTTTCATTCATAATGAAATAATACTACAATAAGTTTTCATTGTAAATGAAAACTTATTGGCGTTTTCAGCTACCGCCAAAAATAAAAGGATTTGGAGGGCAAGTCGCGAATAGACTTGATGCTGCGTGAGTTTGATTGGAAACTGGGGAAAATAAAAATCGCCCTGTCCACGAATGGACAGGGCGATCTCGTTTCCAGTCAGTTATGCTGCAACAGCGGGGCGAAATTTATACCCGTATACCAGATATGTACCGCGCGGGGCAGATCTTTGTGGTTCTGTAGTGCTCATTTTGATGGTATTCACAGTCTATTATGATCCAAAATTCTAATGGGTATTGAAGAGCTGTCGGAAATTAATCTTTGGATGGCGCTTTAGAGATGGTATGGGTACGTAATCATGCTGAAACATCTTCCTGGGAGGTCGTTTGCGAATTAGTCGTTGTATTGTCGGTTGGGTTATTTTTCAGTCTTTCCTTTCTCCAACTGAGAATCAGCGAATAGACTTTTCCCAAGATTTTCCGTTTTTCGCTTTCTTCTTCGTCAACGATATTATGCAATTTTTCTTCCTTTTCTTCCAAAAACAGGAAGAACTGCTTCGTTTGATTAGGAGATAGTTGAATCGTATTGGTCAATCGCCAATCACCCTTTGTCTCCGACTTTCCTTCTTGATCCTGCTTTCCCTTTTTCGACTTTGTATCATTGGGAATGGTAATAGTGTAGACGGTTTCTCCCACTAATAATCCTTCTTGCTTCCACGTATTAGTCTGTCGCAGATGAGATAGGTGATCGAGAGCTTCGTTTCCACGTAAATGAGTTACCAAATGTAACTGGGCATCCCAAATTACAACTCCCAATTTTGACCATCTTTCTTCATTCCGCCCAGTGACCCATTTCGGGGGCTGGGGATAGGACGAAGAATATAATTTATCAATCAAGTGAACTCCCCATATGCCTTCTTCATTTGTACTGTTCATCTGAAGCCTCCTCAGTTTAGAAAACCGACAGGCTAATGATATCAACAATCTCTCGAAAATCTTGCGGCGTCAGGATGGGCATAACATCAGCACGTTATGCCCAAAAAACCATCGCATTTCACCTTGAATTTGGCGCGGAAGTCATCCAAAGTTCCAGATATGAGATGATAACACAGTACAATATGGAACATCTACAACTTGCAAATGAAGCGCTTGGGCGAACTTAGCAGCCCTTGACAGGAAGAACTGAGAACGGAGGAGCAATCATTCTTACGAAAGTCGTTTCACAATCAATCCAGTTTCTGTCTGACAGCCGAGTTCGTGATGCCTTGATTGAGCAAGAGAGCCCGATGGAAGAAGAGATGGAAATGTCAGAAACCTGAGTCGTTTGCGGCATGGTTCTAAATACAAAAAACACAACCCGGCAAATTTACCAGCCGGGTTGTGTTTTTAGAAAAGCCAGGAAATGGAGAGAATTGAATTTAACCTGCTATGTAACTCTCGGGACAGGGATGGATACAATCGCAACTTTTCTTCAGGCGGGGAACTGCGAATAAAAATTCGAATAAATCTTAATCACATCAACATTAAACAAAACCAAGTATTGCGATGAGCAAAGTATGGTTTGTTATTGGCTTTTCCACTTCACTGATACACGGGGATTGTAAAGCGTAAAGTAGATCTGTATAACGCTTTCCAAGTTGTGATAGTTATGAAAGGTAAAACATCTTAAGGGTCAGCTTCTTCAGTCATAAATTAATTTCCCTTATACCTTCACCAGTTTCAGAATCTTGGTTAAAATTGGCGGTAGAAATTGGAACTTTTCCGAAAAGTTGTATGAGTTCGAAAGATGCAAACAACCCGGGCGCAATACCAAATTCCTGCATGGATTTTTGACGGATACACTATGGAAAAACTACCCTATTTTACAATCGAGTGTGGGCCCAACAAGGGAGAGGTCATCCAGATAGTCGGGGAGTCGTTTTTAATTGGAAGATATCCTTCCAGTGATTATATTATCCCCAACGAAAAGATTTCACGTCGACATATTCGCGTGTTTCGTCGAGACGAACGTTGGATGCTGGAAGACCTTCAGAGTAGAAATCATACCCGGTTAAACGGGGCAGAAATGGAATCCGCCAAGCCAGAATTATTAGCAAGTGGGGATGAAATTCAATTAGCCGCTCAGATCGTATTACGCTTCTATGACCCAGAATCAACGATGAACGATGAAAACCGTATCTTGAGGGATGGTCTATGGATGGATATCACCAATCATGATGTTTACGTTCACAACAAACGTTTAGATCCTAAATTAAGCCCGTGTCAATATAGAATTCTTTCTTTGCTGTATGATAAAAGTCTTTCAAAATCACTCATCGCCAGCAAGGAAGAGATAGAGGCAACAGGTTGGCCGGAGCAGCGTGGCATCAATCACCAAATGATTGATGCCGAAATTCACCGTCTACGGAAGAGGTTGACGGAGTTAGAGCCTGAACATGATTTTATTCAATCTGAGCGGGGATTCGGAAGGTATTTCGTTCAATTTTCTAGACGCAAGTAGATTAAATTGCGGTGCTGTTTTTTGGGAATATCCCCATTTTCTGGGGATATTTTGGGATTAAAAGGGCGTCTTTGGAAAACAATAGCAAACAACTAATATGGCCAAAATTATGCCAGATTAAAGCAGATTCCTAAGATTTCACGTTTACAGGTCCTTGCCGAAAGACAAAATCGAACTGTAAGTTTCAATTGTGGAATCGTAAGTTTTTCACATAATTACGTCAGGGTTTCGTCAAGTGGAATAGTGGGATGTTTCATAAAATGTCACCAAGATAGAAGAAAGAAACTTCATAAATCCGAACAAAAGGAGTAACCATGAACGAGTTCCAGAAGAAGATGCACACGCAATTGATTCTACGGAGCCAGCTGATCATGCTCCACCTTGAACAGGAACGCGGGGAACAACTACGCAGCCAAAACGAGGTCAATGTTCAAGTTGACCACACCATGCGCCGAAAACTTGATCGAATTGCAGCCGCGCTCAAGCGGTTGGAACAGGGCAATTTCGGTAAATGCCTCTCTTGCAGGCAGGCAATCGACGAGGAACGCCTCGAGTGCAACCCTGAGGCCGAACTTTGTATCCACTGCCAGCGGAGAATCGAACGCAAACAAATCCCCTCCCACAGTTACGCGTACGCCTAACCCCAAGAAAGGAGAATGCAATGAACGCTTACAACTCTTTCGCCAGCGCCAAGGACGAGGTAGTAGCGGTCGTCGACGTTGATCAACTCGCCAGGGATGCCCAGGAACGCGGGAAAAAGATCAATCAGGAAAAAGACGCGGATGCCATCAGTGCCCTGATCAAGGTTATCGGGACCCGAAGCCACCGTTATGCCTTGGTTGCCGAGCAGGATGACCGCGGCAGGAAGGCTTACCAAAAAGCGGGATTCGAGATCATCTCCGTCAATGGAAATCGCTTCGAGGAAGTGATCCGCTTCATCAACCAGCGCGGCGAGGCGCTCAGGAGCGGGCGAGTGCGCCACCTTGTCCTAGTCACTACAGATACGACCTTCACCGTTCTAGCCGATCAAGCTGACCCGAAGGCAACAACGGTTTCCTTCTGGGCTCCTGAATCCAGCATTCCTCGCGAACTGACCCTGCCTCCATACGACTTCCGCGACCTGGACGAAATGCTGCCTGGATCGCCCAAAGTAGCCATCCTGATCGATTTCGAAAACATCTGGTATGGCGTCAAGAATAAGATTGGCGTGACGCCAGGCTTGGAGGGCATCATCGAGGCGATCAAAAAAGTGGGAAATGAGTTTGGTGAGGTCAAGAAGATCACAGCCTACGCGGACTGGGAACTCCTCGGCAAGGAAGTCCAGCGAAACATTCAACGGGAACTTGTCCAGATGGATGTGGATACACAATATCTCATCAACATCCGTGGCAAGAACACCGCCGACATGCGTGTCGCAAATGACATGCGCGACATGATCGAACGAGGCTCAGGCGGACGCGACGATGTGGATACCATTCTGCTCGCGACAGGCGATCGGGACTTCCGCGACATCGTCAAAACCGCCATCCAGCGCGGCAAAAAGGTAGTCATCATGGCGGTAAGGAACGGGGTGAGCGCTGAACTGGCGAATATCGCCTCCGAAACCCGCTACATTGACGATTACATCAAGCAGGCTGCCAAGCCCAATGCCAGCAACGACAAAAACCTGCCGGTAGTCCGCCCATGGACACCCAGCGCGGCTTTCATCCTCAAATTGGCGAGTCAGATCAATGGGGCTGACAAATCATGGATCCCGAACAGCGACTTGGAAGCACTTGGCTTCACAGACCTGCCAAACATGGTGCAACATTACGTTGAAGGTGGTCTGATCGCCCGCGAAACGAAGACAGGTGCAGATGGTCAAACCGTCAACGGCATCAAGCTCAACATGCGGAATACAGTAGTGCAGGCAATTACCCGCCTGCTCTGGTGGGCTCCCGATAGGATCACCTACTGCCATCGCAAGGGTATGCCGTATGTCGACTCGGCCTTCCTGGCAAAGGGGTTCTCCATGGATAAGAACTTCCAGTCTTGGGGGATTGGTCAAACTCGGAACGAGGCAAATGGCTGGTTGGACCTGCTTGCCAGGCATGGGGTGATTGTCAAAAAGACCCAGCCCCATAAGGACACGCCCGAGCATACGATCACCACCTGGTGGCTGCCAGAAGCCGAAAGTGAGCAGATCGCGATACCAGCCAATAACTGGCCCACATCACAACCGTCTGCAACCCCGGGTGATGAAGAACGCTTGCCCAATAAGCGAACGCCTACGGATAGCCCGATAAGCGTCTGGCAAAACTTCATCGGCGCTCCAGCCTGACCATCACCTAACACACTGGGGCCGGAGGTTCAAAACCTCTGGCCCCAAAGGAATAACGAAAGGATAAAACCATGTCAACGCTTGTGAATGCACTTGGAGCTGGAGGATTTGGCGTATTCTATGGATATATTACCCTTTACATCCTCAAGAGGTATCTTCCTCCTCTTTCAAAAGAAACGCTCAAGATCAGGGAATTGGTCAGCGCGTTACTAACGCTTACAGCCGGCGGCATAATGGGGGTCATGGTACGGAATATTGACGGCGTGAACTACATCGGAGTTTATGGAATTGGATTAATGCTGGGAAGCCTATGCAATGTGGCATTAACGCTCTGGATAGGATTTAACTCGAAAAACAAATAAGATCATGACATCTGATGGCGCTCCACAGTCTTCCGCGTTAGCGCCCTCATGCCAATTGAGAATCATAACAGCGGTTTCTTGCCACTCCTCCCACAATCGCATATACTCAAAAAAATCCGACCAACACGAGAAGGGAGTCTCCATGTCCAACATCATCGGCCAATCGCTCGGACGCTATCACATTCTCGAACAACTCGGCGAGGGCGGAATGGCGACAGTTTACAAAGCCTACGACACGCGCCTCGAAACAGACGTGGCGGTGAAGGTCATCCGCACCGAGAACATTTTGCCGAGTGTTCTGGAGCGGACGCTCAAACGCTTCGAGCGCGAGGCCAAGGCGCTGGCGCGGCTGACTCACCCTAACATCGTCAAAGTGACGGATTACGGCGAACACGAGGGGCGTCCTTACCTGGTGATGGTCTATCTGCCGGGCGGGACGTTGAAACAGAAACTCGGCAAGCCCATGCCGTGGCAGGAGGCGGTTCGCCTGCTGCTGCCCATTGCCCGCGCCCTCGATTTTGCCCATCGCCAGGGGATGATCCATCGGGACGTGAAACCCTCCAACATCCTCATCACTGCCGATAGCGAACCCATGCTGACCGATTTCGGCATCGCCAAAATCCTGGACTTGGAGGAGACGCAAGACCTGACCGGCACCGGCATGGGCATTGGCACGCCTGAATACATGGCTCCCGAGCAATGGACGGGAAAGGCTTCGCATCTTTCGGATCAATACGCGCTGGGCGTGGCCTTCTACGAAATGCTGACCGGCCGTAAGCCCTACACCGCCGATACCCCCGCCGCGATTTTGCTCAAACAGGCCACCGAACCCCTGCAGCGTCCCACCGCCTTCGCCCGCGACCTACCCGAAAAAGCGGAGAAGTTATTGCTCAAGGCGCTGGCAAAAAATCCCGATGACCGTTTTGTGAGCATGGGGGAGTTTGCATGCGCGCTGGAGAAGACAGTTATCGGTGACCAATTATCAGTAAGCAGCAGGCAGGCGGTAGAAGGCGGGGCAAGGAAGCAAACCACGCTGGATATGCAGGCAACGGTGAACCAGGCGATGGAAGGTTCAACCGTCAAGAAGAGATTCGCATCGCATCCCACGTCAGAGGCCGCGCCAGCCGCGTCGTCGAACCTGCTTCGCTATTGGCCATTCGGACTAATCGCCGCACTGGTGGTGGCGTTGATCTTCGCGCTGACAGCAAACACGAACAGGGGCGCAAATTCCTTTCTCACCGAAGCGCCTGTTATCGTGACAGAACCGCCAATTGCGACAGAGGCTCCTGCTGTTTTGGATGAAATCACCGATCCCAATGGTGTGACCATGCGCCTCGTCCCTGCCGGGGAATTTACGATGGGCGGTTCGGCGGATACGGCTTATGCTGAGTGCGAGAAACTATATATCGGCGGCACATGCGATCGCGACATGTTTCTTGATGAAGAACCAGCACACACGGTTTACCTGGACACTTTTTACATGGATAAATATGAAGTTAGCAATGCCGCGTATCGCGATTGCGTTAGCAATGGTGCCTGCCAGCCGCCAACAGATATGAGTTCAGACACGCGTTCCAGTTATTATGGCAATTCCTCCTACGATGACTACCCTGTAATTTACGTAACCTGGGATATGGCAAATGTATATTGTAAATGGCGTGGTGCAAGATTGCCATCCGAGGCTGAATGGGAAAAAGCCGCGCGTGGTTCCGACGGAAGGATATATCCATGGGGCAACAGCTTCGATGGCAACAAGGTCAATTTCTGCGATGTAAATTGCTTCCTTGAATGGGCGAACAAATACTATGATGATGGGTACGTCGATACTGCTCCTGTGACCGCGTATTCCAAAGGAGTAAGTGGTTATGGAATTTTCAATCTGGCCGGCAATATTTGGGAATGGGTGGCCGATTGGTACAATCCCTATCCGGGAAACACGACAAGCAACAACGCCTTTGGCACAAAATATCGCGTGTTGCGAGGCGGCTCATGGTTCGACGATGGTAGCTACCTCCGCCTTATGAGTCGATACATGAACGTTCCTTCCGACTCCGGCTTCTACCTCGGTTTTCGTTGTGCGCTCTCGCCTTGATGCTGGATTTCTGATATTTATGAAGCGATGGGCAGGGGAAAAGATGAATTATCAAAGATGAAGGATGAAAAAAGCCCGCCTCCCTGTGACCGCAAGGTCTCATGGAGGCGGGCGGTTTTTACCCGTTGGTTGTCTCGTCGCTTTCCATTATCACTTTCTGTCGCTCCCTCCTCCGCGCGATAATCACCGAAATATTATCCGCGCCGCCGCTCTGGTTGGCGAGCGCCACCAGTTTCTCCGCGGCATCCTGCGGGTCGAACTCATTGGCCGCGGCCCACAAAAGCGATTCGGGAATCACGCCCCACAACCCGTCCGAACAGAGCAGGAGGATATCGTCGGGCTGGAAAACCTCACTTTTCAAGATCGGCGTGACGGTCGGGCGGTTGGCGCTCAACGACATGGAGAGGTGGTTGCGCTTGCGATGCTTGCGCGCCTGTTCGAGCGTGAGTTTCCCCGCGCGCACCATATCCATTACCCAACTCTGGTCCACGCTGATTTGGATGATTTCCTGTCCACGTAAAAGATAGGCGCGGCTATCTCCAACATTGATCAAATCCATGCGATCATCGTGTAAAAAAGTCGCGACCACCGTGCTGCCCATCCCTTTCAAGCCCGCGTCTTTGCTTGCCTGTTCGCGGACGGCTTTGTGCGCTTTTTCCACGCAAGCGCGTAAATCTATTTCGGCATCCAGCGGAGGTTGTACCTGGCTGTATATTTCGCGGAAGGCGTCAATCACCAATCGGCTGGCGGTCTCGCCACCGTTGTGTCCGCCCATCCCGTCCGCGACGACAAGCAGGGCTGGCAGATCAATGCCTTCGGCAGGCAACAACACAGCCAGCGCGTCCTGGTTGGATTTGCGCTTCTTGCCCACGTCGCAGGCCGAGCCGATGAGGAAATCGTTAAAAGTGGTGGTGGATGACATAATGATTTTCAAGGATTACGCAATTTGGCAAATTGCGCTACAGTGGCAATCCGGCTAATTGACTAAACCTGCCTCGTATCCATCGTATCGCCGCTGGCAGTGAACCCGTCATAGGTTTTCTCATCTCCAGCGCGAATGAGCGCGCTGGCCTCGAACTTCAACGACACGCGTTTGCCCAGGCGGATCTCGTCACCCGTTTGTAACAGGATTGCTTGCGCGCCCACATCGCTGCCGTTCACAAACGTGCCGTAGGTGGGGCGCTTAGGTTGGCCAGTCTTTTCGTCGGTGTCGGCGATCTCGCTAAAGAACAAGCCGCCGTTCTTTTCCTCGATCAAGGCATGATGCCGCGAAACGGGGCTGTCCTTCGGGAAGATGATGTCGTTATCGGCCTTGCGCCCCAAGGTGGTGCGGCGCTTGGTGATCTCGAAGCGCTGTCCAATCATGGTGGAGTCGTCGCTGGATGTTACCGTCAGCATGGCCAGCGCGTCGGGGCTCATCTCCCACGAATCCATCGTGCGATCCGAACCGCCCGACATCTCCTCCACCGTTGGCGCGGTCAAACCACCCACCTTCTCGTCCCATTCGCGATTACGTTGCTCCTCCCTCCGTTTCCTGGCAATTGCCATGACAATGAAGACGATCGCCACGCCGAGCAGGATGACCCCACCGATGATGTAGATGAGGTAATCGGACAGCCAGCCCCCGCCCTCACCGCCTCCTGCTGGACCTGGAGTGGGTTCAGCCGTCCCTGCGCGGACAGCCACCGAACGCGAAACCCGCGCCAGCTCGATGCCACCCGCGCCCAAAGCGACGGCGTCAATCGTCAGGTCGCCTTCAGGATATGTGGTGAAATCCACTTGCGCGGAATACGGCGTGGTCGTCACCGTCGCGACGGTCGTCCCGTTGATCTGGAATACGACCGATTCAATCGTCTCGCCCTGGCCAAAGGTATCCACGCGCAGGGTCGTCGTTCCGCTCACTTCCTCACCTTCGGCTGGTTCCACAAAGGTGAGACGTAATGGAAAATTGGGGAGCAAAAAGCCGCGCGTATCGGTATCCTGCGCGCTGAGATATTTGGCTGTTACGGCCAGCGTGTGTGAGCCGGGGCCAGCCGTGGATGAATATTTGATGGCGTATTGCGAACGCAGCGTATCCGAAAGGCGGATGAAGATCGCGTCCAGTTGATTCGAATCGGACGAGAAAAGGAATCGCCCGCCCGTATCCGCCGCAAGACGCTGGAGGGTTTTCTGATCCACCTTGCTGCCCATGCCGATGGTATAGATCGGGGCGCGCGTGCCGCTCTCATTGGCAAGTTCCACCACATCGTCGGCATCGTGGACGCTGCACGGCGTGCCGGCCGGGGTTTCGTCCACGCCGTCAGTAAACAGAACCACCGCGCGTCGTCCGGAGGGAACCGTGGCCGTCATCTGCACGGCCTGATACGCGGCGTCGTAGAGGCACGTCCCTGCGTTGCGAGTCGCGTCCACCAGGTTCAGTTCCTGGCGCGCCGCCTGATGATCTGTTGTGAAGTCAATGCGGGTTTTGATGTCGTTGTCAAACGTGACCAATGCCACGCGGTCGTCACGCCCCAGCCCGGCGATGAAATTGGATGCCGCATTTTTGGCGGCTGCAATGCCCGGGCCGCTCATGCTGCCGCTGGTGTCGAGCAAGAGGACCAGGTTAATGGGTGCGTCCGTCGCGAGGTCCGCGCTGAGAACCGTCACGAGTTGCGAATCCTCGGCGAGGGTGAAATCTTCAGGCTTGAGGTCCTTGATCGGGTTGCCCGTCGAATCCGCCACGCTGACATAGGCCGTCACGTCGTAGGAAATGGATTCTTCGGAGGGCGTCCCCTCCACGTAATGGATGACCGTGTCTATGCTGGTTTGCGCCCGTGCGATGCCCCCGCCTTGCGCGCCTGCGATGGTCAAAATCATCAGGATGAAAAACGAACGGACGAGCGTTTTGCGAAGCCAAGCGGACATGCCTGCCTCCCCGATTCTGGGATTATGGTAACGCAAGATGAATCTTGCAATACTTGGTGACGTTTGACAATTGACGTTTGCTTTGCCCCATTATATACTGAAACCAAATATACGAACGAGGAGCGGAAGATGTCAAAACTCATTGGGCAATCTCTCGGACGCTATCATATTCGTGAACAACTCGGCGAAGGCGGGATGGCGATTGTGTATAAGGCCTACGACACGCGGCTCGAAAGCGACGTGGCGGTGAAGGTCATTCGCACCGAACGGCTCGCGCCTGAAATTTTGCAACGGGCCATGAAACGTTTCGAGCGCGAGGCCAAGTCGCTGGCTCAGTTGACTCACCCGAACCTCGTGAAAGTGCTGGATTATGGGGATTACGAAGGCCAGCCGTACCTTGTGATGCCCTACCTTATGGGCGGAACGCTCAAGCAGAAAATGAAGGGACAGCCGATGCAGTGGCAGGAGGCCGCGCGCCTGCTCATCCCCATTGCCCGCGCGCTGGATTACGCCCATAAGCGCAACCTTATCCACCGCGACGTGAAGCCCTCGAACATCCTCATCACCGAATCTGGCGAACCGATGCTGACCGATTTCGGCGTGGCCAAGATCATAGACGAGGAAGCCACCCTCGACTTGACCGGCACCAGCGCGGCGGTGGGGACGCCAGAGTATATGGCTCCCGAACAGGCCACCAGCAAGAATCTCGATCACCGTGCCGATATTTACGCGCTGGGGATTGTGCTGTATGAGATGGTGACCGGCCGCCGTCCCTTCCAGGCAGATACGCCACTGGCAGTGCTTTTCAAACACGCCAGTGAGCCGTTGCCAAGACCAACACAGTTTGTCGCCAGCCTACCTGATGCGGTGGAGAAGATTTTGATCAAGGCGTTGTCAAAGAGGCCAGAGGATCGGTATCAAAGCGCGGGGGAGATGGTGAACGCGATGGAGTCGCTGCTGAGTGGGGGCGCGACAGTGGCGAAACCGCAACCTGCGCCTGTCATGCCGCAGCCTGAACCAATCAAACCCAAAGCCACGCCTGCACGCGAGAAGACGCGCGATACGCTGGCGACGGTGGATCAGACGGATACGAAGGCCACCGTTGATTTGAATGAAGAGGCGACGATGGATGAGAAATATACTGTTGGGGTGAAGAGGAAGAGGCCGGAGAGGGGGGGGGGATTCTTAGGTATTGGCCGGTGGTGGGAGGAATAATCGCGTTAATTGCGGTTGCTTTGCTGGCTTTCGGTTTTATTAGATCGCTCGTTAATCCAGCTACGCCTTTTCCAACCGTATCGTTCAATATACAATTGTCAGAGACTTCTGTTCCGAATACTACAATTCCAACTTCAACAACAATACCCACTCGAAACCCATTTCCAACTGCAACAAAAGTGCCCACGCCGAGAATAATTACAATAACGTTAGTCAACGAGAATTGCTATGGTCAATACTTTTATGTTGATCGACATAAGGTTACTTATGTAAAAGCAAACCATACGACCACATTCCAAATGGCACCTGGAGAACATACTTTTCAGGCTTGCTCTCAACCAGCTGACTTTTGTGGTCCAGAATGGTCAGATACGTATAACTCTTCTGGAAACCTTGTAATAGGTAAAAATTATTCCTGTCCTTGAAAGCGTTTGTTTATTCATCAAATAATAAAAACGGTAACTTAGTCAACCTGTTGGATCCATCACATTCTCCAGCAACTCGGCGAGGGTGGGATGGCGAAAAGCGATCAGCAGATGGTGAAGCGGATTAGCGGATGGAAGGCGGCGTGTATATTTACACCGCACCTGCGGTGGTGCGCGGGTGTCCGCTTGGTATCCGCAGGCCGTTGCTGCTCCATACCCAAAATTTCAATGAGGACGAGACACACTTCATGAAAATTGGCGAAAAGATCGCGAGGACACCATGCCCAACTTAATCGGTCAATCCATCGGACGCTACCACATTCTCGAACAACTCGGCGAGGGTGGGATGGCGACCGTGTACAAGGCGCGCGATCTCAACCTGGAGCGCGATGTGGCGGTCAAAGTCATCCGCACGGATATTTTTGGCTCATCTATTCTAGAGCGCATGCTTAAACGCTTTCAACGCGAGGGCCGCACTCTCGGAAAACTGACCCACCCAAACATCGTCCCGATCCTCGATTTTGGCGACTACAACGGCGCGCCGTATCTTGTCATGCCCTACCTGCCGGGCGGAACTCTCAAACAAAAAATGAAAGGGCAGATCCCCTATCATCAGGCGGTGCAGATGTTGATGCCTGTCGCGCAAGCGCTTGTCCATGCGCATCAGCAGGGTATCATCCATCGCGATGTGAAGCCTGCCAACATCCTCATTACGCGCACGGGCGAACTGATGCTCTCCGATTTTGGCATCGCGCGCATCATTGATTCTGAGGAGACCCGCGACCTCACCAGTACCGGCGTCGGCATCGGCACGCCCGAATACATGGCTCCCGAGCAGGGGATGGGACAGGCGGATGAACGCTCCGACATTTACGCATTGGGCATCGTGTTATACGAGATGGTGACCGGGCGAATTCCCTTTCGGGCGAACACGCCGATGGCGATTTTGCTCAAGAAGAACCAGGAGTCTCTGACGCGTCCTACGCAATTCGCGCCCGATCTGCCGCAAGCGATGGAGAACGTATTGATTAAGGCGCTGGCAAGGAAGCCAGATGACCGATATGAAAGTGTGGGAGAAATGTTGTCAGCGATGGAGATGATACTCGGTGGAGTTGTGACAAACGGGAAACAACATACTTCGCCAACCAAAACACAATCGGTACAATCATCTAAAAAGACGCGTGATACGCTGGCAACTATGGAACAAATAGACACGAACGCGACTATCGAACAAGGTAAAGAGCCAACTGCTGACGATGCGCCAATGGCGAGATTACAAAACCCTGTAACAATAACATTAAAACAGCAACCACAATCTAACATCCTTCGGTATTGGCCGCTGGCCTTAGGTGGGCTTCTTCTTGTATGTGTTTTTCTAGTTGGCCTGGTCATTCTATCCCAGCAAGGGTTAGTTTCAAGGAAACCATCTGAAGTAACAGAAACGCCTACAATAGCGTCTGTTCACACTCCGCCTACGCCAACCACTATCTTTCGTTCACCAACGGAAACGCAGGTTATTCCATCCCCTTCTCCCGCGCTTGGTATTGGTAGCGTTTGGACCTCATCAGTGGATGGCATGATGATGCTTTATATTCCCGCCGGTGAATTTACCATGGGAAGTAACGATGGTCAGCAGGACGAAAAACCCGCCCATAATGTTTACCTTGATGCCTACTGGATGGATAAAACTGAAGTGACAAATTCCATGTATGCCAAATGCGTGCAGGCGGGCAGGTGCGTTCTCCCGCGGTCAAGCTCGTCCAATACTCGCAATAATTATTACGGTAACGTTGAATACGAAAATTTTCCTGTGGTTTATGTTACGCGAGATAATGCCCAGACCTATTGCGAGTGGGCGAATCGCCGTTTAGCCACAGAGGCAGAATGGGAAAAAGCTGCACGAGGCACAGATTCCAGAAGATATCCCTGGGGTAATGAAGAACCAACCGATCTGTTGTTGAATATCAAGATCCAAGACACTACTCAAGTTGGAAGTTACCAAAGAGGTGCGAGCTTCTATGGCCTATTGGATATGGGCGGCAATGTTTGGGAATGGGCCTCAGATTGGTATTCATCCTCCTATTACTCAAATTCACCCCAAGCCAATCCTCTGGGACCAGACTCTGGAATAAAATTCGTTGCCCGAGGTGGAGGCTGGCTGGATATGCTTGGAGGTTTATTCGTTCATGCTAAAACCACGTATCGTGGCGGGTTTTATACAACATATTCCGATGTACATTTAGGTTTTCGGTGCGCCCGTTCTGTGCCATAGAAAAGTTGGGAGTAACGAAATGCCAAGTTTAATTGGACAATCCCTCGGACGCTACCACATCCTCGAACAACTCGGCGAGGGTGGGATGGCAACCGTATACAAGGCGCGCGATCTCAATCTCGACCGCGATGTTGCGCTCAAGGTCATTCGCACGGACATTTTTGGTTCCTCCATTTTGGAGCGGATGCTCAAACGCTTTCAGCGCGAGGGCCGCACGCTCGGAAAACTGACCCACCCAAACATCGTCCCGATCCTCGATTTTGGCGAACACAACGGCGCGCCGTACCTCGTCATGCCCTACCTGCCAGGTGGGACACTGAAACAGAAATTGAAGGGACAGTTGCCTTACCGTCAGACGGTACAGATGCTGATTCCCGTCGCGCAGGCGCTCGTCCACGCGCACCAGCAGGGAGTGATCCACCGCGACGTGAAGCCCGCCAACATCCTGCTGACGCGCACGGGGGAACTCATGCTCTCCGATTTTGGGATCGCGCGCATCATTGATGCGGAGGAGACCCGCGACCTGACCAGTACCGGCGTCGGCATTGGCACACCCGAGTACATGGCGCCCGAGCAGGGGATGGGACAAGCCGACGAACGCTCAGACATCTACGCACTGGGCATCGTGCTGTACGAGATGGTAACCGGGCGCATCCCCTTCCGCGCCAACACGCCGATGGCGGTTTTGCTCAAGAAGAGCCAGGAGGCGCTTCCGCGTCCCACACAATTCGTCCCCGACCTGCCGCAGGCGGTGGAGAATGTGTTGATCAAGGCGCTGACGAAAGACCCGGCAAATCGGTTTCAAACGATGGCTGAATGTACAAGAGCCTTGGATGCCATTTTAAAAGACCAATTGGTTTCTGCTTCATCTGGTGCGAGTGTCGCTGGAACACTCTCTAGCTATAATACGTTTTCTACTGTTCTTCAGGCTGACTCAGGCGCTACAAATATACACAATACAACCCAGGACTCCATCAGCCTATCTCGTATTCCATCAATCGCTACACAGAAAGATGAGCCGACACGAAAGAAAAAGAGTAAACTTCCATTGTCGTTGATTGCAGGGATGGCAGGATTTGCTTTACTTATTATATGCGGGATTGGGGTAGTTGCGGCGACGCGCCTGGCCGCCTCTGAAACGCCGCCTACATCCGCTCCGTACATTGCACCTTCATCGCAACCAATCAAACCGACCACGACTAGCGTTCCAGATCATCCACAGGATCGGGCGTTAATGATATATATTCCATCAGGCGAATTTCGGATGGGAAGCAACGACTATAATCCTGATGAGTCGCCATCTCACATTGTCACTGTTGCGTCCTATTGGATTGATAAAACGGAGGTAACAAACGCAATGTATGCTGAATGCGTCCAGGCCAGGGTATGTAATCAGCCCGAAGATTCAAGGTATTATGAAAGATCTAACTTTGCCAATCACCCCGTAGTTTTTGTTACATGGTACGACGCCAAAAACTATTGTGAGTGGCGAGATGCGAGATTGCCCACAGAAGCTGAATGGGAAAAGGCGGCCAGTTGGGATGATAATAAAAAAGAAAAGCGCGATTATCCGTGGGGCAATACTAGCGATTGTTTGTATGCCAACCTTTCGACATCATGCGTCGGCAGGACTGCTAAAGTTGGAAGTTATCCATCTAGCGCAAGTTTTTATGGGGTGTTGGATATGGCAGGCAATGTTTGGGAGTGGGTTTCAGATTGGTATGATGCCTACTCCGATAACCCAATAAACAGGCAGGAGTACGGCAAGACTTATCGTGTGGTGAAGGGCGGGGCGTGGCGCGATAGCGGTAATTGTGTCAGGACCTCTTGTAGAGGATGGGTGATCCCTGAGTATTTTGACGATGGCGTTGGCTTTCGGTGTGCGAGCACCATTCAGTGAATGGAGGAACATAATGAAATCGTCAATCATCATTCAGTTATCGGATGGTTCCACCCGAAAAGTGGAGTTAAAACATGATTCGTATCGCGTCGGGCGTGATTCAGAAAATGAGATCACCATCCCTGCCGAGGTGGTGTCGCGCTTTCATGCGAAGCTGGAACGCAAGACAGACGGATGGTGGTACGCCGATTTGGATAGCAGAAATGGATCGTACATCAATGGGGTGCAAATTCGATCTACCAAGTTACGGGATGGAATATCCGTCCAGATCGGTCATAACCGCGAGAAAGCAGCCACGTTGACATTTCAACTAGCGCCTGAGCCAGCCTCGCGGCAAACCCAGGTAGGGTTGGAGACGATCATCGAGAAGCCAACTTCGACTTCGGGATACATCCGTCTCCAGCCAGTCGCGCCATCTGGGTCAAAGAGACAGATCATCGGCCGAGGCAAAGAAGCGGATATTTATCTCCCCGCACCGGTTGTTTCGCGTCGTCATGCATTATTGCAAGAGGAAACATCTGAGTGGACGCTCACTGATCTTGGAAGTAGAAATGGAACGTTTCTCAATAGCAAGCGCGTCACCCGCGTTGAGCGCTTGAAGAAAAACGATGTCATTCAAGTCGGTCCATTTCGATTGATCTATGAGGGACAAGGTCGGATTGATCGCTTTGCCGCGAGCCGGGGTTTGCATTTGGATGGCAAAAATCTATCCTGCATTGTGAAAACCAAGAAGGGGAAGAAGACGATTCTCAACGATGTCAACATCTCCATCAATCCACAGGAATTCATCGCCCTCGTAGGTGGAAGCGGGGCAGGAAAAAGCACTTTATTGAAAGCTCTAAGTGGGATCCAACCAATCACGGGGCAAGCGTTAGTTGAAGGCGACAATCTGCGGGACCATTTCGAGGAATATCGTTCCATGATTGGCTACGTGCCACAGGACGACATCCTCCATCAGGACCTGACCGTGCAAGAAGCATTGGATTTTTCGGCGCGCCTGCGTCTGCCTCCCGACACTGCCGAGACTGAAATTAAAGCGCGCATTGATCGCGCCCTTGGACAAGTGGAATTGATATCGCAGCGGAACCAGGTCATCAATAGCCTTAGCGGTGGCCAGCGAAAACGCGCCAGCATCGCGGTGGAATTGTTGGCCGATCCCCCGCTCTTTTTTCTTGACGAGCCAACATCCGGCCTCGATCCGGGCTTGGAAAAAAAGGTAATGCTGATTCTTCGAAAACTGGCTGAAGGTGGGAAGACCATTGTTCTGGTCACACATGCCACAGCAAATATCACCGAATGTCACAAAGTGGCCTTTCTTTCGGAAGGGCGAATGGTCTATTTTGGCCCGCCGCGCCAGGCATGTGAATTCTTCAATGTTGATGGTGAAGACTTTGCGGAGATATACTCACGCATCACCGATCCCGATCCGCTCCAGGCAAAACACAAGGCGGAAACCTGGGAAAAGAAATTCCGTCTATCATCCCACTTCCGAGAGATGGAGAAACGCTTCCATGCTTCAACGCGCGGCGGTCAGGCATCCGAGGGGCCGCGTTCCAGCGGACAACGATTCTCCCTACCTAGCTCGATCTATCAATTTCTCTTGTTGACAAAACGATATTTTTCGCTCATCCTGCACGATAAACCGCTTTTCTACATTCTGCTCCTGGTCATGCCGCTTCTGGCGTTCCTGATTCTGGGAATTTCTGAACGGAACTGGTTGATGGGCGACCAACCTCATGAAATCACCCGCCAACTGATGGATGAAATGTCTTCTGGTGAAAAGAGCGCCATTTATTTCCCAGCCGGCGGCGGCCAGAAATTGCTCTTCATCATGTCGCTGACAGCAGTCATGCTGGGCTTGTTCGCGTCTTCGTACGAGATTGTCAAAGAGCGAACAATCTACAAGCGTGAACGCATGGTCTTTTTGCAATTGATTCCCTACCTGGCCTCCAAGGTAACTCCATTAGGACTTATTGCCGCTGTGCAATGTATAATGTTCTTGTTCATCATCCGCGGCAAGGTGGAATTTCCTCCCAAGGGAACATTTCTGCCCTTCTTTATGGAGGCATACCTGACGCTTTTCCTAGCTGTGCTTGTGGCCATCAGTTTGGGGTTGTTCCTTTCCTCCCTAGCGAAGAACCAGAATATTGTGACCTATATCATCCTCGGCGTGTTGTTTCTTCAGATAACCTTTGCTGGCGTAATCTTCGAATTGCCTGGCGCGGCTAAATCCCTCTCGTCACTAACCCTGACACGTTGGACCATGCAAGCGCTGGGCGCATCCGCCAACCTTGAGCGTCTGGATACTCTTTCCCGCACTCGCTTCCAACCCGATCCAATCACCGAGGAGGCGGAAATCGGCCCAGACAAGATTATCCAAACTGTCACCATTCCAAAACCCAAGCCTATTGAAATCTACACACAGCACGAATTCACGCTGAATTACGATCCAAGCCCATTACATCTGATTGCAAACTGGATCATGCTGGCAACCCTGTTTCTATCCTTTACGGCTGGAACTTTGGCAGTCTTGAAATGGCGTAGCCTTGACTAAACACTTTCCAATGTTCACCAGATCAAAATCTCTGGATGTAAAATTACATCTGAAGGGTTCTATGAACTTGATCGGTCAATCTCCCGGACAATATCATATCCTCGATCAAATCAGCGAGGTTTGTGGCATCAAACGCCAATTTTTGCTACTGTCTCTGGAGCAATCATGACAAACCTTCTCAACCAATCCCTCGGACGTTACCACATCCTCGAACAACTCGGCGAGGGTGGGATGGCAACCGTGTACAAGGCGCGCGATCTCAATCTTGAGCGTGATGTCGCGGTAAAAGTCATACGCACAGACATTTTTGGCTCCTCCATTCTGGAGCGGATGCTCAAACGCTTTCAACGCGAGGGACGCACTCTCGGAAAACTGACTCATCCAAACATCGTCCCGATCCTCGATTTTGGTGAACACAACGGAGCGCCGTATCTCGTCATGCCCTACCTCCCGGGGGGGACGCTCAAGCAGAAATTGAAAGGACAGTTGCCCTATCACCAGGCGGTGCAGATGCTGATTCCCGTCGCACAGGCGCTAGTCCACGCGCACCAGCAGGGAGTGATCCACCGTGACGTAAAACCCGCCAATATCCTGCTCACGCGCACGGGGGAACTCATGCTGTCCGATTTCGGGATCGCGCGCATCATTGATGCGGAGGAGACCCGCGATCTGACCAGCACCGGCGTCGGCATCGGCACGCCCGAGTACATGGCACCCGAGCAGGGAATGGGACAAGGTGACGAACGCTCGGACATCTACGCACTGGGCATCGTGCTGTACGAGATGGTGACTGGGCGGATTCCCTTCCGCGCCGACACACCTATGGCCATCCTGCTCAAAAAAAGAGAAGAACCCCTCCCACGTCCCAGGCAATTCACTCCCGACCTGCCGCAGACAATGGAGAATGTGATGATCAAGGCGCTGGCGCGCGAACCGAGTCAACGCTACCAGACCGCGCAGGAATTTCTAATTGCGCTGGAGCGTCTCTCGCGCGATGAGTCCGTGACATTGGAGTTGCCGCGTCCGCAGAAAAACTATTTCACTTGGCTCGCGGCTGGGGTGGGTGGCCTGGCTTTGCTTGTGATGTGTGGGATTGGGTTGTTCGCGGTGTCGAGGCTGGCCGCGTCTGGCGCACAACCAACTGAGACTTTTGTTGTGGAAAATCCGACCATTCCCGTTACTCCGCCTATCGCCAACCCAACAACAGAACCAAATAATCCCACCCTCGCGTTGCTGACCTCCACTATGCCAGTTGTATTTACAGAATCTCCAACTTTTAAGCCAGTCATTCCTACCTCCATTCCTGATGAAATTACAGATGCTTACGGCGTGTCCATGCGATATGTTCCGTCAGGGGCATTTTCCATGGGAAGTAACAGTGGCGAGGCAGACGAGCATCCTGTCCATGTTGTTGATCTGTCCGCTTATTACATGGACAAATTTGAAGTCACTAATATTCAGTACAAAGCCTGTGTGGATGCGGGGCGGTGCCAAATTCCGCAACTCGATAGCGCGACACGTTCCAACTATTATGGCAATCCAGGATACAACGATTACCCCGTGATCGTTGTCAGTTGGTCGGTGGCAAAAACCTATTGTGAATGGCGGGGAGCCAGATTGCCAAGTGAGGCGGAATGGGAAAAGGCGGCACGCGGCACGGATGGCAGAACCTATCCGTGGGGAGAGGGAATTAACTGTAATCGCGCGAATTATGGCAAGCTGAGAAGGTGTGTGGGAGATACAACTCGCGTTGGAAGTTATGAAAGCGGCAGGAGTCCGTACGGGTTATACGATATGGTCGGGAATGTTTGGGAATGGGTCAGTGATTGGTACGATGTATATCCTGGCGGCGATCCAGGCGCTTTCTCAGCCGATTACGGACAAAAATATCGAGTTGTACGAGGCGGTTCCTAGGGTACCAACGATTACAATGCCAGAAGCTCATACCGTGGCTGGCCGGACAAGTATTTTCCTTACGGCAGCATTGGTTTCCGTTGCGCACGTTCTATGCCATAGGAGTCGTGTAAAAATTACTTCCGATTTTAGGAGTTCGCGAGCAGTTGTACTGCGAGCTGTCAGCAGTTCAACTGCTGACGAAACATGGAACTTGTTTTTACATGAGTCCATAGTGAAAAGTGACCATAAGAATATCAGTAATAACTTGACGTTGTGAGGCAAACATGACCATCATCCACATGGAAACCGAGCAGGTGCGTTCTGTCGCCAGGCAGTTGGATGCCACGGCTGAACAGATCCACCTTGAGATCGAGCGGGTTGCCCGTCAGGTGCGGGGCATTCCGTGGCAAAGCCCGGGGCGCGAGCGTTACGTGGCGTCGGTGGAGCGACTTCGTCAACAGATTCAGGCGCTCGCCCAGCAGGGGGTGGAGTTGGGCCAGCGGGCGGAGCGGGAGGTAGCAGAATGGCTTGCGGCTGATGGGCAGGGAGCCAACCGCTTTCAAGAGTTGAAACGTTCATTGCCCGGTCTAAAGCTTTTAGTAACCGGGGGGGGCGGGATACTGTTGGCGAGCGCGCAGGTATTGGGAGCATCCACACAAATCAATGCGCAATACTCCAAGGAATACCAGGACATGCCCTGGAAGGACAGGTTCGCCGAGCAAAAAAAACTCAAGGAGCAAATGGACGCCGCCCAGAAACAACTCAGCAGCATGAGATCGTCAGAGGTAATACAAAGCGAGATCAACGATATTGACGCCAAACTCGCTGACCTGGAACGAAAGAGGGCGGAGGCGCAGGCAAGGGCCGACGCCTGGTACAACAAGGTGATTCCCGATTGGCCTTTGGAAGGCGATTCGGATGGTGTTCCCTGGCGCGTAAAAGCGGATGACTTTGAAGATGAGGTTACAGGTTATGACCAGCAGATCCAGGAATTGCAATCTCAAAAGCAGGCGTTAGTAAACGAACTCAATTTGCGCCAGCAAACAGAAGCCAACCTTGCTGGATTGCAAGAGCGACAAACCGCGCTTAACCAGGTGATGGGGGCAGGAGTACCGGCTGATGGCCCCACTAAACCTGATTGGTTGCGCAATCAACTGGGCGGCTGTACGAATTATGTCGCTCAAAAAAGGGATGTTTCCGCATTTGGAGGAGGCCATCCTGGCCATGCAAACATGTGGGATAACCAGGCACGGGCAGCGGGTTATGAGGTGGGCGGGCAACCTGCAAAAGGAGCGATCATGGTTTTCGAGGGGAGCAACGATGTCATGAAAGTGGATAGCAGCGCCGGGCACGTTGCATATGTCGAGAATGTGGAAAAAGTGGATGGTGGTTACAACGTCACTATCAGCCAGGCAGATACCCAATATGACAAAAACGGAAGTTTTATTCGTGGGACTTATGTAAACCAGCGTACCTCCACAGTTTTTGTCAAGGATGATCCTAAAGGTGTCTCGTTTATTTACGAAAAACCATGAAAACAGGTCAATGACATGCCCAACTTCTTCAACCAATCCCTCGGACGCTACCACATCCTCGAGCAACTCGGCGAGGGTGGGATGGCGATTGTCTACAAAGCCTACGACACCCGACTCGAAACGGACGTGGCTGTGAAAGTTATCCGCACGGAGAACATCCTGCCGAGCGTGCTGGAGCGTTCGCTGAAACGCTTCGAGCGCGAAGCCAAGGCCTTGGCGCGCTTGACGCATCCCAACATTGTTAAAGTGACCGATTTCGGCGAGCATGAGGGCCGTCCATATCTCGTGATGGAATACCTGCCCGGCGGGACGTTGAAGCAGCGCCTCGGCAAACCCATTCCGTGGACAGAGGCGATCCCCATCCTGCTCCCCATCGCACGCGCCCTCGATTTTGCCCATCGCCAAAACATGATCCATCGGGACGTGAAGCCTTCAAATATCCTCATCACCGCCGATGGCGAACCGATGCTGACCGATTTCGGCATCGCCAAGATTCTCGATGACGATGCCACCCAGGATTTGACCGGCACCAGCGCGGCGGTTGGCACGCCCGAATACATGGCTCCCGAACAGGCGATCGCCAAAACTGTGGACCATCGCGCCGACATCTACTCGCTCGGCGTGGTTCTCTACGAAATGCTTACCGGCCGCAAACCCTTTATGGCTGACACACCTATGGCCGTGCTGATAAAACAAGCCACTGATCCTTTGCCGCGACCGATTCAATTCGCGCCGAACCTGCCCGAGGCAGTGGAGAAATTGTTGCTCAAAACGCTGGCGAAGAATCCCAGTGACCGGTATCATGGAATGGCAGAATTGGCCGCCGCCTGGCAGGGGATGATGGAAGCGAAAGGGCAAGCGTCTATTCCCGTCGCCCGCGCGGAAGCAAGGAAGAAACAGCCTGTCACAGCCACAATCGAAGAAACGCTCGCAACCGTAGATACGGAGTCGCTAGAAACGGTGGATCAGTCCATGCAAGAGGAAGGGGAAGTCAAACGACCTCTGGTTGTAAAACAAAAGCAGTCTGGAAAAGAGGAAATGACGATTACGCTCGCACCCGGCGTGGAAATGACATTCATGCGCGTGCTGTCGGGGAAATTTCTGATGGGAGGTCCTGATAATGTTGGCGATGATGATGAGCATCCTCAACATGATGTTTATTTGACTGAATTTTGGATGGGGAAAACGCCAGTGACATATCTGCAATATCAGACATTTATTAAAATCACTGGTCATAGGCCTCCTCAACGACTGAAAGTGAATTTTCTACCAGATGGAATAGAAAACCATCCGGTAGTAAATATCTCTTGGCAAGATGCTAATGACTTTTGTGTATGGGCTGGTGAAGTAAGTAGAAACAAGATTCGGTTGCCTACCGAAGCCGAGTGGGAGAAAGCCGCGCGGGGAACCGATAAAAGGATATATCCTTGGGGAAACCAGAAACCGAATCGGGACTTGTGTAATTATTGGAAAATCTTTTTTGGAGGCACAACGCCTGTAGGTCAATTTAGCCCTCAAGGAGATAGTTCTTATGGTTGCGTGGATATGGCCGGAAATGTTTGGGAGTGGGTGTCTGACTGGTATGAAAAGACTTACTATCAGTTCATGTCATTCGAGAATCCTTTGGGGCCAAATTCAGGTAAATATCGAGTAGCGCGGGGTGGTTCTTGGGGTGTAAATGAGTACTATCTTTACGTATGGACGCGCAACTGTTTTGAACCTTCAAAGCGGGATGATTTCATTGGTTTCCGTTGCGCTTGTTCGCCTTAATTTGATTCACCAAAGACAGGTTCAACATGCCAACCATTGATTCCTTCTTTCTCACCGACCCCGGCCAAAAACGCGCCAATAACGAAGATTGTGTTGGCGCAAACGAGCCAACCGACTCCCGCCAGTTGAAACAGAGTGGTCGTCTATATGTTGTCGCTGACGGGTTAGGCGGCCACCAAATGGGCGAGAAGGCCAGCAAATACGCCGTGGACACCCTCCTCGATCTCTATTACGAAGCGCCCGAAATCCCGCCCGAAAAACGCCTGCGCGATATCATCCAGCAGGTCAATCAAAACCTGATCGCCACCGCGCGGCGCGAACTGGGCTCTGGTGAAAAGATGGCAACCACCGTTGTAGCCGCGGTGTTGCGCGAGAATACCGTCCAAATTGCCAACGTGGGCGATAGCCGCGCCTACCTCATCCGCGATAACGAGATTCACCAAGTCTCGCGCGATCACAGTTTCGTCGGCGAACTGATTCGGAGCGGGACTATCACCGAGGAGGAAGCCCAGCAATCCCGCTATCGCAATCGCCTGACGCGCAGTCTGGGAGGTGGGGATGTCAACGTGGAGGTGGACGTCACCCCGCCCATCACCCTCCGCCCCGGCGACATCCTGATCCTCTGCACCGACGGCCTGACCCTATACGCTTCCTCGCGTGACCTGCTGGCGTACGCGTCGCGCGGCTCGGCGCAGTCCATCGTCGAGCGGCTGGTTCGCTTCGCAAACGTGCACGGCGGCTCGGATAACATCACCGTGGCCGTCGTCAAATATGGAAGCAAATCCGCGCTCCCCGCCATGCCCTCGTGGAAGATCATCGCGGCAGCCGGCGCGGGCGCGTTGATTCTATTCCTGCTCGCGTTCTTCGGACTGCGCTTCGCGGGCAGGCTCGCCACATCGACAGCCACACCCACGCTGACGGCATCTCCTCTTCCTATATTGACGTTAACTCCCGAACCCACTTTAACCGCGACACTTTCGCCAACTGAAACGTCGTTGCCGTTAGAAATTACCGCGTCTCCAACTCCAGTTGAAACGATGGTTGATTGCCAATATACAGTTCAATCTGATGAAATTGCTGGCAGAATTGTGGAAATGTTTGGTACAGATTTTTCTCACCTCTTCCGACAAGATGGTACACAGGATGATTTCGCAATCATAAACCTAGGAGAAATTCTAATTCTCAATGATATTTCCAATGATGCTTGCGTGAACGGCGGAGGCGAAAGCATTTCCCCGACAACCATCCCATAGTATTTTGTGTAAAGTAGCATGAGATAATATCTCACGAATTCCACAGGAGCGACTTAATGAGCAGTTTAATCGGTCAATCCATCGGGCGCTATCACATCCTCGAACAACTCGGAGAGGGTGGGATGGCGATAGTCTACAAAGCCCTAGATGAGCGTCTTGAACGCGAGATCGCGATCAAGGTCATCCGCACCGATAAACTCGTGCCATCCGCGCTGGCAAAGACCATCAAACGATTCGAGCGCGAAGCCAAGGCGCTGGCAAAACTAACCCATCCAAATATCGTCCCCATCACAGATTATGGCGAACGTGATGGCACGCCGTACCTCGTGATGACTTACATCCCCGGTGGAACGTTGAAGGCACAGATGAAAGGCCTGCCCATCCCATGGAGAGAGGCTGCGCGCATTCTCGCTCCTATCGCGCGCGCGCTCGAAAATGCCCATCAACAAAACGTCATCCATCGCGACGTGAAGCCTTCTAATATCCTGATAACGCAAAATGGCCAGCCCATGCTCTCGGATTTTGGGGTGGCAAAAGTTCTCGAAGACAAAGAAACCATGGAATTGACCGGTACAGGCGTCGGTATAGGCACACCTGAGTACATGGCTCCCGAGCAGGGAACTAGCCACAGATTGGATGCGCGTGTGGATGTTTACTCGTTGGGCGTGGTATTCTATGAAATGGTTACCGGTCGCCGTCCTTACGTGGCAGATACTCCACTTGCGATCATGCTCAAGAAGAACAGCGAACCGCTTCCGCACCCATCATCATTTGTGTCAGGATTGCCGAGAGCGGTGGAATATCATCTACTCAAGGCGTTGGCTCGCGATCCCGCCAACCGCTTCCAGACGATGGGGGAAATGGCTGCTTCGCTTGAAGATTTTGCCGTAGGGAAACTTACCCTGGTCAAACCGCCGGAAGTGGATAACACTGTCACCGTCACAACAGGCAACCGCAAGAAATGGACACCCTTGCTTGGCGTGGGATTCGTTGGGATGCTTTGCCTCGCCGCGCTCGTGATGGGGGGGGGGCTTGCCATCCAAATGCTGGAATCCAGTAAAGAACCAAATTCAACACAAATCGACCAAGGGATAAACGTTACTTCACCTGTATTGATTGAGACGCTTAGTCCCACGCATATTCCAACCATTTCGATTTCAAGTACTTCTACAATAGAGATAATTAAGCAAACGCGACAAACTGCAACTGAGGGATTGGAATATTATTATCGACTCATTAGTGAAGGAAATTATCGAAAAACTTGGGGATTATTAACAAATAATTTTATTGCAAAAAATAATAGCTCAGGTTACCAGCCTTATGCTGATTGGTGGAGCACGGTAGACAGAGTCGTTGTTGATTTGGTGACCGTGGACTATGAAACCGAACTCGAAGCTCATTTGGTTGTAGAATTAAGTTACTACTATACTAACGGGCAAGTAGACACATATGACCTAATGGAATATTACCTGGTTTATTCAGAGACCACCAATGCGTGGATGATAGATGACGCCGCGTTAATTCGTGGAACAAGGTAAGGTGTCTCCCCTCCCTCCCCCCAAAAAATAGGTTGTGTAACGCCCAAGTTATGAACTAATTTTTTTACCCTGAAATAATCGGAGATCAAGAGAATAGTATGCTCAACCTCCCCGGCCAATCCCTCAGCCATTACCACATCCTCGAACAACTCGGCGAGGGTGGGATGGCGATAGTCTACAAAGCCCTCGATACGCGTCTCGAACGCGAGGTTGCGATCAAAGTCATCCGCACCGATAAACTCGCGCCATCTGCGCTGGCAAAGACGATCAAACGATTCGAGCGGGAAGCCAAGGCGCTGGCAAAGCTGACCCATCCCAATATTATTCCGATAACGGACTACGGCGAGCGTGACGGCACGCCATACCTCGTGATGGCTTACATCCCCGGTGGGACGTTGAAGGCGCGGATGAAAGGTCACCCCATCCCATGGAGAGATGCCGCGCGCATTCTCGCTCCCGTCGCGCGAGCGCTCGAACACGCCCATCAGCAAAATATCGTCCATCGCGATGTGAAGCCATCCAACATCTTGATCACGCGGGATGGTCAACCCATGCTCTCGGATTTTGGGGTGGCCAAAGTCCTCGAAGACGAAGTAACCATGGATCTTACCGGCACAGGCGTCGGCATTGGCACACCCGAGTACATGGCTCCTGAACAGGGGACGAGTCACAATTTGGATGCGCGCGTGGATGTTTACTCGTTAGGCGTGGTATTCTATGAAATGGTTACCGGTCGCCGTCCTTACGTGGCTGATACTCCCTTTGCGATCATGCTCAAGAAGAACAGCGAACCGCTTCCGCGTCCCACTTCCTTTGTGCCGAACCTACCCAGCGCAGTTGAGTATCATCTACTCAAAGCCCTGGCTCGCGATCCCGCCAACCGTTTCCAGACGATGGGAGAAATGGCTGCGTCGCTTGAAGATTTTGCCGCAGGGAAGCTTACCCCGGTCAAACCGCAGGTGGAGGAGAAGACTGTCACCATCCCGGCAGGCAAACGCAAGAATTGGATACCCTTGCTCGGCGCGGGATTCGTTGGGATGCTTTGCTTCGCCGCGCTCGTAACGGGGGGCCTGCTCGCCATCCGATGGCTGGGAGTCGGCTCCGGGTCCGCCCCGACCGAGGTGAGCGTTGCCGCGTCATCTGAAACAGGTTCGGCGCGGGTGGCGTCTCCAACGTTCACCGAATCTGCCGCGGCCGTTCCCGTCGTCTCTGCCACGCCCGAACCGCCCACTTCCACGCCAACCACAGATCCCTTCGCGGAGAACATTTCGCCAGTGGACGGGATGACATTGGTTTATGTGCCAGAAGGAGAATTTCGTATGGGTGGAAACATCTCCCGTTTCGACCAGGCCAAACCCGAACATGCCGTTTACCTCGATGCCTTCTGGATTGATAAAACCGAAGTGACCAATGCCATGTTCACCCAATTTGCTAATCAGACTGGCTATGTGGGCGAATTGGAAAAACAGGGCGTAACCTGGTTTTATAATGGGACCTGGTACACCAAAGGCGGCGCGGGTTGGCGCAATCCCTTTGGCCCGAACACTTCACTTGGTGGACGCGATGATTATCCTGTCATTCAAGTTACCTGGAACGACGCGGTTGCTTATTGCCAATGGGCGAGGCGGCGCTTGCCTACCGAAGCCGAGTGGGAAAAAGCTGCCCGCGGCCCAGATGATTTTCTCTATCCGTGGGGGAATACAGAGCCTTCGGGTGGTTTGGCAAACTACGATAATCGGATCGGCGACATCGTTGCTGTAGGCAGTTACCCTGGCAATATCAGTCCCTACGGGGCGCTTGATATGGCAGGAAATGTATATGAATGGGTGGCAGATTGGTTTAGCATCAGTTACTATGGCAGTTCCCCTTCTTCCAATCCACTAGGCCCTTCCAGCGGAAAATACAGAGTCATGCGCGGCGGTTCGTGGCAATTGGAGGGTGAACGTCTGCACACGTACGACCGGGAGGTCAGTGCGCCTGGGTCTGGAAACAGCAATCTGGGTTTCCGATGCGCAACAACAAATCTTATCTTTCCATAGAAAGGAGACGTCATGCCATCCCTAATCGGCCAATCCCTCGGACGCTATCATATTATCGAACAACTCGGCGAGGGTGGGATGGCGATTGTTTACAAAGCCTACGATACGCGTTTGGAACGCGATGTGGCCATTAAAATCATTCGACAAGGCGCGTTCCCACCCGATCAGGTGGGGCGGATTCTCAAACGCTTCGAGCGTGAAGCCAAATCATTGGCTAAACTCTTCCATCCGAACATTATCAAAGTCCTTGACTACGGGGAATATAAGGGTTCACCATACCTTGTGATGGAGTATATGTCTGGCGGCACGCTCAAAAAATATATCGGTAAACCTATGCCCTGGCAGGAGGCAGTCCGCCTGCTCATCCCAATCGCAAATGCTTTGAATTATGCCCATGAAAACAATATCATTCACCGGGATGTCAAGCCCGCCAATATTTTGCTAACTGGCAAAAACCAGCCCATGTTGAGCGATTTTGGGATCGCCAAGATACTCGGAGTGGATGAGGGTCATACCTTAACTGGCACTGGCGTGGGCGTGGGTACGCCCGATTACATGGCTCCCGAGCAGGGCATGGGTCAAAAAGTGGATGGCCGCGCAGATATTTATTCTCTGGGGATTATTTTCTACGAACTGGTTACCGGGCGTAAACCCTACATTGCCGATACCCCGATGGCTGTGGCGCTCAAACATCTGACCGAGCCCTTGCCACGTCCGCGTCAGTTTATCCCAACACTGCCGGAATCTGTGGAACGGGTTCTAATCAAAACTCTGTCCAAGAACCCTCAAAACCGGTATCCCAACGCAAAAGCATTGGCTGCCACACTGGAAGACTTGCAAAGCGGCAAATTGGCTTATATAACTGAACAGACCGCGGATGATTCTTCCAAAACGATGGATGTGCCGCTCCCCACCTACGGAAAACCTTTGCAAAAACGGCGCGCCGGGCTATGGACGAGGTTAGTGATAGCCGGAATGGTTTTGATTGCCGGGGTGATACTAATCAGTACACTGAACGGCGGACTGGCAAAGGGCGGAGTTTTTTTCTCCACCAGCACACCGTCATTAACGCCACCCCTGCCCTCCACGCCGACTCCTTCTGCCACTCATACGCCTCCTGCCACAAATACACCTCTCCCAACTGCCACCATTGAATTAGGGATTGGTTCAAAAATGACCGGCAAAGACGGCATGCCTTTGCTCTTCATACCCGTCGGTGAATTTATAATGGGTAGTAATAATGGTAATCCGGAGGAACAGCCGGTTCATAATGTACATCTGGACGCGTATTGGATTGACCAGGCCGAAGTGACTAATGGTATGTATGCCATGTGTGTGCAGGAGGGGGGCTGTCAACCGCCGAGTTCCACGAGCTCTCCCACTCGCGGTAGTTATTATGGCAACCCTAAATATAGTAATTTTCCCGTTATTTATGTAGACTGGAACAAAGCGCAAGCCTACTGCTTATGGGCGAATCGCCGCCTGCCAACCGAGGCTGAATGGGAAAAAGCCGCGCGCGGTACGGATGGGCGAACTTATCCATGGGGTAACAATGCTCCAAATAGCGCCTTACTGAATTTCGATAAAAATGTGGGCGATTCAACCGAAGTTGGAAAATATCCCGCGGGAGCCAGTTATTACGGCGCACTCGATATGGCGGGCAATGTGTGGGAGTGGGTCGCAGATTGGTACGCCTCGAATTACTATGCCAATTCCCCCCTCTCCAATCCACTAGGGCCAAGTAGTGGGGAACTTCGCGTGATTCGAGGGGGATCTTGGAATAGTGACATTTATGATACCCGTTCTGAGTTTCGGGATAGGGGAGTGCCTGATGTGACCTTTAACCGTATTGGTTTCCGTTGCGCCAGTTCTGCCAAATAAGAAAATCTATGAACAATCTTATTGGCCAATCTCTCAGACGCTACCACATCCTCAAATGCCTCGGCGAGGGACAGAATAACTACGGACGCGCTGAATGTTTGGATTGATCCGTAAAATTCCACACATCCGCGTTCTCAGCGATGTGCCCTGCTAAACCACAACGATTGCGCAGACACGGGTTACAATTGAACAGGTTTACGCGGAGACACCATCCCTATTTGGATGAAAACGATGTCAAACCTCATCGGCCAATCCCTCGGACGCTACCACATCCTCGAGCAACTCGGCGAGGGTGGGATGGCGATTGTCTACAAAGCCTACGATACGCGCCTCGAACGCGATGTAGCCATCAAAGTCATCCGACGTGGGGCGTTTCCGCCTGATCACCTCGAGCAAATTCTTAAACGCTTCGAGCGTGAGTCCAAAACGCTGGCAAAACTCTTCCATCCCAATATCGTGAAAGTGCTGGATTTTGGAAATTACGAAGGCTCCCCCTTCATGGTGTTGGAGTATTCCCCTGTCGGCACCCTAAAACAGCATCTGGGAAAACCCCTTTCTTGGCAGAATGCAATTGAGCTGCTCATCCCTATTGCCCGCGCTTTGGAATATGCCCACGAGCAGGGCGTCATTCATCGCGATGTCAAACCTTCGAACATCCTTCTCACGAAAGCCAATCGCCCCCTTCTTACAGACTTTGGAATCGCAAAAATACTGGAGAGCAACGACGCCACGACATTAACCGGCACCGGTGCAGGAATTGGCACCCCGGAATACATGGCTCCCGAGCAATGGACTGGCAAGGCCGGCGTTCGTTCTGATATTTATTCTCTTGGAGTCATTCTTTACGAAATGGTTACAGGCCGAAAGCCTTACGATGCAGACACTCCCGCCGCGATCCTCCTTAAACAGGCCACCGAGCCCCTGCCCCGTCCCAGGCTCTTCGCTCCCGACCTCCCTGAGGGAGTGGAACGAATCCTGATCAAAGCGCTCGCTCGAAACCCCGAGAATCGTTTTGCGAATATGGCAGGTTTTACAATTGCCATGGAAAACATCTTGAAAGGACGCGATGTTTCTTCCCTGACCGGCCTCGGGAGCGAGGCGAATCAGATGGAAAGTGGAACCTTTGACACTCTCCCTCAGGAAGATTTGCCTTTCACAAATCTACAAGACAATACTCGCGACACCATGAGTATGCCACCTCGAACCAACAAGGATCGGGAGAGTACTCTAACCAACTCGGTTTTACAAAAGAAATCCATACTGCCCACATCAGCCATCGGTCTTGCCGCGCTTGTTGGAGGTTTAATCCTGGTGTCTTCCATCTGTATCGGCATCGCTTTCGCAGCAGGGATTATAGGCCTTGGAGGAAAACCGTCGCAGACTTCCCTTCCCGCGTCTGTGACGGATTCTGTGCCTGTAGATATTCCCACTGATAGCTTGTTTATTCCATCTGAAGATCCAACGCCCACAATTGTTAATACTCCGTTTTCTATTGAAATCAATGATGAAAAAGGCGTATCAATGCGCCTTGTCCCTGCAGGTACGTTTATAATGGGGAGTGAGTATGGAAATGCCGACGAAAAGCCAGTTCGCCAAGTGCGCCTTGATGACTATTATATTGATACCTACGAAGTGACTAACGCTTTGTATGAAGCCTGTGTCATTGAAGGGGTATGCACTCCACCATATGCGAACAATTCTATTGTTCAGGCGAACTATTTTGGCAACTCACTATATGATAGATACCCGGTGATAAAAGTGAATTGGTATCAGGCCAAGACCTATTGCGAATGGCGCGGTGCGCGTTTGCCAACTGAAGCAGAATGGGAAAAAGCCGCGCGCGGCACCGATGGTCGTACTTATCCATGGGGTGAAAAAATCGACTGCAGTTATGCAAACTATTGGGGCATGAATAATGGATGTATTGGAGATACAACCGAAGTTGGTAGTTATGAAAGTGGTATTAGCCCCTATGGTTTGTACGATATGGTTGGTAATGTTTGGGAATGGATAGCAGATTGGTATTCTGACACTTTCTACCTATATTCGCCTTTTGAAAACCCTGTAGGACCTTCTGTCGGTCAAAATAAGATTTTGCGTGGTGGATCGTGGAATAGAGATGATTTCAATGTACGCGCTTCGATTCGATCTCAGTTTGATCCGAACAATGCGCATAACTATGGTATTCGTTGCGCCCGTTTTCCTTAATTCATAACAATGAATTTTGTCGGTAGGACTCGTTGCTAAAGGTTTTACAATCATCGAATGATAAGGTGAAAAAATGAGTAATAACCTCATCGGCCAATCCCTCGGACGCTACCACATCCTCGAGCAACTCGGCGAGGGTGGCATGGCGGTTGTCTACAAAGCCTACGACACGCGCCTCGAGCGGGACGTGGCTGTCAAAGTCATCCGCACCGAAAAGTTGACCATCGAAACGATGGGCAAAACCCTCAAACGCTTCGAACGGGAAGCCAAGGCGCTGGCGAAATTGACGCATCCCAACATCGTCCCCATCACGGACTACGGCGAGCACGACGGCAAACCTTACCTCGTCATGCCCTACCTACCCGGCGGGACGTTAAAAGGGCAATTGAAGGGTAAGCCGATGCCGTGGGAGGATTCTGTCCGCTTGCTGATTCCCATCGCACGCGCCTTGCACTACGCTCACCAGCAGGGAATCATTCACCGCGACGTCAAGCCGTCCAACATTCTCATCACGCAATCGGGCGAGCCAATGCTGACCGATTTCGGGATTGCCAAGATTCTGCTTGACACCGAAGAAACCGCAGACCTGACGGGAACAGGCATGGGCGTAGGGACTCCCGAGTACATGTCTCCCGAGCAATTCCATGGCAAAGGCGTGGACGCGCGCACGGACGTTTACTCGCTGGGTGTGGTATTGTATGAGATGGTTACGGGGAGGAAACCGTATCAGGCGGATACGACTGCGGCGGTGTTGATTATGCAGGCGACGGAGCCGTTGCCGAGGCCGAAGAGTTTTGTTCCTGAGTTGCCGGAGGTGGTGGAAAAGGCGCTACTCAAAGCATTGGCGAAGAATAAGGAAGACCGCTTTCAGGATGTTGCAGCGTTTGGTAATGGTTTGGAAACCCTTTTGATGGGAATGAGCAAAGAGAAGAAACCAGCAACCAAGCCAGTAAAATCCGATTTGGATACGCAGGGTACAGTTTCGCAGTGAGAAACGTATTCCACAGAATTGCAAACTGCAATCGATGATGAAACACCTCGCAAGGCGCCCGCGACCCAATCAACTAGTGTTCCTGTTGCCACACAACAAAAAAAGGCGTGGTGGCTATGGGTCATTCCAACGATTGTTATCTTGGTAACCGTGGGATATATCCTGAATAGCTACGAAAATATGAAACGTAAATCTGAAACTGCGATAGCCCAGGCGCAGAATTTGCAGCACATCTCTGAGACTGCGGTAGCCCTCGCGCAATCAACTACTACAGCTCAAGCAGGTGCGGTCATGACACAAGAATATGCAAAACAAATTTCGGCCACTGCTTTAGCTAGGCCGGTCATCAATGACAGCAACCTTTCCGAAATGACACGTCTAATCACATTAGAGGACGCAGTCGCTCGTGTCGAAAGCAACGTGGTTTTTTCTCCTGATGGCTCTTTGGTTGTTGCTGCGGTCTGTGTGACAAAACAAGAATATGACTGTGTTCAAATGGAAATCCGAATCTGGCAAACATTCGACGGCGCTCTCGTTCAGAAATTGGATGCGCCCGATCCTGACAACGACTCCTTTTTGTCCTTTTCGCCAGATGGGCACATGCTTGCTTTGATTCATTCATACTCAAAAGTTCAGTTTTGGCGGGTTGAAGATTGGCAACCTACAGACACACTTGAACTTGGTGATAAATCCTCTTGGCACATGTTGGCATTCTCACCTGACGGAAGCAAACTGGCAATAGGAGACGGTCAGGGCAATATCCAAGTGTGGGACATTGACATCAAATCACTTCTATATGAAATATCGGTAGAGGATCAAATTAGAAGCGCTATGGAAGAAGATCGCGCTCTTGCGGGAACCGCGTTGACCTTTTCACCTGATGGAACAATAATAGCCATGAGTACATACGAAGGAGAAGTAAAATTACTTCGTGCTTCTGATGGTAGGATAATTCAAATGCTGCCATTAAAAGGGCATAATGTTTGGGATTTGACTTTTTCCCCAGATGGAGGGCTTCTCGCAGAAGCATTTAGCAATTGGGTAGTAATTTGGCGAGTAAACGATTGGACCGAACAATATAAACTTTATGATCATACAGATTGGGTAAGAAGAGTTGTCTTCTCTCCTGATGGCAGAATGTTGGCATCTGGAGGGGAAGATAAAATCATAAGATTCTGGGAAGTCGATGGTGGCAATCTCATCTTCAACCTCGATGAAGATTATTACATATACGCTTTAGGGTTTTCACCGGACGGGAGATCTTTGATGACTGCTGGTTGGAATGAGGAGAGAGGGGGTAGTATATATCTATGGGGCATCACACCTTGATGTAGTTCTCTCAGTGATCCAAATAGGTTAGCCCCATGATCACCCTCCACCTCCTCCCCTCCACCGGCCACCAAACCGCCGCGACCCTCAAACAAAACGCCCTCGTCCTATTCGATGAGACGCAATTGCTTCGCCGCGCCTTGCAATCGCTTGAAATGAGTTGGCAGGGTGGCGGGCAGGAGCAATTTGCCGCGCAAGCAAAGGCGCTCCTCCGCAACCTGCAAACCCAGGCAGACGCCTTGCAGATTCTGGCAGGCCGCCTCGAGCGCGAAGTGACCGAATGGGAGCAGACCGACCAGCGCGGCGCGGCCTCGTTTCGCGGCAGTAGTTCCGTCGGCGCTTTCTACGCGCGCCTAGGGCTTCCCTTCGCGGGTGGGGCTTCAGATGTTCCCTTTCTGGGTCAAACCGTCCTGCCCATGTTCACGGCCATCTCCACCATGCCGTTCCTCACTGGGCTTCCCGCCTGGGTGAATTCCTTCCTCGATAAATTTTTTCCGCCTCCCGCTATTGTCTCCCCCATCGCGGAGGGAAGGGTGACCGAATCGCCAGCCGTCCCCTCTTCGTTTGGAAAACTGCTCGAGGAAGCCGCGCCCGCCTCACAGTCCGCGCAAGCCGCGCCGCCTCCCGCGCCTGCTCCCGCGTATCAAGTCGGTTACAACATCCCGCCCGTCTCGCAAGGCGCGCTATACGGGAGCGCGGCCTGCCTGCCCACCACCGTCAGCATGGCGCTGGGTTATTACCACTCGCAAAATCCCGCCAACGCAACCGCCTCTCCCAACGACCTGATCGGGATGCTCGACCAGGGCGACGGCACGCTCGGGCGCGGCATCGGCCTCGACAAACTGAACGACGACCTGGGCGAACTCGGCTACAGTTCCAACGTGCGCGCGGGGAACATGGGCGAGCTCGAAACCTCCCTCCAGTCTGGGCCTGTCATCATCAACTCGCAGGTTGGGCTGATGGGCAATCCGCGCGACATCACCCTCAACGGCTCCACCAACCACGCCATCCTCGTCAAGGCCATCGGCGCCGAGTCAGTGATCATCAACGATCCCTGGAGCGGGACGGAAAAAATTCTGCCCCGCGCCGATTTCGAGAAAATCTGGAACGCGGGTGGCAACTACATGGTCATCGTTCAACCGCAGGCCGCAAAATGAAACGAGACACTGACGCTTTCGCATTCGACCTCTCGCGTGCCGAACTGTACTGGCTGGCTGGCGCGTTTGGGATCGCCTCTTTGCCCTTGCCCGACGTCGCGCCTTTGGGACTTTCCCCCGACCAGGTGGAATCGCGCCAAAAGGATGGCCACGCTTCTCTCCTGACCCGTGGCCTGCTCCATCGGTCCCCGGGCTTTGGATGGCAAGTCGACCGTCTTTCGGCCGCGCTAATCCAGTGGATCGCCACCGCCCCTTCCTTGTTCAGATTGGAGCGAATTCCCAAAGAAGGGACTCCGCATCGCTCCCACCTCTTCATCACCGGCGAGCAAGGTCTCTCCCTCGAAATGGACGGCGACACTGCCCACTTCGTCATTTACGAATCGCTTCCCCTTTTGCAAGATGCAGCCCTGCACTGGCTGTCTCTCCCTGCCAAAACAAAAACTGCCGCATCCCATTCCATCCCTCAACCCTTCACCTTCCTACCTATAGCGTGGAAAAATCCCCAACTAGCCGCGCGCATCCTTGAAGAGCGAGGATTGAAAGATGCAAAATCCACGCTCTCCTGGATATCCTCGCTCGAATGGGTCTTCGCAATAGCCGAGGTGAAACTGGAGGGGCGAAAGAACTCCATCCTAGATCAATTGTTCCTTTGCAGCGATAAAATATCTGTCTGGGGAGGGGAAGGGAAAGATACAATCGCGTCATTTGTTCCAATGACTTTAACTAAAATTAGTGCTAAAATAACCAAAATGTTGAATTGACTTGGGAGGCTGGCATGATCGATTTATCCGGACAATCACTTGGGCGTTATCACATCCTCGAACGACTCGGCGAGGGCGGTATGGCTATTGTCTACAAGGGTTATGACACACGCCTTGAGACAGATGTTGCCGTAAAAGTAATAAGAACAGAAAAACTCACCGAAGAAAATAAAGAAAACACTCTCAAACGGTTTGAGCGAGAAGCCAAATCCTTGGCGCGCTTAACACACGCAAATATTGTTAAAGTAACTGACTATGGAGAATACGAAGAAAAACCATATTTAGTAATGGAATTTCTCCCAAGTGGGACATTAAAAGATAAAATGGGTAAACCAATACCATGGCAAGATGGGGTACGATCATTGATTCCTATTGCACGAGCGCTTGAGTACGCGCATAAGCAGGGCATGATTCATCGTGACGTGAAACCCTCAAACATTCTGGTGACTCAGTCTGGCGATCCAATGTTAACCGACTTTGGAATCGCAAAAATAATGGACGAGCACGTTACTCTTGACCTTACAGGCACGAACGCAATGGTTGGCACTCCAGAATACATGGCTCCTGAACAGGTTGTAAGTAAAAATGTAGATTATCGTGTTGACATCTATGCCTTAGGGGTTGTTTTGTACGAAATGGTTACCGGGCGCAGGCCTTTTACAGCGGATACGCCCATGGCTGTCCTTTTTAAACAAGCCAGCGAGCCCCTACCAAGACCTAAGAGCTATGTGCCCAACTTGCCGGATATTGTTGAAAAAATCCTGGTTAAAGCCTTGGCAAAGAATCCAGATGATCGCTATCAAAGTATGACAGAATTTGTCGCAGCGCTTGAGGGATTGGCAACAGATAAAATGCGTTATAGGGTTGCGCCAGAGATCGAAAAAGCGCCACTCACCCCTGCTTCGACGAACGAAAAGCCGAACAAAAATACCCCGTCTAGAAAAATTGACGCCCGTGTATATGGTTTGATCGCTATATTATTAATTGCAGGTTTATTGTTCGGGGGAGGAATCGTACTTTGGCAAATGCGTGGCTCTGCAACGCCGGAACAGACCGTAGATGCAACAATCACACCCAAGCCTGCATTTACAAATACTACCCTGCCATCACGGACTGCCACAGCTACACCATCCAGCCAGAAAATTACGCCAAAATCCATCATTCTCTTCTACACAATCATGAAGGAATATCTTCGCGCAGGTCCCGATATTAACCACCCGGGAATATCCGGTTCATACCAAAAAGGCACCCAAATGCAAGTACTTGGTATGTATGTTACCAGCTCAAATGAGCGATGGTTTTATATACAAGCGCCAGATGGAAAGCAAGGGTGGTTTTATCAAGCATGGCTTGAATTCGATTCGAGCATTCTGAAAGATATACCGGTTATTTCAGATATCCCGACTCCTTTACCAGCTACGCCTCGCTACAATAAACTGGGCACCCCCATACCTTAATGTCAAGTGACAACTATCTTCTTCAAACCACGCGTCTTTTTATAATAAACGTACTGACAGTAGTATATCTATTGTCATATAGCGGGTTGCCGATTTCGGATGATGAACAATTGTATGTAAGCGCGGCCAGGAATATTTCGGTTATTGGAACGCTGAGCGCGGAACAGTTACACGGCAACACCCGCATCGAGGGCGATTATCACGGAGTGGAGCCGGCGCATCCCCTGTTGGCTACGCTTTGGCTAAATCTGTTTAGTAATACGAATTTCGGCACGACGCAAGTTATATACATTCTTCCAATAATCTATACTGTTTTTTCATGCGTCTTAATACTAGAAATTTCTATAAAAATGGGGAAATCTCTTCAGGCTGGGTTTATTGCATCGCTACTCTACGGTCTTGGCACATTAGCCTGGCCTTATGCAAAAACATTTTTACGTGAGCCTTTGATAAATCTGGTTTTGCTGGGATCATGGCTGATGTACTTGGAATTGAAGATAACGTATGGATATAAAAAAATACTATCCAGCATTGTTTTTTTTGCCCTTCTCATTTTACTTGTTTTTGTGAAAGCGCTATATGGAGTAACCTGGGTGGCATATCTAACAATGTATATCCTTGAAAAGCGTGTTAAGAAATTAGATCTCTCAAAAGAGAATACATTCCTTGTCGCAACAGCTTTGGGAATTCTATTAATGTTTGTTATATTAACGTGGAATATTACTGATACAAATATCTTTTACCGGTTTACTGGCGGCATAATTCATGATGGGCTCCTTCATGTGATTTCAATTTCACATGAACATATCCTGGAGGCAATTTTAGGGTCACTCTTCAGCCCATTGAAGGGACTAGTTTTTTATTCCCCCATAGTTATCTTGGGATTTATTTCCATCTTTCTTTACTGGAAGAAAGATCCCCTATTATTTATCCTTCCTGTCACAGTATTAACAAGTATGATAGTACTGCAATCGTTGTTGTTTGATGAAATGTGGTGGACACCTACATGGGGTAGTCGTTTTTTACTTCCATCTATCTCGCTATTGGTTATTTCTTCGCTTCCGATAATTCAGGCGCTCCTTGATAAAGGTTGGATTGGGAAACTCGCCTTGATATTGCTACTCCTTGGCGGCATGCTTATTCAGTTACCTGCCGTATTATTTAATTCATCATTCTTCTTTTCCAGAACATATAACTATACCTCAGAATATTTTTCAAACTTGTTATGGGATCTATTTCGAAGCCCCATAATACTTCAATGGCGGCTATTTGAAATGCGAGAATTTGATCTCCTTTTATGGCGAACAACCTCAATTAAGCCAGCTGCGACTATCTTGTTCTTGATCGTCGTTTTTTTATTTATTCTCTTATCCACCAAATGGTTATACAATCACACTAAGGAGCCGGCAATTCAAGTAAACATACCTCATGCCAGGTATCTATTTTCTTCAATTTGTATAATTGTTATTTTGTTTGGCAATCTTAATATGGGAAAACTTGATCCAGCGTATCGAACAAACACATTCGAACTTTTATGCGAAAAGATCAGAAATGAAATTCGCGCCGACGATGCATTAATTGTTTATTCGTATCCCAGCGAATTATGGGATTATTTTTCGAACGCCGAATGCGGGCAGGGAAGGTGGTATTCTTTGGCTTATCACTATTATAACGACTCAAATTCATTGGAATACAAAATCAATACGCAGTTGTTTTCCCAGCTTAAAAAGGGCAACTATTCTCGTTTATGGTTTGTAAGCCAATACGACGGAGGTTTTCTATCTGACTTTGAACAAGCAGAATTTGAAAATGGACATTATATGCTTGTGCATGATGGCTATTTCTTGGATCCAGTTCCCGTATATTACGCTTTGTTTGAATTGAAATAAAATGCAAACCTTGTTTGGAAATCTAATTCTGCTCGAAAATTTACTGCTTGCCATTCTACTATTTTTTCCAATCCTATTAATTCTTGTGGATGGCTTTTTTCGGGCATTCTTCTTAATCCTTTCCATTTTTTTCGTAAAAGGTAAAGAAAATCACGCTCTAATGGCTGAGCAAAAAGAGTTGCATTTATTAATTCTTATTCTGGCTAATAATGAAGAAAGGATTATAGGAGAGACTTTGCAGATAATCCTTACATCCATTCGAAACAATCCCCTTGCAGACGTTGCCGTTATTGCGGATAATTGCGAAGATGAAACCGCCAGCATTGCCGGCAATTTAGGAGCGAAGGTTTATATACGGTCTGATAATAACCCGGGAAAGGGCAAGGCGCTCTCCTGGTTTGTTGCTAACGAGGCCCATGAACTAGATTCCTATGATCTAGTTGCGATCATAGACGCGGACACAATCGTTCCAGATGATTTTGTCCAGAAGGCTATAACTTTATTTTCATTAGAATCGGTTATGGTGGTTCAGTCATTTATAGAGCCAAAGATTGTTAAGGGCTTTCCTCTGACAATTCTTGCTGGTTATTCTGAGATCCTCGCACAAAAAATTGACGATTCAGCAAGGGCATATATGAAGTGGTCAGTTCCTCTCAAGGGAACGGGGATGATTTTTCAAACTAAAATATTGAAATTGGTTTGTGCCGAATTGCGAACACAGGTAGATGATATCGAACTGTCGATTCGCCTTGCAGAAAAAAGACTTCAAGTTCATTATTATCCAGCATTATGCGTGATCGACCCCAAAACAAATAACGCGACTGGATTGGCTCGCCAACGAGGAAGATGGGTAAGGGGGCAAAGGGATATTTGGAAATTGTTAAAAAAGAAATTTGACACAAGATTATCCGTGATGCCATGGTATCTTTCATTATTGCACGCGTTGTTGATCAAGCCCAAAACAGCTTTATTCATCCTTAAAATTCTTTTAGGAGTGATAATTATATTTTGGCATTCCTTGACTGGCATTAATGAATTAATGTTCTTCTTAATTGCGGGAACAATAATTATTGACATTCTTTATTATTTTGTTGGCTTGCGTTTTGTGGAAAATGTAAAGGTTTATTTTCAAGCAATGTTTAATATGCCTTTATTTTTTTTGCTTTGGGCGGTAAGTTATCTTTATTCATTTACGCCTAGGCAGAAATGGTTAAGGTCGCGCGATTAATGTTGCCTACTTGGAAAATCAATTTTTCTATTTTGACCTGGCAACGCACAAGAATAGCCAAAGGATTTATACAACAAGCATAATTCTTGCACCTTTTCATGATAAAAGAATTTATTATATAGATATATTTTTATAGTTTCCGCATTTGATGCGTTTCTAATTTTCGATGCTATAGATTCAATTTTTTCTTTTGGCGGTGAAGTCAGATTTAAATATTTAAAAGTAGCATCAACAACATCGAAAGGATTGCCTTTAAGATTTTCATAGTTAATAATAAATCCTTCATTCATATATTTTATGATGCCATTAACAATCTTGATTGTACGTGTGCAATGTTGAAAAACAAACTCTTGAAGATCAGGACCGAATTCGCCAGTTCGCCAATTTTCATGTTCCAATATATTTTCAGTGCGGTACCAAGCTGCGATCATGCTGGCTAAAGTATCAATTGGGTTACGGACGAGAAAAATAAACTGAGCATCAGGAAATAAATCCTTAAGTAAGCGAATCTCTTTTTCGCCATATCGTATCTCTTTAAATCCCCACCGCATTGATGTGGGAATATCAATGGTAAATAGTCGAACGAGCAAGTCTCGATGTGCGATTTTCCAATCATTTAGTGTGAAATTATTTGTCCATTCAATGTCAGCGTCTATAGTGTTTGATTGCTCTAGCAATAGATTCGCATTCCGCCTGCCCCATTCTAGCAACCTTTGTACTGATTCCAGTTCGATAAATTTATAGTACGAATTACTTACTTCTCCGATAAAGCCTCCATGCTCTCCCCAAATAATAAGATTATTACTAGAATTTAAATACCTTTGTAACAAAGTACTTCCTGAACGTCCTGTAGTTATAATAAAGACTGGGTTAATTGAATTTTGATTATTCATTGTGCTTTCCAATTGGGAGGAATGAACTTTCCTTCTTCAAATATATTGTCTTTTATTTTAGTATTATAGGGTCAAGGAGTTGGAAGGCGCATTCTTCGAAAACAATCTTTTAATTTTTGTTTAAGTAATTGAATCCTCGCGAGAAGATAAAAACATGCTTCTAAAAAATCTGTGTATCCCAAAGTATTGCGAGGATGGCGAAGAAAGGAATACATTTTTTTGAGATTTTCAATAATTTGATTTTCAAAAAAGTGAAAACTATGTTCAACAGGAAGATAAGAATTAATCTGCGCATAATACTCTACAAAAAGCCCTGCCCGTATGGTTTGCTTAATATGATTTAATGTGAAACGATTTGGACTAACATGATGGAAAACCACTGCATTTGGCAGAATGGCGATTTTGCTACCTAGATTTTGAATTGAACTTGCAGCGATTATTTCTTCTCCGCCATTAAAATTGTCTCCACGACGGCCAAACAATCCTCTAAACCCTCCTATCTGCAATAAAGCAGAGCGTTTTGCCGACCAATTTGCACCCCAAGGAAATTCCCACCAATTCTCTACATTTGTATAACATGAATATCTCGTAATAAAATGGCTCCAATATCGCTCCCACCCCTTTTTCCAAGGAATCTTAAGATTTCTAGGGATATTAAGAATAATGTGACCGCCTATTACACCGGCATCCGGATGTTCAGAGTAGGCCCTCCAGTATTGTTCTAATAAATCTCGTTGTACAATGACATCATCATCTAGAAATAATAATATTTCGCCTTTTGCCTCTGAAATACCAGCATTACGAGCAAAGGAAAGGCCAATAATTGGGCAGGAAATCAAGTGGAGATTATTAGTTGTATAACTATCATTTACTTCTTGAATCGCTCTATTTATAGAGATTGATATTTTACTGTCAGCACTGTTATCTACAACTAATACTTCATAATCCTGTTGTGGCATGGTTTGATCAGCAACGGATTGTAAAACATACTTACAGTCGGGCTCTTCCCTATAAGTACAGATAATCACTGAGATTTTATACTTTGGCCTTTCGTTCCGGGCGATTCTTTCTTCAATCAATCTTAAGTGTTCAGAACGAGCAAAGATATCAATAGCAGTGAAGAGATTATGTAGGTTTCTAGATCCCCACCATCCCTTTCTGTGCTTTTCTAATTTGGGAAGAGGATTTTCAGATCCGTGCATTATGCACATATCCCAATTTTCGCTAACTTTGTCTGGAAGGTGTGCAGTCGGCTTACATAGCAATACTTTTACTGTATTTGCAGGAAATGTCGGTGGGCAGGTGATATTTGATTGCGGATCAGACGATATTTTAAGATATACGGCTGGAACCCAAGAATCTGGCAACTTTAATTTTTCGGTTTGATCTGATTTTATTACTATGTGTCCAGCGCGTAATATTGCATCATAGATAAACCGTGTTTCTTGCTCAATAAGTGAATCGGCTGGATTTACATCTACAAACCACACTAAGGGACTTTGATAGAAGTCACGCCGAAAGTCATCAAAAACCATCAAATATTTACGGTCACGAGTTATGCCTAAATCTTTATCCCTAGAAGTTAGTGAGTTTGAATGAAATCGGTAATCAAAAACGGGTTCGTTAAAATCAACATGATTTAATGTTAAGGTGGAATTAACTTGCATCCAATAATCATAATCTTCACGTGTATATTGTCTTGAATTGTAGGCTCCTAGTAGCCAATCAACTCGATCACGGTACATGAATGCCCCTCCTATAAAATTGTTCGGTTTAATATTTAATTCCAATGTAGTGTTCGGCAAGTAAATGTGTTCACTGCCGGCTGGCAGCTGATATTTTGAAAACCAAGATGATGAGCGCAATGGTGTCCCATCATCTCCAATGATATCCATATTAGCATATACCATATCCCAAGATGGATGTCTTTGTAAACATTCAATCATTTTCTTTAAAAAATCAGGCTTGAATCGATTATCGTGACTTATCCAGGTTAAAAATTGTCCCTTTGCTAGGGCAAACCCATTAGTAAGAGCTCGCGGGAGTTTTTGGTTTTCTTGGTTAACAACACGAATCCTTTTATCTATCTTTTCATACCTTGCTAATATTTCATTCGTATTGTCTTGAGAACCATCGTCAACAATAATTAATTCGAAATTTGTATAAGTTTGATTTAGAATACTATCTATTGCTTCACTAATCATATTATAGCCATTATATACAGGTAATATGATTGAAACCAAACTCTGCTGGCTTGGAATGTTTAAATAACTTAAATTTGGATGAAAAGTCTTTCTTCTTCTTCTTTTATATATATCAAAAGCAAATGCTTCCTTCGACATAATAAAATTTAATTTTTTCAGAATTCGAAAAGCCAGATTTCGAATATGGGTTAAATACTGAAAACAAAGGCTATTGCTGTTACAAATATAACCCCATAGACTCCTGACACTATCGCCAATCCATCGGTAGGGTCGAGTCATTAGCCAGGAGCGCGATGATGTTATTAAATGGATGCGTTCTTCACGTTCCGACAACTCGCCGTTTAGGCGATTTACTCTTTGATCAAGACTTTTAAGGGCTTGGTTGAGCTCAGCAATTTGGTTATCTCGCGTTTCCAAGAATTGTTTTAGTTCTGATATTTGACCTTTATGAACCGCCAAGTGCTGGTTCTGTTTGGCAATTTGATTATCGCGTTCAGCCAATAAGTCGTATAGTTTTTGATTTTTTTCTTCGGCTACAACAACAACTGTATTGAGACGCTCAACCTTTGTTGAAAAATTTTCTCGAAGCTCGGTTAAGCGTTTATGACGTCCGCGGATTAGATGAATCGCACGAAGCGACAATTCCATTTCAGAATTTGAAAATTCATCACGGTTTTTGGGAGGTTGACGATCATATCCAAAAGTATCAAAATCCTTTGCGTAAATTATTTGAATTAATTGAGTTGCGCGTCTGGAAACAAAATCGGGAAGATATGGGAGCAAACTTTCGTTGACACGGCGGCGATTAAATGGGTTTGGGATATTTGCGCCAAGATGTTTTTTCAAGGCCGCGCTCAACTTCTTCACATTCTCAATGCGCGACAGGAAATTATAAGAAATTAAATCGGGGCGGAGTAAATCTGATTGGGGCATCCAATGAACATCCCAAAAGTTTGGCGCCTCTCTTCGATACAAATGCTCTACAAATTCCTCAAACGCCTGGGAAATACTCTTAATGGTATTTATAGGCATCCAGAAGAAATCATATTTTTCATATCTTTTGCTTTGCAATGGTTCCCGCAACAACAACTTTGACTGCCAGGCGGAAAAGAGCCTTCTATAAGGATTTCGGACCACAGCGAAACGAAAGACATCTCTGTTTATGACCGGTTCCATGAGAACTTCTACTGGTAATCCCGTGACTGTTGGAGCGACCTTTCTAAAGCTGTCATGAATGGCTAGGACGGGATCAGATTCGCCGCTCTCGCCCATGCCAAAAAGGCTGGGTGAGAGGCCCTCCAATGAAGCGAACCACCATTTCAATGATGTACAGGCTACTTTTGGAGTAGACACATAAAGAAGTTTGTGCTTCATGGAGAAATAGGAATGCCATTGAAGATATTCCCAAACTTTTTGGTCGGTAAAGGGCAGGATATGCTTTTCTATAGGTAATTTTTTCAAGGTGATAATCCTCTTACACTGGCATATCAACTATCATTTCTCGCTCTTTATATGACTTTAAAACCTCATTAACATCTCCCGCTCGGATGAGTATTCCTTTTTCCAACCAAATCGCTCGCGTACAGATTGATTTCACGACATCAAGGTTGTGTGTTACCAATAGAATTGTAGAGCCTTCCGATCTGTAATTCTTGATTCGAGCGAGACATTTTTGCTGGAATTTTTTATCGCCTACAGAGAGAACCTCATCCAATATTAGAATATCCGGTCTCCAGGCCGTAGCAACCGCAAATCCTAAACGAGCCACCATCCCACTTGAATAAGTGCGTACGGGCGCGTTGATTAAATCACCGATTTCAGCAAAATCCAGGATCGCATCAAAATGCCTTTCAATGTCTCGTCGGGTATGACCAAGCAAGGTTCCGTTTAGCAAAATGTTTTCTTTTCCTGTCAATTCAAGGTGAAAACCTGCACCTATCTCCAACATGGGGGAGACAACCCCTATGATTTCAACAACTCCATTAGTGGGTAGGAGAATTTTGGAAACCACCTTTAGCAGAGTGCTTTTTCCTGCTCCATTATTCCCGATGATTCCCAGGACCTCTCCCTTGCAAATATCAAGGTTAATTCCAGATAACGCCCAAAGATCCTTAATTTGCAGCTTACCCTGAAGAAATCGTATTGCATATTCCTTCAAGGAACGAATGGGTTCAATCGGGATTTTATAGCAAACTGAGATGTTTTCCAGATGAACGATACGGTCAGACTCAACTTCAAGAAATTTTTTAAACATAATAGGCAATTTTACTGGCTTTTTTCGTGAAGGTGTACCAACCTACTAACAGGGCGCTCAAGGATATACAGGCGGATATTATGATATCCCTGAAATCAGGAAATCTGCCCTCGTACATCGGTAGTCGGAAGAGTTGAATGAAATGATACATAGGATTCAAATTGATAATAAATGGGCGCAAATTTTCAGGCAGAATATCCACCGGATAGATTATTGGAGTTAGATACATCCATGCGGTCAGGCTGATTTGATACATTTCTCGTACATCTGGGAAGAAAATAGCAAAGGAAGAAAAAAACAAGCCAACACCTAACGTAAAGGCGGATAGTAACAGAATGGAGATGGGTAGAATCGATAACGCCGGTGTAAATTCAACATGGATAGCAAACATGATAATGAAAAACGGGATAAGAGAGAACAGAAAATTGACCAATCCTGTCCCCACAGCGGCAATGGTAAAGGTTGTTCGCGGCAAATAGATTCTTTGAAAAAGTCTACTACCCCAAACGATCTGTTGCATTGTTGCATTGGTGGTTTGAGCGAAAAAATTCCAAGCAAGAAGGCCGCTTAGCAGATAAGCAGGATATTTCTCAACCCTATGAAAAAGTTGCGAGAAAACAATGGTAATGATCACCATTGTTCCTAAAGGATTTAACATGGACCATCCCACCCCTAATACTGAACGTTTATAACGAGCAATCAGGTCTCTGCGGATAAGTTGCAACAACAGGTCGCGATAGTTAATGATTCCCCTAATCTCAATAACGAATGGATTATTGTCCCTTGCGTTATTGTAATAATAATTTTCACTGTTTTCAATTTTTTTGTACAATTTTATTCACCATGTTAAATTAAGATTGATAATTTACAATTGAGAACGAAAGTTCTCAAGCGGACGAGAATTTTAATGTTACACCGTTCCTCCCAAACATGATCGCATCTCCATCTTGTAATTGATAGGGTTGTTGCGCGGTTAATTGGTGTCCGTTCAACCATGTTCCGTTTGCGCTCCCCTGATCAATTAGGAACCATTCTCCTTTTTTTTCTTCCAGTATCGTGTGTTTGCGCGAAACGATCTTGCGAGTGTCGAGCGATGTCAGGTCAATATCCACCATCACGCCGCGTTTTAGGTCTTTGCGCCCCACCATGATGGTGTCAGAATCGAGCGGGAAGGTCTGCCCCGAGGCGGATTCCAAGTACGCACGCGCGCTGACTTTGCGCGAGGGAGGCGCGTCCTTTTCGGGGACGAGTTGCAGGCGGAATCCATCCAGCACGCTGGCGTCTCCCAGCGTGGACTGGGCGGGAATCCGCACCATGCCCTGCTCGGTTTTCACGGCCAGGCTGTATTCCTGTTTCCCTTCATTGTCCACCTCCAGCGCCTGCGCGATTGCGTCTGCAAGCACGCGGTTGGGGATGTTTAAAGGCAGTGCCAGGTCAACACGGGTTGCGGGATTGATTTCGACGGTGACGACGGCATGGGTCATAATTTTTTATTCGCTACGCGGGATAATTGAAAATATCGCCCAGGCGCTCCAATAGAATCTTTCGATCGGCTTGCATGGCTTGGCCGGTTGTATTGGCTTTTGCATCGGGAAACACAAAAAGCCAGTCGCGCTTCGATCCTTTTAATAGAAATAGGGTTGGAATGGCGGGGATCTGCCCATTGGCAGGAGACGGGAAAATTCCGTTTATGGAGACGCGATATTCATGGCGTTGAATATCCTCAGCCAATTGCGCAGCTACGCCTTTGGAAAATCCCGAATCTCTTAGGTTTTTCTCGATTTCTGTTTCACCCTTTTGTTCGAGGCAATCCGTTAACGTCTGTAACGAAACAGCCGCCGACTTAGGACTTTGAATCTCCCGCGCGCCAAAACCCCGGAATACTCCCTCGAGATACGCGGGAAGGCTCGCGATTTTTCCGCACTCAAAAACGTGCTTCTTTCCTCTTTCAAAATGCGCGCAAAAAGAACGGTTTTTAATAAAATAGATGGAACCAGAACGATGACCGCGTCTCGACGATGTGCGGATACGACCAATCATGGAAGGAATCAACATGGGTGCCAGAGCCTGTTCGAGATCGCCTGCCAAGGTCGGGAAGCCCTTGGGGGAAACCTTGCACAGGCCGCGAACTTGCAGGCTTTGGAGCGCGCTCTGCAAAATTTCATCGAATTCCTGTGTTGAAGCGTCTTTTAACCAAAGGCCCGCCAAATCCCGGCGGTTGAGTAAGGTTAAAGCGCAGGCCAATTCCGCGTCCGATAGCGCATAGGCCCGCATGATCTCTTCATATTGACCAAGGCGACGCACAAGTTCCCTTCGTAAACCGATAAAGCGATCTCCCCCACAAACCAGGCGCAAGACCCCCGCATCGTTATATCGCTCGCCCACCCAGGTAAGTTCGCCGCTGCTCCAGGCGTTCCATGATTCTGCATCGCGAACCCGGACATCCTCCAATTCGAGCAGGAGAAATGAACCGCTCCATTTTTGCGTTTGCAACGATGTCCAAAATTTCCGGGCCAGTGAGGGATTGATGTTTGCCAGGCTGGAAGGCATCTCGTCTGATTCCGTAGCGAGCAATTCACTCATTTGCACTTCAGATAGAAGCATGGCATCATTCGTCATTCCTTCCCCAGCGGGGAACCATTCGCCCAGCAACGCTTCGATTTCATGCGGACGAATGGCAAGAATTCGATGCTGTCCTGCCTTCGGAAAACTGTGCAAAATACAATGGCCTTTTCGACACAAAAAGACCAAGACCTGCCTGCCAATATCGGGACGGTCGCGCACAGCGAACAGGGCGCGTTGCGGGCGAAAAAGCGTATCAATCATTTGCCGATGAACCCCAGGGATGATCTTTCTGGAAAGCAGGCCCAATGCGGAGAGCCGCTGGTCAATTTCTGTTTTGTGAGACTCGGCCTGTTCCCACTCTTTTGAGGCAACCTTTACACCCACAATCTCCTGCACCCCGGCCAGGGTTGCCAGCCTCAGGAATTCATCTCGAGAGAGCATTGCGGGAAATTCTTTGGATTTCATGACAAACTCACCTAATCATTGATGGCTTTGCGGATATTCAAGCCGATTTTGAAAGGGCCAACTTTAACTTCGGACTCGGAACCCACTTGCACGCCCAATTCAACTCCCGCAGAAACACCTGCCTCCAAACCGATGTTTATTCCTGCAATGTTCAGCCCAATACCAACATCGCCAGACGCAATAGAAGCGCCGATGGACGCGCCTGCAGTATTGTCCTTGATCCCAACAAATCCATCGGCAGAGACGGCAGAAGCACTACCGCTAAAAGTCAATCCCAGCAGGGAGCCGCCCAATACCAAACCTCCCGAAGCGGTCGCGAGAGCATATTCACCATACGCTCCGGCTGTAAACCCGTTCTCGCCAAACCCAAATTCGGCCCCAGCCTCTCCCTGACTGAGACCATATTCCCCAACCGCGCCGCCGATATCGTACTTTCCCAACTCCCAATTGCTGGAACCTTCTCCCTCCTTATAAGCCCCGTCAATCAAGCCGATTTTTGCGTCCACTCCCAAATCCAGAGCGCCATCGTCCCATCCTCCGCTATGGGTCCATTTATCCGTATATTCAAGATCAAGACTGCCTTCCCAATCCGTAATCAAACTGGATTCCCCATTGGTCGCGTGCGGGTCCAGGACAATGGGTGTGGCTTGGTAAATCAAGGTCGCTGGCAGGGTGGGCAGGAGCGCGCCGGTTCCAAGCATAAAAGGATTCTCCCTGAAAATGAATCCTCGCGCCCCATTATTATCCGCGTTCTCCCACTCATTCACCTCATTCGACACCCTCCCCGCTAACTGCTGGAGTTCCTCCACTTCCCGTTGCAGATCCTCGGCCAAACGGCGCAACTCGCTCGAATAGCGGCTCGAACCACCCCCTTGCCACGCGGATGAGATATCGCCTGCCAGCCCCCGCAACTGCGACGGAAACGAAGCCAACTCGCCACCTGTAACTCCAAGCAGGCGGGCTGTCTCGCGAACCTCGTCAGTCTCCATGTGAATTTTGCTCATGGGCATCTCCTTTTTATTTCAATCGCCGCTCAATCTCCAAAACCTTTATCCATTTGTTCCCACCGGGCAATTTCGGACGAGAGCTCGGCAGCTAAGTCATTCAACCGATTAAGGAGGCGTGCGATATTCCTGTCAAAATCAGCGTAATAATCGAAATACTCATTGGCTGAGTTGGCGACCCAGTCATGTGATAAGCCCTGGTGGTTTCGGCGCAGGGGCATCACCTTGTTTTGGATCTGTCCCGGAATCGCCGAAAGGCTGTGTTGAATTCTTCGCATCGCGTTCACGTCCATGTGAATGGTGGTCATACGCCTTCTCCTCATCCGTTCTTGCCGGCCCAGGGGGTTTGCAGGAACATAAATTTGCCGCCGCTCACCCAAAACCCGCGGCCGGGCGGCAGGTCTATTTTCCTGTATTGTAGTGGAACCTGGAACCCAAGCATTTCCACATCGTTCGAATCTCGCGAAAGGCCAACGCCGGTGCGACTCGTTTTCAAGTTTTGCACCAACTTGGATATTATCTGTTGCGGGCGCAATTCTTCAGGCAAACCCGCGCCCACGATGAAAATATCATCGCGCGCTTTGAGCGCTAGGGTATTGAGCGCAGTGGAAAATGCTTCACGGCCCGGCTCGAAGGCCGCGCCCAGGTCGTCCAGCAACACGAGTGTCCGTTTCTCGAAATTTGTTTTATCGAATGTCTCAATGAGCGCGTTGATTATTTGTGTTGCTTCCGCAGGCGAGGATGCGACCCGTATGGAATTCTTATCCAGGCTAGAAGGCGCGGCTTTGCGCGGCGAAATGTAAAAAATATCCCAATGCGAGGCGTGGGATGCCAGCACAGATTTCGCCAGACAAGCCAGGAAATTGCTCTTTCCGCTGCGCGGCGGGCCGAGAACCAACCAGCGTGGAATCTCGCTCTTTAGGTTCACGGCTACCAAATCGGTCGTCTCAAACGACGCGCCAACGGGGATGGGCATTTCGTCCTGCGGCAACTCCTGGGAGCGCTTCAACAGGTCGGCCAGCGGGATTTCGGCTGGCAGGATGCGGATGCGAGGAGCCGAAGCGCCGCGCCATTGTTTCGACAAAACCTGGCAGGCCGATTCCGCGTCGAGCAGATCCCCGCCCGCTTCCAGCGCGACGCGAGGGCGGGCGATCTGGCATTCGAGCGGCTTTTTATCTACCCACAGGCCGCGTCCCTCGGCCTGCACTGAGGGGAGGACCGTCACGCGTCCGCCAATGGCGTCGGAATATTCATCCTTGTTTGCCAGGCGCAAGACCACCTTGCGCGCCACGGCCAATTTGCTGGGCAGGTCCATGCGGCGGTTGGTGGCGAAGATCAGGTGAATGCCCATGGCCTTGCCGTTGATGAGCGGAACAAGTTTATCGGCATGGTCGGGATAGGCCGCGCGGAAATCGCCGAAATTATTGATCGCCAGGAAAATCTCGGGGTCCTGTGATTCTTTTTTCTTGTCGCGTTTTTTGTTGGCGCGGCGGTTCATTTCATTATCGAGATGCTGCAACAAACGATCGAGCAATTCAACCGGGTCTTTTTGGGTGATGACCGCGCCGCAATGCGGCAGGGATTGGAAATGCCGCAACTGCCCCGCCGCGCCGAATTCAATGATGTAGAACTGCGCCTCCTCTGGCGTGTTGGTGAGCGCCAGCGAGAGCAGGGTGGATTCGATGGTCATGGCCTTGCCGCTGGATGCGCCGCCAATCAGCCAGAGATGCCCGTCCTGGTCGTCAAAGTCCACCTGCAGCGGTTCCTGCACGCAGTCCTCGGTGGAATCGGTGTAACCTATTGGCGCCAGCAGGCGGCCGCGCCCTTGTTTGCGCGTCCACTTCCCGTTGACAAAAAGACGCGGCAGCCCCGATTCTTCGAGGATGCTTTCCAGCGAAAAATCGGTCTCCAGCGGCTCCAGGTAGATCGGGCGGGCAGGATCAATTTCGCCCGAGGCTGCTTTCATTAACGAAATGGCGAGGTCCTGCTCTTTGGGTTTGGCGCTCCCTTTTTCTGCGACGCTGGCGCGGCGCACGTTGGTGTAGATGGATTTCCATTTGCCGTCGGCCTCCACTTGGTAGATGCGGAACGACTGCTCCACTTTTTCTTCGGGATCCATCACATTGAAGCCGCTGTAGGCCGCCTGGAATTCGATGATATCGCCATCCTGCGAATGGAGATAGCCCTGGCCGGTGCGATCCACCTTTGGCAGGGAACGATCCACGATGTACATTTCCTCCTGGCGCGCCACCTTGAGAGCGATGTGCCAGCCCACGTTATTGAGCAGCCTGTCCACCGCCGAGTTCACGTCCTGGTTGGCGAGCAGGAGATACACCCCCAGTGAACGCCCGATTCGCACGAGTTTATCCAGCATTTCGGGCAGGCGCGAAAAATCGGCCATGCCGCGCGCAAACTCGTCGAGCAAGAGCATCAGGTGGGGGATGGGACGGTTGGGATTCTTGGCGTTGTAGCCCCAGATGTTGGAGACCGACGCATCGGCAAAGAGTTTCTGGCGACGTTCGAACTCGGCCTCGAGCGCGCTCAGACCGCGTTCCACCAGTTGCGGGCTGAGGTTGGTGACAACGCCCACCACGTGCGGAAGTTCCTTGAGAATGTTGAAGGCCGCGCCGCCTTTGAAATCCATGAAAAAGAAATTGAGATGACGCGGGTGGTACTTGTACGCAGCGGATAAGACCAGCGATTTCATGAATTCGCTTTTACCGCTGCCAGTTGTGCCGACCAGGATGGTGTGATACGCGCCGATGCCCGAGTCGCCATATTCCGGCCCAGGCGGAAGCAGGTTGAGGGCCACCGGCTCCAACCCCTTGCGCCCGCTTTTCAGCCCGAAGGGGAATTGCAATAATTCTTCATCGCCGCGCGGATTCATCCAATTGGTTGTGAGAATGTCTGGCGTGATTTCTCTGCGATTAACAACTTCAGACAGGCGGACGCTATCGGGCAGGTTACTGGCGGCCCCTCCGCTGGCGATCTCCCAACCGGCCAGGGCGCGCGCCATTCGTTCGCAATCGAGCAGGCTGGCGGGGTCGGTTTCGCCGCGCAGTCGTTTGCCGCCACCCTCCCCGGCGAAGGTTTCGGTATATTTGAATTCGGAACCATTGACTTCCACCTTTGCGCGGCATTCGCGCGGCCAGTTGTGCCCGCCGACGAACATCAGGTAAATATCGGCATCGCGGCCCGATTCGGCCAGTTGGCGGATATCCTCGGTGCGGCGGATTTCGCCCGAATCGTCGAGCAAGACAAAGATGGCGGAACGGCTGGAATTTTTCTTACGCACGCCCGGTTCATCACGCGTGCGATTTTCGAATTCGCCCATCAGCCATTCCATGGCCTTATCGAGGGCAAGCGCGTTGAAGGCCACGCGGCGGACGCTCTCGCCCTGGTAGATGGCGCGGGTATGCGGCGCCCACTTCAACCATTCCCAGCGATCCTGCGCCTGTTGCGTATCGGCCAGCAATATGACCTGAACATCCTGAGGGGAGTGGTGGATGATCACATCCAACATCAGCCGTCGCGCCAGCCCATAGACGGCATCCGCGCCTTTATCGCCCAGTCCCACACTGCCAATCTTGAGCATATCGAGCAGGAGCGGAATATCGGGGACTTCCTGGTAATCGTTGACGACCTCCAGGCTAAGAGGCCCGAGCGGATCTTCCGGGTCGAGGACGCGCGGCGGGGTCACGTTGAACGAGGCTTTGCCGCGTCCCGTTCCGAGGCGCAACGAGAGGAAGTCGGGGTCGGCCATGCGCCGCCACCAAAGCCGCCTTTGGTGGCTGATTCCCATCCCCGTCTGGACGAGGCGCGGCAGGAGCGGGTATTCGCGTTCGAGCGCCTCCTTCTGCTGCTTGGCGAGAGCGTCCAGTTCGGAGCGGGTGCGTGCCAACTGGGCACGATATTTTTCCTCCCGTTCTTGCATGGCCTGTTCGTATTTTTTTACCTGGTTTTTGTGGGAGAAATATTGGGCAGCCGGCATCCCCAAGCTCATCATCGGCATCATCAGGTAGAACATGATATTGGTGTTTGATCCCGAACTTGACATCACCACATATAAGATGAGGACGACCACCAGCATCAGGACCGGCGGCAGAACCATCATCAACATATTGAGCGGGGCAGGCGCGCCCGGTGGACGGGGCGGGGCGGGGACCTCCATTGTTCGTTCCGGCAATTCCCACGGTTCGCGCGGTTTAATAACATAAGACCGCCTCGCGACTGCGCTCTTTTGGCTTACCTTATGTGTGCGGATATTGACAGAATCGACCAAGGGAATCCCTCACGATCGGTTTTTGTTGATGCCAGAAAGGAAAGAAGGCGGTTGAAGTTTTCCACCCGCCACTGTGTAAAATTTTCAAATCAACCTATCCCAGGGGGATTTTCCTGCTGGGATAGGTGCGTAAAGATCGGGAGAAAACCCCGAAAGGTCAGGCCAGCTTGCTCGCCATCGACTCCCATTCGGTGATCTCGCTCTGCAAACGCGTACTGAGGGTTTGCAGGTTTTCGAGCATGGTGGTCATTGAAGATTTCCACTGCTCATACTCACCGAAGAATTCCGTGGCGGAATTCCCCATCCATGCGGGTTGCAGGCCATTGACCGCGCTGGTCATGCTCTGAACCATGGACATCAATTGGGAATGCGTGTTGGTCATATTGCTCTGCGTGCTGCGAGCGGTCTCAACTTCCATGTGAAGCGTAGCCATTGAATTGTTCCTCCTGAATCGAATGGATTAAATGACAGAATTGATTATATAGTAGTTGGAGAAAAAGTCAACGATTTTGTGAGCGGCAATTACGGCAAATTCCGAGCCTCACTTATTGAAAAAACTGGCCTGCTTTCTATCCGCCACCATTGTCTACGGCGCGTTTATCTTTATAGCGCAACCACATACATCCACAATCTTTCCATTCGTTCTTCTTTCTGCCCCGTCAAAGCCCTCCATGCAAGGGGAAGTTCCAGATCAAAAAACATTCCCTCGTTCAAAGCGGACAGTTCATATGTCTGAGCATCGCGCGGCAAGTTCAACAGCGGATTTTGAGTGGAGTATTTTCCAAGCCTGCTTCTTCGGGATCGTTTCCATGCGCGAAGATCGGCGGGGGAAAACGGGGATAAGAACACATGCGTATTGTCGCCAGAAACACAGGTCAGCGTGCGCGCATCCTCCATGTATTCAACCGCCTGGAGTTTTAGATCGTCTTCCGCAGGCTTTCGTGGCGATCTGGTTCAACCACCCGATCGGATCCTCCACGCGTACCTCCCGCGCCAGATGCTCACGTTTAATGCGAAGATCCTGGATGGCCCACAAGACCGCCTGCTCGCGCTGTATGACGTCAGATGAAGTGAGACAAAAGGGGGGCGAAAATAAGCATACACTTGGCTACAATGAGCATGCAAAAAGGAGTTGAAGATGAGCGAGTCAAGTAGTGTGCCAGTGGAAAGCACAGTGCGCGAGATCCGGCGGAAGACACGCAAGAAATATACGGCGGAGGAGAAGCTGCGGATCGTCTTGGAAGGTCTGCGAGGCGAGATGCCGTTGCGGGAGTTGTGTCGTCGCGAGGGCATTCACACGAACATGTATTATGCCTGGAGCAAGGAATTCCTGGAGGCTGGCAAGCAGCGTTTGGTGGGCGACACGCAGCGGCAGGCCGATAGCCAGGAAGTGAAGCAGATGCGGCAGGAGGTGGAGCAGCTCAAGCAGTTGGTGGCGGAGCTGTCGCTGCAAAATCGGATACTAAAAAAAAGCTTGCTGGGCAAGGAAGGGCGGTAGGAAAAATGATGCATCGCAGTCCGGAAGAGAAAGGTGAGATCATCCATTTGGTGGAGCATTCGAACTTGCCTGTGCGGAAGACGTTGCAGGAACTGGATGTGCCTGCCAGCAGCTTCTATCGCTGGTATGCCCAGTATCAGGCAGAGGGGACCGAGGGCTTGGTGGAGAAGCGCCCGGTGCGACGTCCGTTCTGGAACCGGATCCCGGAGGAGGTGCGACGCCAGGTGGTGGAGTTGGCGTTGGCTTACCCGGAACAGTCACCGCGTCAGTTGGCCTGGGAATTCACGGACCAACAGGGCTATTTTCTCTCGGAATCGAGCGTTTTTCGCATTTTGAAGGCGTTTGATCTGATCGAGCAGCCCGCCTTCACGTTGGTCTCGGCGGCCGAACACTTCCAGCATCCGACACGGCGCGTGAACGAGTTATGGCAGACCGACTTCACCTACTTCAAGATCGCGGGGTGGGGTTGGTATTATCTGTCGACGGCGCTGGACGATTACTCGCGTTACATTTTGAGTTGGAGGTTGACTCCCACGATGGCGGCGACCGATGTGACCGAGACGCTGCGTCTGGCGCTGACGAAGACCGGTTTGGAGCAGGTGCGCGTACGCCATCGGCCGCGCTTGTTGTCGGATAATGGTCCCTGTTATTTGTCCGCCGAGTTGCGCGAGTTTCTGAAGCAGAGGCAAATGGAACACACGCGCAGCGCTCCCTATCATCCGATGACGCAAGGCAAGATCGAGCGCTATCACCGCTCGCTCAAGAACCTGGTCAACCTGCAGGTCTACTATTTCCCGGAAGATCTCGAACGCGAGATCGCCCGTTTTGTGGAGTTCTACAACCACCAGCGCTATCATGAAGCGCTCGATAATCTGACCCCGGCGGATGTTTACTTTGGTCGCAGGAAGGAGGCGCTCGACAAGCGTGAGCAGATCAAACTGCGTACGTTGCAGTTGCGCAGGCTGGCTAATTCTCAGCCTGTGGTTGTATAATCTTATTCGTCAGGTGTAGGTTTAGCTCGTCTCTCTTTTTGTCCCACTTCATCTGACGTCATACAGTATACCTTGAAATTTCTGATGGAGTTTTTCAGTCTCACGAGTTATCAGATCGTCATGAAACCCGACCCAACCGCAAGCGTGGATATCGAAATTCGTCTCGGTGGGGATTGGGTTGGCAAACTGCCTGAAGGGTATTAGCGAAATAAGCGACAGCGGCTTTTCTCCCCCATTCTTCTGCGGTACAATTTGAAGTGCCTAATCGCTTGGGTGCCCCCCTCACCCAGGCATTAGGCGCTTTTTATCTCAACATAGCATCCAACAAGATTTTGAAATTAGGGCGAGCATGGGAACGATCGAAAAAATTCCGAACTGATAAACTCTTTTTCATAACATCATGTAAAATATCCCCATGCTTGCCCGTATTTATTCCTGTGCTGTGGTGGGACTCGAAGGCGTCATCGTCGAAGTCGAGGTGGATACCACGCAGGGATTTCCAGGTGTTGATCTTGTCGGCTTACCCGATACTGCCGTGAAAGAATCCGCGGCCCGCGTCCAGACGGCCATTCGTAATGCGGGTCTGCCGTATCCACGCGAACGCATCGTCGTCAACCTCGCGCCGGCCTCGGTGCGCAAAGAGGGGCCGGCCTACGATCTCCCCATCGCCCTCGGCATCGTGATGATGCAGGGCAACCTCAATCCCGAAATTGTTAAAGACGCGCTGATTATCGGGGAACTCTCGCTGGATGGCATCGTCCGCCATGCGCGCGGCGTCCTGCCGATGGCTGCCACGGCGCGTCTGAATGGTTTCAAGCGCATCTTTGTTTCCGAACAGGACGCGCCCGAAGCGGCGTTGATTCCTGATCTGGAAGTGTACCCGGTCAACACACTCTCGGCTCTTTATGGACATCTAGCCGGGTTCCGCCACATTGAACCGTACCAACCCTCGGACGAAGATCCTGAACCGCTCTATGTCCCTACCGATTTTGCAGAGGTCAAGGGTCAGGAGCATGTCAAACGCGCGCTGGAGGTGGCTGCGGCTGGTAGTCATAATTGTCTTCTGGTCGGCTCGCCTGGCGGAGGCAAGACCCTGATGGCACGCGCCATGCCGGGCATCCTGCCGGAGATGAGTCTGGATGAAGCGCTCGATGTCACGAAGATCTATTCGATTGCCGATCAACTCCCCGCGGGAATGCCGCTCATCCGTCACCGTCCGTTCCGTGCGCCGCACCACACCATCAGTCATGCGGGACTCGTGGGTGGTGGGAACATCCCCAAGCCCGGCGAAATCTCCCTCGCCCATCGCGGCGTGTTGTTCCTCGATGAATTGCCCGAGTTCGGCACGCGGGTACTCGAAGTGTTGCGACAGCCGCTGGAGGACAAGGTGGTCACCATCAGCCGCGCCAAAGGATCGTTGACCTTTTCCGCCAACTTTCAACTCATTGGAGGAATGAACCCGTGTCCCTGCGGCTGGCTGAATGACCCTGTCAAGCCGTGTACCTGCGCGCCCGCGGCCGTCACCAAATATCAAAAGCGCATCTCCGGCCCGTTGTTGGATCGCATTGACATTCATGTGGAAGTCCCGCGCGTGGATTATGAAAAATTATCGA
>Ga0268298_10000338_pt1 | contig 60641 bp, 57 predicted proteins | sample WWTPWeurt_MetaG_FD_194462 | JGI IMG/M metagenome (GOLD analysis project Ga0268298, IMG submission 194462) | Activated sludge microbial communities from WWTP in Nijmegen, Gelderland, Netherland - WWTP Weurt | ecosystem: Engineered > WWTP > Aerobic digester > Activated sludge | place... | reverse complement strand
AGGATTCCAGAAACGAAAAAGGGGCGAGCCTTGAAAAGCTCACCCCTCTGTCCTTGGTACCTGAGAGATTTGTCACTGAATCAGTGACTTGCCCCGTCGGTGGATGGCCCGGGTCTGTCGATCCGGCATCGCTCTCCAGAGAATTCGATGCTGCGAAACGGTCCTTCTGCCTGAGCGGTTGCGGGTGCGTTGCGCCTTCGGCGACTGCGTTCGGATGGGTGCAGTTCTCTCCCGTTTGCGGGTCGGACTATACCGGTTTGGCGCTGCGGAAGGCAAGAAATCCGGAGCCGATCCGAATCTGTGACTATCGACAAATGCGAACGACTTGCATTAGCAATTTCTTTGGATGATAATTATTCGCAATAAAACTGCGTTTTCCGGAGTTCGCCATGTACGTCTGTATCTGCCAGGCCGTCACCAGCAAGCAGCTCGCCGTCACCATTGCGCAGGGTGCGACGACGATGAAGGCGCTGCGCAACAAGTTGGGGGTTGCGACCTGCTGCGGCAAGTGCGCACGTGACGTTCGCTCGCAGCTGCAGCAGACCTGCGGCAGTGCCGGTGGATGCGCCTGCGCGGCGCGCAGCTGATCCTCTGCCGCGCACTAGGGGATGTGCTAGATTCAGAGCACCCCCAACGAAAGGAGCGCGCAATGAAAGGCGACAAGAAAGTCATCCAGTACCTGAACAAGGTGCTGACCAACGAGCTGACGGCCATCAACCAGTACTTCCTCCATGCCCGCATGTACAAGAACTGGGGCCTGGCGAAGCTCAACGAGCACGAGTACCACGAGTCGATCGACGAGATGAAGCACGCCGACAAGCTCATCGAGCGGGTGCTCTTCCTCGAAGGGCTGCCCAACCTGCAGGCCCTCGGCAAGCTGATGATCGGCGAGAATCCGAAGGAAATGATCGAGTGTGACCTCAAGCTCGAGCTGCAGGCCTTGCCCCTGCTCAAGGAAGCCATTGCCTACTGCGAATCGGTGGCGGATTACGTGACCCGCGAACTGCTCGAAGACATCCTCGAAAGCGAGGAGGAGCACGTCGACTGGCTGGAAACCCAGTTGGGCCTGATCAAACAGGTCGGCATCGAGAATTACCTGCAATCCCAGATGGGGTGATTTCCGGCGAGCCGCCGGGCCGGGGCCTGGCGGCCTGCTGTGCTATCATCCGCGGCTTCCCGTAAGTCTCCGCCGCGCTTCCTTTCGTGCCCAACGTCGACCTCCATTGTCATTCCACGGCTTCCGATGGCCTGCTCGCCCCGCGCGAAGTCGCCTATCGTGCGGCGGGCAATGGCGTCGAACTTCTGGCGCTGACCGATCACGATGACATCGCCGGCCTGCCGGCTGCACGTGATGCGGCGGAGGAATGTGGCATGGCCTTCGTCTCCGGGGTCGAGATCTCGATCGAGTGGGAAGGCACCCAGATCCATGTCGTCGGCCTCAATTTCGATCCCGGCAATGCCGCGCTCAACGATGGCCTGGCGTCGATCCGCGCCGGCCGCATTGACCGTGCGCGGCGCATGTCGGTGGAACTCGAGCGCCACGGAATTCCGAACACCTTCGAAGGGGCGATGCGCTACGCCGAGAATCCCAACCTGATCTCGCGCGCCCACTTTGCCCGCTACCTGGTCGAGACGAAGCGCTGCAAGGATGTGCGCAGCGTCTTTGAAACCTACCTCGTGCCCGGCAAGCCGGGTTATGTCGATCATCGCTGGGCGGATCTCGCCGATGCAGTGAGCTGGATTCACGGTGCCGGTGGCGTCGCCGTGGTTGCGCATCCGGCACGCTACAAGGTTTCGATGGGCGCCATGCGGCGATTCCTGGGCGATTTCCGCGATCTCGGCGGCCAGGCGATCGAGGTCGTGTCCGGCAGCCATTCCCTCGACGATGTCGGCACCTATGGACGCCTCGCCCGAGAATTCGGCTTCCTTGCATCGCGCGGTTCCGATTTCCACGGGCCGCAGGAAAGCTATGTCGATCTTGGCATGCTCGGCTACCTGCCGGACGGCCTGAAGCCTGTCTGGAGCGTCTTCTGACGACTGGCAATGACTGTTTACCTGCAGATTCACCCTGATGATCCTCAGGCGCGCCATCTGGCACGTGCCGCAGAAATCGTTCGCGAAGGCGGTGTCATCGCCTTTCCGACCGACTCCTGCTATGCGCTTGGCTGTCATCTTGGCGACAAGGACGCGGTCGACCGCATCCGGGCGATCCGCGAGGTCGACGAGCGTCACCATCTGACGCTGATGTGCCGCGACCTTTCGGAAATCGCGCAGTATGCCCGCGTCGATAACGCCCAGTATCGCCTGCTCAAGGCGACGACGCCGGGCAGCTACACCTTCATCCTCGAAGGTACGAAGGAGTTGCCGCGGCGCGTGCTGCACCCGAAGCGCAAGACGATCGGCCTGCGCGTTCCGGAACACAAGGTGGCGCTGGCACTGCTGGCCGAACTCGGCGAGCCGCTGCTGACGGCCACGCTCGCGCTGCCGGGCGACGAAGCCCCACTGACCGAGGGCTGGGAAATCCAGGATCGCCTCGACGGCCGTCTCGAACTGATCCTCGACGGTGGCCATTGCGGCACCGCGCCGACGACGGTGATCGATCTCACCGGCGGTGTGCCGGAACTTGTCCGGGCCGGGCGCGGCAGCCTCGACCCCTTCGCCTTCGACTGAGATGGGCGGTTTCGATCTTTCGGCCATGATCCAGGCAGTGGCCATCGCGGCACTGCCGATCGTGCTCGCGATCACGCTTCACGAAGCGGCGCATGGCTATGCGGCGAAGCATTTCGGTGACCCGACCGCCTATCTCGAAGGCCGTATTACCGCGAATCCGCTGAAGCACATCGACCCGATCGGCACGATCGTCGTGCCGCTTGCCATCCTGTTGCTGTCGACGGGGGGCATCCTGTTTGGCTGGGCCAAACCGGTGCCGGTCAACTTCGGCAACCTCCGCCGGCCGAAGCGCGACATGCTCTGGGTCGCCGCCGCCGGACCGGGTGCAAATCTCGTCATGGCGATGATCTGGGCGCTCGTGCTGAAGACAGCCTGGATGCTGCCGCTCAACTATTTCAGCGTGCCCATGTCGGAAATGGCCAAGACCGGGATCTACATCAACATCAGCCTGCTGGTCCTCAACCTGTTCCCCCTGCCGCCGCTCGATGGCGGGCGCATTGCCGTCAGCCTCCTGCCGCATCGACTCGCCTGGAAGTTCGCACAGCTTGAACGCTGGGGTTTCCCGATCCTGCTCGTTCTGCTGTTTACCGGTATCCTTGGCAGCATTCTTCGGCCCTTGATGGCTATTGTCACTGTCATCATCGCAACGATTTTCCAGCTCCAGACCTAAAGCAAAACCAAGACATGTATCAGGAACGCGTCCTCTCCGGCATGCGCCCCACGGGCAGCCTGCACCTCGGCCACTACCATGGCGTCCTCAAGAACTGGGTCAGGCTTCAGCACGACTACCCGTGCCTGTTCTTCGTCGCCGACTGGCACGCCCTGACTACGCACTACGACGACCCGCAGGGCATCGAGAAGGCGACCTGGGACATGGTCATCGACTGGCTCGCGGCCGGCGTCGACCCCGAGAAGGCGACTTTGTTCATTCAGTCGCAGGTGCCGGAACACGCCGAACTGCACCTGCTGCTGTCGATGATGACGCCGCTCGGCTGGCTCGAGCGCGTGCCGACCTACAAGGACCAGCAGGAAAAGCTGGAGAACAAGGACCTGTCGACCTACGGCTTCCTCGGGTATCCGCTGCTGCAGTCGGCCGACATCCTCATCTACCGGGCCGACAAGGTACCGGTCGGCGAGGATCAGGTACCGCATATCGAGTTTTCGCGCGAAATCGCCCGCCGCTTCAATCACCTCTACGGCCGCGAGCCGAATTTCGAGGAAAAAGTACAAGCCGCGATCAAGAGCCTCGGCAGCAAGCGGGCGCGCAGCTACGAACACTTTCGCACACGCTTTCAGCAGGATGGCGACGCGACGGCGATCGCCAAGGCGCATGCGCTGATGGACGAAGTCGAAAGCCTCTCGCACGAAGACCGCGAGCGGCTCAGCGGCCATCTTGAAGGCACCGGCAAGATGATCCTCGTCGAACCCGGCGCGCTGCTCACCGAGGCCTCGAAGATGCCCGGCCTCGACGGCCACAAGATGTCGAAGTCGTACAACAACACGATCACGCTACGCGAGGACGAAGCCTCGGTGACACAGAAGATCAAGCGCATGCCGACCGACACCAACCGCGTGCGCCGCACCGACCCGGGCGACCCGTCGCGCTGCCCGGTGTGGCAGCTGCATGAGGTCTATTCGGACGAAACGACCAGGGAATGGGTGCAGGCCGGCTGTCGCTCGGCAGGTATCGGCTGCATCGAATGCAAGCAGCCGGTGATCGACGGCATCCTCAAGGAACAGGCGCCGATGCGCGAGCGTGCGCAGCGCTACCTCGACCAGCCGGCGCTGGTCCGCGAAATCATCGCGGACGGCAACGAGAAGGCCCGCTGCCTGGCCCGCGCGACGATGACCGACGTGCGCCAGGCGATGGGTCTCAACTACCGCTGATGGCAAACGAAGGCGAACTGCTCGATCTCGCCGACGCTCCGGCTGCGGCGCCCGCGGCTGCCATGCCGGCAGACCCGGTGGCGCGCATTTACGGCGAACCGCTGGAGCAATTGCCGCTCGACCTGTATATTCCGCCCGATGCGCTGGCGGTGATGCTCGATGCCTTCGAAGGCCCGCTCGACCTACTGCTCTATCTGATCCGCAAGGCGAACGTCAATATTCTCGACATCCCGATGGCGCCGCTGACGCGACAATATCTGGATTACGTCGAGGCGATGCGTTCGCGCAACCTCGAGCTTGCCGCCGACTATCTCGTGATGGCCGCGATGCTGATCGAGATCAAGTCACGGATGCTGTTGCCGCGACCGAAGCATACCGAGGACGGGGAAGTCGAGGATCCGCGCGCCGAGCTCGTCCGGCGCCTGATCGAATACGAACAGATGAAGCTCGCTTCCGCGAAGCTCGATGCGCTGCCGCAGGCAGAACGCGATTTCATCTGGGTGGAAGTCTGGGTCGAGAAGTCGCTGGAACAGCGCTTCCCGGACGTCAGCGTCGACGACCTGCAGCAGGCATGGGCGACCATCCTCCGGCAGGCCAAGCTGCACACGCATCACCGTGTCCAGCGCGAGGAACTCTCGGTGCGCGAGCACATGGGCATCATCCTGCGCGAACTGCGGACCGCGGATGGTTTCGTCGAATTCATCCGCATGTTCGATCCCGGCATGGGTGTTGCCGGGGTCGTCGTACATTTTCTGGCGATGCTCGAACTGGCACGCGAGCATCTGGTCGAGATCACCCAGACCGAAGCCTTTGACCCGATTTACGTGAGGTTGGCCGATGGAAGAATCACGGAACCGCCACAGGGAAGAGCAGCTGATGCTGCCGGAGATTCCGGAGCCGAAGCTGCCGCCGGCGATCCCCCCGAACGCGACGCCGGATAATCCGGCCGACATCAAGCGCGTGCTTGAAGCCGCGCTCTTCGCCGCCCAGCAGCCGCTGACGGTGGGCGACCTGCGCAAGATGTTCGTCGAGGAGATCGGCCCTGATGTCGTGCGCAAGCTGCTCGACGAACTGCGCGAGGAATGGTCCACGCGTCCGGTCGAACTGCTGCAGATGGCGAGCGGATGGCGCTTCCGTACGCGCGCCGAGTACCTGCCGTACCTCGGCCGCCTGAGTCCGGAGAAGCCGCCGAAGTACTCGCGGGCCGTGCTCGAGACGCTGGCGATCATCGCCTACCGGCAGCCGGTGACACGCGGCGACATCGAGGAGATCCGCGGCGTCACGGTGGCGACGCAGATCATCAAGGTGCTCGAGGAGCGCGGCTGGGTCGATGCCGTCGGCCATCGTGACACGCCGGGACGCCCGGCACTGTACGCAACCACGAAGAAATTCCTCGATGACCTCGGTTTGCGCAGCCTCACCGAACTGCCGCCGCTTGAAGAAATCCACCAGACACTGGAACTGGCCAATGGCTAACAGACCCCGCCGCACTCCCTTCCGGCCGCCTCAGGCGGCCCCGCAAACCGACGCGCAGCCGGCCGACGCCGGTGTCGAAGCGCAGGATGCCGCCTCCGGCGACAAGCCGCGCCGTGGCCGCCGTGGTGCTGCGCGCAATCCTAACAATCCGCGTAATCCGCAGTCTTCCGCGCCGATTCCGGGGGGGCGTCGTGGCCGCACCAGTGCAGCCGCACAAGCCAAGCCCGAGCGGCTGCACAAGGTACTGGCCCAGGCCGGCATCGCTTCGCGGCGGGACATGGAGGAGATGATCGTCGCCGGTCGTGTCAGCGTGAACGGTCTGCCGGCACATGTCGGCCAGCTGGTCGGCCCGACCGACCGGATCAAGGTTAACGGCAAGCTGGTGCGGGCGAAGTTCTCGTCCGGCCGCGTACCGCGTGTCGTCCTGTACCACAAGCCGGAAGGCGAGATCGTGTCGCGCGACGACCCGGAAAAGCGTGCCAGCGTCTTCGATGCGCTGCCGCGCATGAACAACGGTCGCTGGATCGCCGTTGGCCGCCTCGATTTCAATACCAGCGGCCTGCTGCTGTTCACCTCGTCCGGTGAACTGGCCAACCGCCTGATGCACCCGCGCTACCAGCTGGTGCGCGAATATGCCGTTCGTGTCCTGGGCGATCTCGACGAGGAAAAGATCGAGCAATTGCGCGAAGGCGTTGAACTCGAAGACGGACCGGCCCACTTCGATTCGATCGAGGACGGCGGTGGCCACGGTGCCAACCACTGGTACCGGGTGACCCTTTTCGAAGGCCGGAATCGCGAAGTACGGCGCATGTTCGAGGCCGTCGGCACCACCGTCAGCCGCCTGATCCGCGTGCGCTACGGCCCGTTCCTGCTGCCGCCGCACCTGAAGCGTGGCAAGACGCATGAGCTCGAAGATGCCGAAGTCGAAGCCCTCATGCGTGATGTCGGTCTGGGGCAGGGCGGTCGCGGGCGGGATCGGGGCGAGCCGGACGGCAATCGGGCACCGCGCGGTGGCATCGAAGTGGACGGAAATCGGGCGCCGCCACCGTCTCGCGGACGCCATGGATCGCCGATGGAAACGATGGGCGATGTCGATTTTGATGATCCTGCCAGTGATGAGTTGCTCGATCGTGCCATTGACGGTAACCGGGCGCCGGCACCGTCGCAGCAGCGCAACGGCGGGCGCAAGCATGGTGGTGGAAAACCCGGTGGTGGGCGTCCGGGTGGCGGCAACCGATCCGCAGGCGGCAAGCCGGGACAGTCCGGGCAACCCGGACAGCGACCGGGCGGTGGTGGCGGCGGCAAGCGGCCGGGGCGCCGATCCGGTCCGCGCAAGCCGGGGCCAGAGCGCGGCTGAGAGATTCCCGAGACCCGCCTGCGGTAGCAGGCGGGCACCGTTCAGGTTTGCCTTGCGGCGGATTTTTCCGTTATAATCCACAGGTTTCTTCCGCCGGTAGCCGGTTTGGGAGCGGTTTCGGCAGGCCCGAGACCGCGCGAGCGCAGCAGGGCGGGAGGTTTTTTGATGGGCATTGCGCCCATTTTTTATTTGTAGCGCATGAATCTGCACGAACTGATCGAAAAAACCGTGACCGGTCTCGGCTATGAACTGGTCGACCTGGAGATGAGCCCGCGTGCGCGCGTCCTGCGCATCTTCATCGACAAGCCGGAAAAGGAACGTGGCGTCGATATCGACGACTGCGTTGCCGTCAGCAACCAGCTCTCACGCGTGCTGACCGTCGAAAACATCGATTACGACCGACTCGAAGTCTCCTCTCCCGGCCTCGACCGTCCGCTGAAGAAGCCGGCTGACTATGAGCGTTTCGCCGGGTCGGAAATTCATCTAAAGCTGCGCATTCCCCACAACGGTCGGCGCAATTTCAATGGTGTCCTGCAGGGTCTGCAGGACGGCAAGGTACGTCTCGTCCTAGAAACGGGCGAGACAGAACTGGATCTGGGCAACATCGAACGTGCCCGACTGGTCCCCAAGTTCGACTGAGCTTGGCAACAGGAGGTTAGGAAAGAATGAGCCGTGAAATTCTGCTGCTGGTCGATGCGCTGGCACGTGAAAAGAACGTTCCCAAGGATATCGTCTTCGGCGCGCTGGAACTCGCGCTGGCGTCGGCAACCAAGAAGCGCATCCACGACGAAGCCGATGTGCGCGTGGCGATCGATCGCGAAACCGGCGAGCACGACAGCTTCCGTCGTTGGGCCGTCGTCGCCGACGACGACTTCGAGAATGAGCACCTGCAGGTTCCCATCTCCGCGGCGCTGGTAGAAGATCCGGAATTCCAGGTCGGCGATTTCATCGAAGAACCGCTCGAACCGATCGATTTCGGCCGTATCGGTGCGCAGGCAGCCAAGCAGGTGATCCTGCAGAAGATCCGCGATGCCGAGCGCGAGCAGATCCTCAGCGACTTCCTCGAGCGCGGCGAGCACATCGTTTCCGGCACCATCAAACGCATGGAGCGCGGCAACGCCATCATCGAATCGGGCAAGGTCGAAGCCTTGCTGCCGCGCGACCAGATGATCCCGAAGGAAAACCTGCGCATCGGCGATCGCGTCAAGGCCTATCTGCTCAAGATCGACCGCCAGGCGCGCGGCCCGCAGCTGATCCTGTCGCGTACCGCTCCCGAATTCATCGTCAAGCTGTTCGAACTCGAAGTTCCCGAGATCGACGACGGCCTCATGGAAATCAAGGCCGCGGCGCGTGATGCCGGCATGCGGGCCAAGATCGGCGTCAAGTCGAATGACCCGCGTATCGATCCGATCGGCACCTGCGTCGGTCTGCGCGGCGCCCGCGTCCAGGCAGTGACCAACGAACTGGCCGGCGAGCGTGTCGATATCGTGCTGTGGTCGGCCGATCCGGCGCAGTTTGTCGTTGGCGCACTGGCTCCGGCCGAAGTGTCCTCGATCGTCGTCGATGAAGAAAAGCACAGCATGGATGTGGTCGTGGATGAGGACAACCTCGCCATTGCCATCGGCCGCGGTGGCCAGAACGTCCGCCTCGCGTCGGAACTGACCGGCTGGACGATCAACCTGATGACCGAGGAAGAGTCGCAGAAGAAATCGGAAGCCGAAACTGCAGCCATCCGCGTGCTGTTCATGGAAAAGCTGGACGTCGACGAGGAAGTTGCCAACATCCTGATCGACGAAGGTTTCTCGACGCTGGAAGAGATTGCCTACGTGCCACTACACGAGATGCTGGAAATCGACGCCTTCGACGAGGCAACCGTGCAGGAACTGCGCGACCGTGCCCGCAATGTGCTGCTGACCGAAGCGATCGCCACCGAGGAACAGCTCGAGGGCGTCGAGGAGGCCATGATCGGCCTTGAAGGCATGGACAAATCGCTCGCGGCCAAGCTCGCCAGCAAGGGTGTCAAGACGCGTGACGACCTCGCCGACCTGGCCGTCGACGAATTGACCGAAATGACCGGCATCGATACCGATCGTGCCAAACAGCTGATCACCAACGCGCGCGCGCACTGGTTCGAATAAGCAACACAGGGGGAATACCATATGGCGCAAACAAGTGTTGCCCAGTTTGCCGGCGAGCTGAAGCTGCCGGCCAACGCATTGATCGAGCAGCTGCAGAAGGCGGGCGTCAACAAGTCGAACGCCGAGGACCTGCTCTCGGAAACCGACAAGACCCGGCTGCTCGACTACCTGCGCGCCGCGCATGGCGAAGCCCAGACCAAGACCAAGATCACGCTGACGCGCAAGCAGACCAGCGAGATCAAGGCGCATGACTCGGCCGGCAAGACCCGTACCGTTCAGGTCGAGGTGCGCAAGAAGCGTGTTCTGGTCAAGCGCGACCCGGCCGAACTGATTGCGGAAGCCGCCGCAGCGGAAGCGCCGGTTGTCGTGGAACCTCCCAAACCTGAGGTCGTTGCGCCTGAGCCGATCCCGGCACCGGTCGTCGACGTCGCTCCGGTCGTCGAAGCGCCGCCCCCGGTTGATGTCGCCGCCCCCGTCGAAGCACCGGTGGAAGCACCTGTTGCCGCCAAGCCGGCCAAGAAAGCAGCGAAACCTTCGCTGGCCTCGGTGATCGGCGAGGAGGAACTTCGCCAGCGCGCTGAGGAAGCCCGTCGTTCGTCCCGCCTGGCCGAACTGCAGGCTGCCGAATTCAAGGAAAAGCAGGCCCGCGAAATCGAGCTGGCGCGTCTGCGTCAGGAAGCCGAGGAAAAGGCCGTTGCGGCCGCCAAGGCCGCGGAGGCCGCCAAGGCCGCTGCCGCCACGGCCGCCGAGAAGACGGGCGAGGACAAGACCCTGCACCGTCCGGTCAAGGCGGATGCCAAGGGCAAGGATGCCAAGAAGGGTGACGACAAGAAGGGCTCCTGGAACGATGCGCAGAAGAAGCGCGGCATCAAGACCCGCGGTGGCGATGCCGGCTCCGGCTGGCGCGGTAGCAAGGGTGGCGGCAAGCACGGCAAGCAGGATGAAGGCGAACATGCCTTCCAGGCGCCGACCGAGCCGGTCGTTCGCGAAGTCCACGTGCCGGAAACGATCAGCGTCGCCGATCTGGCGCACAAGATGGCGATCAAGGCCACCGAAGTCATCAAGGCCCTGATGAAGATGGGCTCCATGGTCACCATCAACCAGGTGCTCGACCAGGAAACGGCGATGATCATCGTCGAGGAAATGGGCCACACGGCGGTCGCCGCCAAGCTGGACGACCCGGATGCCTTCCTCGAGGATACCGCCGAGCACAAGGATTATGCGCTGGAGCCGCGTGCCCCGGTGGTGACCGTCATGGGTCACGTCGACCACGGCAAGACCTCGCTGCTCGACTACATCCGGCGTACCCGCGTCGCCTCCGGTGAAGCCGGCGGCATCACGCAGCACATCGGCGCCTATCACGTCGAAACCGAGCGCGGCATGGTCACCTTCCTCGACACCCCGGGTCACGAGGCCTTTACGGCCATGCGTGCCCGCGGTGCGAAGGCGACCGACATCGTCATCCTGGTGGTGGCGGCCGACGACGGCGTCATGCCGCAGACCAAGGAAGCCATTCACCATGCCAAGGCGGCCGGTGTACCGATCGTCGTCGCCGTGACCAAGATCGACAAGCCGGAAGCCAACGCCGATCGCGTCAAGCAGGAACTGGTGGCCGAGGAAGTCGTGCCGGAAGAATACGGCGGCGACTCGCCTTTCGTCGGCGTTTCGGCGAAGACCGGCCAGGGCATCGACGACCTGCTCGAACAGGTGCTGCTGCAGGCCGAGGTGCTGGAACTGAAGGCGCCGAAGGATTCCCCCGCCAAGGGCCTGATCATCGAAGCGCGTCTCGACAAGGGCCGCGGCCCGGTGGCGACGATGCTGGTGCAGACCGGCACGCTGCGTCAGGGCGACATGCTGCTGGCCGGCCAGATGTTCGGCAAGATCCGCGCGATGCTCGACGAAAACGGCAAGCCGATCAAGGAAGCCGGCCCGTCGATTCCGGTCGAAATCCAGGGTCTCTCGGATGTTCCGGCCGCCGGCGAAGAAGCCGTCGTCCTGGGCGACGAAAAGAAGGCGCGCGAAATCGCGCTGTTCCGTCAGGGCAAGTTCCGCGACGTGAAGCTGGCCAAGGCACAGGCCGCCAAACTCGAGAACATCTTCGACCAGATGGCCGAAGGCGAAGTCAAGACCCTGCCGCTGATCATCAAGGCCGACGTCCAGGGTTCGCAGGAGGCGCTGGTGCAGTCGCTGCAGAAGCTGTCGACCAGCGAAGTCAAGGTCAACATCATCCACGGTGCGGTCGGTGGCATTACCGAATCCGACATCAACCTGGCACAGGCCTCCAAGGCCGTCGTCATCGGCTTCAACACCCGTGCCGATGCCGGCGCCCGCAAGGCCGCCGAGAGCTTCGGCGTCGATATCCGCTACTACAACATCATCTACGACGCCGTCGATGAAGTGAAGGCAGCGCTGTCGGGCATGCTGTCGCCCGAGAAGAAGGAAGAGATCATCGGCACCGTCGAGATCCGCCAGGTCTTCCGCGCCTCGAAGATCGGCACCATCGCCGGCTGCTACGTGCTCGATGGCGTGGTCAGGCGCAACGCCCGTGCCCGCCTGCTGCGCGGCAACGTCGTGCAGTGGGACGGCGAACTCGATTCGCTCAAGCGTTTCAAGGACGACGTCAAGGAAGTCAAGGCCAATTTCGAATGCGGTCTGTCGCTGAAGAACTTCAACGACATCGAGGAAGGCGACCAGCTCGAAGTCTACGAGATCAAGGAAATTGCCCGCACCCTCTAAGCACAACGCCGGCTTCTCGCGCAAGGATCGTGTCAACGAACAGATCCGGCGCGAGCTGGCCGAGCTCATCCGCGCCGAGGTCAAGGACCCGCGCGTCGGCATGGTCAGCATCACTGAAGTCGAGGTGACGCCGGACTATGCCCACGCCCGTGTCTATTTCAGCACGCTGGCCGATGAAACGAAGATCGCCGAGGTCCAGCTCGGGTTGCAGAAGGCCTCCGGTTTCCTGCGCCGCGAACTGGGGCGCCGCGTGCGCATCCACACCACGCCGCAACTGCACTTCATCCACGACACCTCGCTCGAACGTGGTGCCGATCTCTCCAAGTTGATCGACGAGGCCTCGCGCGTCTCCGATCAGTCGGAACAGGCCGAGCTGCCACCCACCGAGGCCAAGCCCGAGGCATGAACCAAGCGCCGAAGCGCCGCTGGCGGCGCGTCGACGGCGTCCTGCTCCTCGACAAGCCCGGTGGCATGAGCTCCAACGACGCGCTGCAGAAGGCGCGTCGCCTCTTCTCCGCCGAAAAGGGCGGCCATACCGGCACCCTCGACCCGATGGCCACCGGCCTGCTGCCGCTGTGCTTCGGCGAGGCCACCAAGTTTTCCGCCGACCTGCTCAACGCCGACAAGACCTACGAGGCCGAACTGCGCCTCGGCATCACCACGCGCACCGGCGACGCCGAGGGTGAGGTGATCGAGGAACGTCCGGTCGCGGTCGATGAGGCCGCCTTTGCCGCCGTGTTGCCGGCCTTCCGCGGCGAACAGCAGCAGGTGCCGCCGATGTATTCGGCGCTGAAGAAGGACGGCCGCCCGCTCTACGAACTCGCCCGCCAGGGCATTGAGGTCGAACGCGCCGCCCGCACGATCACCATTCACGTCCTCGAGTTGCTCTCGTTTGCAGCGCCCGTTGCCCGCATCCGCGTCCGCTGCAGCAAGGGGACCTACATCCGCACGCTGGCCGAGGACATCGGCAAGGCGCTCGGCTGCGGCGCGCATCTCACTGCGCTGCGCCGCACCGGCGTCGCCGACCTGCAGCTGCCGCGCGCGCTGACGCTGGAAGAAATCGAAGCCTGCCCGGACGGCGAGCGCGATGCGCTACTGTTGCCCGTGGACGCGCTGCTGCAAGGGCTGCCGGTCGTTGAGCTGGACGAGGCCGGGCGTGCCCGCTTTGCCAACGGCAACCCCGTATCATGCCCACAGGGCGGCCTGCTCGGCCCCTGTCGGGTCTATGCAGCACAGGCGCTGCTCGGCCTTGGCCGCGCCGACGCCGATGGCAAGCTGCACCCGCAGCGCCTCGTTGCCCGCGCCGAGAGCTGAAGAAAAACCGTCTCACCGGCGAAAGCCGGTGTCCAGTACGTTCACAATTCTGGATTCCGGCTTCCGCCGGAATGACGGTTGTGGGTGCTCCCGTACCCGCCCTAGCTCCCCGCGATCACCGCCTCGATCTCGGCAAAGGTACGCGCAATCTCCCCGGCATGCACCGGCGCACCCAGCTGCCGGGCGATCTGCGTCGCCGAGAAGATGCCGCAGATGATCTGCCGGCCGGCGACGTTGCGGTCGACCACGAAGGCATGCTGCCGCCCGCAGGTCTGCAGCGTCGCGATCACGTGGCCGACTTCGGCACGGGTCACCATCGCCAGCTCGATCGTCTCGAGGGCTGCTGCCGTCGTCATGATGTGCTCGACACGCAATTCCTCGCGCGTCAGTTCGTAACGGCTCATCGCCTGCATCGCCCGTTCGCCGAGCAGGTCGCTGGCGGTCACGATCCCCTCCAGCTGCCGGTCCTCGTTCGTCACGAACAGCATGCGCACGCCGCGGTGGATCATCGCCTGATGCGCCTCGTGCACGAAGGCGCTGCGGCAGATGATCGCCGCCGGCAGTCGGGTCAGGTCGGTCATCACCTGCAGTGCCGGCGAATCGATGCGCACTTGCGTCGGGTTGTGGCTGGTGGAAAGGAAGCAGCCCGCGGGGGAAATCCTGCCGGTCGGGAGGGCGGGGTAGGTGGTTCGCGTCATGATCTGTCTCCTTGGGTGGTCGTTCAGAAACAGCGGTGTTGCTTGGCTGTGACTGACGGCCGGGAGGCGAAGTTCCTGGGCAAGTGGTGTTGCCTAGCCGGAAGTCATATTTCCTGGATGGGCGGTGGCGGATACACTCACATCTTTCTGCCAGGTAGTCACAAGATCGGAAAACGGAATGATGCTGAGGTATCCCGGGTTCCACGGACAGGGTAATCAAGCACTTCGTTTCCAGTCGATCTCTACTTGCTCCGGTGTCCGGTAGCCGAGCGATTGATGGATACGCTGCCGGTTGTAAAACACCTCGATGAACTCAAAGATGGCTGAGCGCGCTTCACTACGGGAAGCGAAGTCACGATGATGAACCAGCTCGTTCTTCAATGTCGAGAAGAAGCTCTCCGCCACCGCATTGTCCTGCGGCACCTTGCGACCGTTCATGCTCGGCAGGATGCCGTGTCGCGCCATCATGTCGCGATAGGCCGACGTGTTGTATTGAACGCCCCGATCGGTATGGTGAATCAGTCCCTTCCTGGGATGTCGGTGCTGAATTGCCATGACCAGCGCGCCAAGATGGAGTTCCTGCCCCGGCCGATGAGCCATGGCCCAGCCGACAACCCTGCGCGAGAACAGATCAACCAGAACAGCGAGGTGCAGCCAGCCTTCACGCGTGCGGATGAAGGTCATGTCGCCCGACCAGATCCGGTCCGGCAAGGCCGCCATAAAGCGGCGCTGCAGTCGATCCGGTGCCGGCGGCGCCATCTTGTGGTGCTCAACGGTCGTCCGCTGACGCCGGACACGACGAGCTTCAATCCCTGCCTCGCGCCGCAGGCGTGCCACACGATGCTTGCCACAGGGAATCTGCCTCTGACAAAGTGCCTTCCAGGTCTTGAGCGCACCATAGGCTTCCCGATGTTCATGATGCACTCGCCGGATTTCTTGCAGAAGCAGCGCGTCCGTTTTTGCATGCTCGCTTTCCGGGCGCACCCGCCAAGCATGAAAGCCGCTACGCGATACTTGCAGGATGCGACACAGCGCTGCAATGGAGAACTGCTGACGATGCTGCTGGATGAAGCCGTACTTCACGACAGTTCCTTCGCAAAGTACGCCGCGGCTTTTTTTAGAATGTCACGCTCCTCGGTGACTTTCTTCAACTCTCGCCGTAGCCGCTCGATTTCTCCAAGCTCTGCCAAGGGCTTCGCTCCCGGCCCTCGAAAAGCCTCTTCCCGGCCTTTCTTGCCCAGTTCGGACTGCCATTTGTATAGTTGGTTGCGTCTGATGCCGAGTTCAAGTGCCAGCTGCGTTGCCGGTTTCTGCCCTTGCTCCAGCAAACGCACCGCTTCCAGCTTGAATTCCTTTGAATGGCGGACACGCTTCCGCTCCGCACTCACTTTCTCGATCAGCTTTCCCATCACACACCTCCACAGACATTTTGCCTACTTTCAAATCTGTCCGTGGAACCCGGGATACCTCAGCATCAATTAACATTCTGCTCAGCTGACACAAAATTAGCCCGAAAAAAAGCGCTCGCCAAACTGACGAGCGCCTTCCTGCCTGCTTAGCCGGCTGTGAGGTTCAGTCAGCCTTCCCGCAGCATTGCTTGTACTTCTTGCCGCTGCCGCACGGGCAGGGGTCGTTGCGGCCGACCTTGCCGCCGTCGCGGCGCACCGTGCCGGCGCCGTGCTTGGCCTGCCAGAACAGGTAGATTTCGGAGACGGCGCGGGCGAGGTCCTCGCGAGCCTGTTCGCGCAGTTCCTCGAGTTCCTTGCCTTCCGGCCAGGCTTCGCCGTGCTCCCTGGCGGCAGCCTCGGCTTCGCCGGTGAGGACCATCAGCGGGAACAGGCGTTCATCCAGCCATTCGACCTCTTCCTCGTCGGTCAGGCCGTCGAACCAGCCTTCGGCCGCGGTATCGACGGCGTGCAGGTAGGCGAGGCACCAGGGCTCGTAGTCGCTGGGGGCGTCGTCGGCATCGTGTTCGGGGTAGAGATAGAGGATCAGCGGGTCTTCGTCGGCGAGTTCGATGCGCAGTTCGTCGGCCAGCACGCGCAGCAGGGCGGTGGCTTCGCGCCCGGCCTCGGTCTCCAGCCCGGCTTCGCTGCCGAGGATCTCGAGCAGCCAGTCGGCCTCGGGGATCGGCACCGGGCCGGCGAGGGCGCCACAAAGGTAGCCCTGCACCTCGTCGAGGCGCATCGCCTCGTCGAAGACGGGGTCGTCGAGCAGGGTTTCGAGACGGTCGAGCTGGTCGTCGGTGATCTTCTTTTCGCGCATTTTTCAGCCTCGCGTGTTGGATTGGGTGGCGAACTCGGCGAGTTCGACGCGCGGCTGCGGCTTCCAGCCCTTCTTGCGGTGTTCGGCAACGACGTTGGTGAAGATGCCGCCGCGCACGTAGAACTTGGCGGTGAGGCGCATGAAGCGGGGCTTGGTGGCCTTGACCAGGTCGTCGAGGATGCGGTTGGTGACGTCCTCGTGGAAGCAGCCCTGGTCGCGGAAGGACCAGATGTAGAGCTTGAGGCTCTTCAGCTCGACGCAGGTTTTTTCCGGGATGTAGTCGAGGATCAGGGTCGCGAAATCCGGCTGGCCGGTCTTCGGGCACAGGCAGGTGAATTCGGGGATTTCCATGTGGATGTGGAAATCGCGTCCGGGCGCCGGATTGGGAAAGGTTTCGAGCGTCTTGGAAGGCAGGCTGGGCATGCTTTGAGGGTCCAAAAAGGGGATGCAGAAGTGATATTATAGCCCCTCGTTTCGGGGCGCCTGACCCAGAAAACAACCAAGATTCCCGACATGCGCCTGACAAAGCTCAAACTCGCCGGTTTCAAATCCTTCGTCGACCCCACCACCATCGCTCTGCCGGGGCAGCTGGTCGGTGTCGTCGGCCCCAACGGCTGCGGCAAATCCAACGTGATGGACGCCGTGCGCTGGGTGCTCGGCGAATCGAAAGCCTCGGAATTGCGCGGCGAATCGATGCAGGACGTGATCTTCAACGGCTCCGGCCAGCGCAAGCCGGTGGCGCGTGCCGCCGTCGAACTGGTCTTCGACAACTCGCTCGGCCGTGCGGCCGGCCAGTGGTCGCAATACGCCGAGCTCTCGGTGAAGCGCATGCTGTCGCGCAATGGCCAGTCCGAGTACTACATCAACAATCTGCAGGTGCGCCGCAAGGACATCACCGACCTGTTCCTGGGGACCGGCCTCGGCCCGCGCGCCTACGCCATCATCGGCCAGGGCATGATCTCGCGCATCATCGAGGCGAAGCCGGACGAGCTGCGCGTGTTCCTCGAGGAAGCCGCCGGCGTCACCCGCTACAAGGAGCGGCGCAAGGAAACCGAGGGCCGCATTGCCGACACGCGCGAGAACCTGACCCGCATCGAGGACATCCGCGTCGAGCTCGGCGCCCAGATGGAGCGCCTTGAGGCACAGGCCGCGGTCGCCCGCCAGTACCACGAATTCAACAACGAACTGACCAGGAAGCAGCAGCTGCTGTGGCTGCTCAAGCGCAACGAGGCGCAGGCCGAGCGCGAGCGCGCCCAGCGCGATGTCGAGCGTGCCACGAACGAGCTCGAGGGCCAGAACGCCGGCCTGCGCGAGATCGAGGCCAAGCTGGAGGCGGCCCGTGAGCAGCATTTCGGCTCTTCCGACGGTGTGCACAACGCGCAGAGCGAGCTGTTTGCCGCCAATGCCGAAGTGGCGCGCCTGGAAACGGAGCTCCGCCATCGCCGCGAGGCGCAGCAGGATCTCGAGCAGCGCGTCATCCAGCTCAAGGCCGAGCAGCAGCAGTGGCAGACACAGCTGGAGAAGGCCGACGGCGACGAGCGCCGCTGGCGCGAGCTCTCGGGCCTCGCCGACGAGCGCGCCGAACAGGCCGAGATGCGTCTGGAAGCCCAGCAGGAGCGGTTGCCGCTGGTTGAGGATGCACAGGGCGCGGCGCAGGAGGCGGTCAATTCCCAGCGTGCCGCCGTCGCCGAAGCCGAGCAGAAGCTGCGTGTCGAGGAAGCGCACAAGGCGAATGCGGAGCGCACGCTGTTCAACATCGGCAGCCGGCGCGAGCGCCTGGAGCAGGAAGCCGCGGCGCTGGTGAAGCCGGACGAGGAAGAGATTGCGCTCAAGGAAGCCGAGCACGAGTCGCTGCACGAGCACGTTGCGGCGGCACAGGAGCGTGTCATGGCCTCGCAGCAGCGCCTGCCCGAACTGGAAGTCCGCCGCCGCGAGATCCAGCAGGACGTGCATAAGGCGCAGCAGGCGCGCGGCGAGGCCGAGGCCCGCCGGAGCGCCCTCGAACAGCTGCAGAAACGCATGCAGAGCGGGTCGAAGATCGGGGAGTGGCTGCAGCGCCATGAACTTTCCACGCGCCGGCCGCTGTGGAAACGCATCCATGTCGAGGCGGGCTGGGAAGATGCCGTCGAGGCCGTGCTGCGCGAGCGCCTGTCGGCGGTCGAGGCCGGCGATTCCAACGTGGCGGCCTGGGCCGGCGACCGGCCGGGCGCCAAGGTCACCGTACTGCTTTCCGGCGCGACCGCAACGGCCGCCGCGCCTGCCGCCGACAGCCTGCTGGCGAAGATCCGCTGCAGCGACGACAGCATCGGCGCGCCACTCGGCGAGTGGTTGCGCGGCGTGCGTGTCGCTGAATCGCTGCCGGCTGCACTGGCGCAGCGCGAAACCCTGTCCGAGGGACAGGTGCTGGTCACCAAGACCGGCGACATCGTCGGTCCGCATAGCGTGACGCTGTTCGCACCGGATGCCGCCGAACATGGCTTCCTCGAGCGTCAGCGCGAGATCGAGTCGCTGGAAGGCGTGATCGCCGAGCGCCAGGCGGCCGTCGAGGCGCAGGAGGCCCGCGTCGCCGAAGTCGACGAATTGCTCGATGCCGCCAAGGCCGAGGTCGAGCTGGCGCGGCAGACGCTCGAACAGCATCAGGAACGTGCCCACGCCGTGCAGCTCGAAGTGCTCAAGCTGACGCAGATCATGGAGCGCTATCAGGACCGCATGGCCCAGATCAACGAGGCGGTGGCGGAGCTGGTGGCGGAAGAGGAGGCCGAGCGCGAACGCGTGCTGACTGCCGAGGACGCCATGGTCGTGCAGCGCGAGGCGGTGGCGGAACGCCAGAACCTGCTGGCCGAACTCAAGGGCAAGCTGGAGGCGGCCGAGCGCAGCCTGCGCGACGAGCGTGAGCAGGTGGCGGTGGCCGAGCGTGAGTTGCGTGAGGCGCAGTTCTCGCAGCGGGAATGTGCGACCAAGCTGGAAGAGATTGCCGGTGGTCGCGAGCTCGCGAAGCAGCAACTGGTACGCGTTGCCGAGGATCTGGCACGCTGCGCGGACAGTGCCGGCAACCTCGATCCCGAGGAAATCGTTCCCCGGCTGCAGGAGGCGCTCGAACAGCGTGTCATCCGCGAGCAGACGCTGGCGGGCATGCGCGATGCGCTGGAATCGGCCACGGCCGGGCTGCGCGGGCTGGAAGAAGACCGCCTGAAGATCGAGCAGGGTCTCAATCCGCTGCGCGACCGTATCGGCGAGCTGCGCCTGAAGGAACAGGCGGCGGCGATGAACGTCGAGCAGCTTGCGCTGCTGCTGCTCGAAGCCCAGGCCGACGAAGCGGCGCTGACGCCGCTTCTGGAAGGTGCCAAGCCAGCGCCGCTGCAGGGGCAGATCACTTCGCTGCAGCGCCAGATCGAGGCGCTCGGTGCGGTCAACCTCGCGGCGCTCGAGGAACTGGAGTCCGCCAGGGAGCGCAAGGGCTATCTCGATGCGCAGGCGGCCGACCTCTCGGAAGCGCTTGAAATCCTGGAGAGTGCAATTCGTCGCATCGACCGCGAGACGCGCGATCTGCTGCAGACGACCTACGACACGGTCAATCGCCATTTCGGTGAACTGTTCCCGACCCTCTTCGGTGGCGGTGAGGCCCGGCTGATCATGACCGGTGACGAGATTCTCGATTCCGGCGTGCAGGTGATGGCTCAGCCGCCGGGCAAGAAGAATTCGACGATTCACCTGCTTTCCGGCGGAGAGAAGGCGCTGACGGCCATCGCACTGGTGTTCGCGATGTTCCAGCTGAATCCGGCGCCGTTCTGCCTGCTCGACGAGGTCGATGCGCCGCTCGACGACAGCAACACCGAGCGCTTCTGCAAGATGGTGGAGCGCATGTCGGCCAACACGCAGTTCCTCTTCATCAGCCACAACAAGATTGCGATGGAAATGGCCAAGCAGCTGGTCGGCGTGACGATGCAGGAATCCGGCGTCTCGCGCATCGTCGAGGTGGATATCGACGAGGCGCTGCGCATGCGGGAGCAGGTGGCATGAACGAGCTGCAGCTTGGCCTGATCGGGCTCGGCGCGGCTGCCGTTGTCGGCGTCGTCGGCTACAACAAGTGGCAGGAGCATCGCCATCGCAAGGTCGCCGAGCAGCTGCTGAAGCGCGACCATGGCGATGTGCTGCTGGCGGGGCAGGAAACGCGTGACCATGAGCTTGCGCCGGAATCGGAACCGGTTGCCTTTGCGCCGCCGGTGGAAGTTTTTGCGGCGCAGGAACCGGCGAGGTACGAAGCGCCGCTGCCCGCACAGCCGATGGAACCCGTCCTCTCGCCTGAGCCGGAGGCGCCGTTGCCTGGCCATGTGCGGCAGGAGCCGACGCTGCGCAGCGAGCCTTCCCTTGATGAGCCGGTACTGACCGAGACGGTTGAAGTGGCCGAAATCACCGAAACGCCTGCCCCGGAGCCGGTGATGCCGGCCGTACCGGTGGAGTCGCCAGCGCCTGCACGGGTGGCTGAGCCTTCGTCGGCCCTGGCCGGCGTCACCGACGAGGAGGGCGTGCCGGCCATCCTCGTGTCGGCAGCGATCGACTACGTGGCTCGCCTGGAACTGATGTCGCCGCTCTCCGGGGCGAAACTCCTCGGTGCCCAGAGCGAATTGCTGGCGCGCATTGCGAAGCCGGTGACCTGGGCCGGCTTCAACGAACGCATCGGCAAGTGGGAGCAGCTTGAGCCGGCCAACGATGCCGAATATCGACGACTCCGCGTCGGCCTGCTGCTGGCCGACCGTCGTGGCCCGCTGGGCGAAGCCGATCTGCTGACCTTCCAGGGGGCCATGCAGGGGCTTGCCGAAGACGAGCTGGCGGCGATCGAGCTGCCGCCCGGCGAGCCGGCGCTTTCTGCCGCGATTGCGCTTGACCAGTTCTGTGCCAATGTCGATATCCAGATCGGCCTCAACCTGATCAGCAAGGGCACGGTGTTCCCGGGAACCAAGATCCGCGCCCTGGCCGAAGCGGCCGGCATGGTGCTCGACGCGTCCGGACGTTTTGCGCGCTGCGACGATGACGGGCGCCTGCTCTACACGCTTTCCAACCAGGAATCCGCGGGCTTTTCGGCGGAGTCGATGCGCACGATGAGTACGCACGGTCTGGCGTTTACGCTTGACGTGGCCTGCGTCACGCACGGCGACCGTGTCTTCGCGCAGATGCTGGATCTTGCCCGTCGCATGGCCGACGTGCTCAATGGCGTACTCGTCGACGACAATCGGCGCCCGCTGACCGAGGCGATGCTGGAACCCTTCCGTCGCCAGATCGCCCAATACCAGTCACAGCTTGCCGCGCGCGGCATTCCTGCTGGCGGCCCGCTGGCCCTGCGCCTCTTTTCCTGATGCTGTTCGCTTCGGCGCAGGACTTCGATCGCGCGCGCGCCTTGCGCGCGGAAATTGAGCGGCTCAATCACCACTACTACGTACTCGATGCGCCGCTGGTGCCGGATGCGGAGTTCGACCGCCTGTTTCGCGAATTACAGGAAATCGAGGCACGCCATCCCGAACTGCTGACGGCCGATTCGCCGACGCAACGCGTCGGTGGCAAGGCGCTGGATGCCTTCGCGCCGGTGCGCCATGTCGTGCCGATGCTGTCTATCCGTACCGAAACGGATACCGAAGCCAGTGGCGCCTTCGCCTTTGATGCGCGCATCCGCCGCGAACTGAAACTCGACGAGAACGCCCCCCCGGTTGAATACGCGGCCGAGCTGAAATTCGACGGACTGGCGATCAGCCTGCGCTACGAGGCGGGAATGTTGGCCCGAGCGGCGACGCGTGGCGACGGTGAGGTCGGCGAGGATGTGACCGCCAATGTGCGCACGGTCGGCCAGATTCCGTTGCGGCTGCAGGGCGATGCACCGGCCGTGCTTGAAGTGCGCGGTGAAATCTACATGAAGCGCGCCGATTTCGAGCGTTTCAATGGGCGTGCCGCGGCTGCCGGAGAAAAGACGCTCGTCAATCCCCGCAACGGTGCTGCCGGCAGCATCCGGCAACTCGATTCCCGCATTGCGGCCAGCCGGCCGCTATCGTTCTTCGCGTACGGACTGGGGGATGTTCAGGGCTGGACCCTGCCGGCAACCCATGCCAGCGTGCTCGATGCGCTGGCATCGTTCGGTTTTCCGGTCTGCGCCGAGCGTGCCGTTCTGCACGGAGCGCAGGCACTGGCCGATTTTCACGCGGCAATCGCCGCGCGGCGTGCGACGTTGCCCTTCGATATCGACGGCGTCGTGTACAAGGTCAATTCGCTGGCACTGCAGGCGCAACTCGGTTTCGTGACGCGTGAGCCGCGCTGGGCGGTGGCGCACAAGTATCCGGCCGAGGAAGCGCTGACGACGCTGCTCGACATCGAGGTACAGGTCGGCCGTACCGGGGCGATCACGCCGGTGGCCAGGCTGGCACCGGTATTTGTCGGTGGCGTGACGGTGACCAATGCGACGCTGCACAACCAGGACGAGATCGACCGCAAGGATGTCCGGATCGGCGATACGGTGATCGTTCGCCGCGCTGGTGACGTCATTCCCGAGGTGGTCGGGGCGGTACTGGAGCGCCGTGCAGGCGATCCGCCGCGCTTCGATCTGCTGGCGCGTTTTCCGACCTGCCCGGTGTGCGGTGCGCACGTCGTCCGCGGCGAGGACGAAGCCGTGGCACGCTGCACGGGCGGCCTGTTCTGCCCGGCGCAGCGCAAGCAGGCCCTGCTGCACTTCGCTTCGCGGCGGGCCATGGACATCGAGGGTCTTGGCGACAAGCTGGTCGATCAACTGGTCGACGCTGCCATCGTGCGCACGCCGGCAGATGTCTACAAACTCGGGCTGATGGCCCTGGCGAATCTCGAACGCATGGGCGAGAAGTCGGCGCTGAACCTGCTGGAAGCGATCGAGAAGAGCCGGCACACGACACTGGCGCGCTTCATTTTTGCGCTGGGCATCCGCAACGTCGGCGAGGCGACGGCCAAGGATCTGGCGCGCCACTTTGGCAGCCTCGACCGTCTTCTCGCCGCAGACGAGGCGGCGCTTACACAGGTACCGGATGTCGGCCCGATTGTCGCGCGTTGCATCGTCGAGTTTCTTGGCGAGGCGCACAACCGGCAGGTCATCGACGAGCTCCGCGCCGCTGGCGTGCATTGGGATGAGGGTGAGCCGCAAGCGACGGTCGCCGGTTGCCTCGCCGGAAAGGTTTTCGTGCTGACCGGTACGCTGCCGACGCTGGCGCGCGAGGATGCCAAGTCGCTGATCGAGGCCGAGGGCGGCAAGGTCAGCGGGTCGGTCTCGAAGAAAACGGATTACGTGGTCGCCGGCGCCGAAGCCGGCTCCAAGCTCGAGAAGGCACAGGCACTCGGTGTGCCGGTGCTGGACGAGACACAATTGCTAGAAATGCTGAAAAAGGGAGAAACCCGATGAAGAAGGTGAGAAAAGCCGTATTTCCGGTGGCAGGTCTCGGTACACGTTTCCTGCCAGCAACCAAGGCCAGCCCGAAGGAGATGCTGCCGATCGTCGACAAGCCGCTGATCCAGTATGCGGTCGAGGAGGCCGTTGCTGCGGGTGTCACCGACATGATCTTCGTGACCGGCCGCTCGAAGCGCGCGATCGAGGACCATTTCGACAAGGCCTACGAACTGGAGGCGGAACTCGAGCGCAAGAACAAGACGGAGATGCTTGAGTTCGTGCGCAATCTGCTGCCGAAGAACATCAACTGCATCTACATCCGTCAGGCCGAGCCGCTCGGGCTTGGTCATGCCGTGCTGTGCGCGAAGCCGGTGGTCGGCGACGAGCCCTTCGCCGTACTGCTAGCGGATGACCTGCTCGACGGCAATCCGCCGGTGTTGAAGCAGATGGTCGATACCTACGATTACTACCGTTGCTCGGTGCTCGGCGTTCAGGACGTGCCCCGTGCGGACACCCGCAGCTACGGCATCGTCGATGCACGCAAGGTGGCGGAGCGCATCGAGCAGGTGAGTGCCATCGTCGAAAAGCCGAAGCCCGAGGAGGCGCCCTCGACGCTGGCCGTCGTTGGACGCTACATCCTGACACCGCGGATCTTTCATCATCTCGAGAACGTGAGGCCGGGTGCCGGTGGGGAAATCCAGCTGACCGACGGCATTGCGTCGCTGCTTTCGGAAGAACAGGTTCTCGCCTACCGGTATGATGGGCAGCGTTACGATTGCGGCTCCAAGCTGGGCTACCTGCAGGCAACCGTGGTCTTCGGCCAGCGCCATCCGGAAGTGGGTGCGGCCTTCTCGCAATATCTGAAAGGGCAGTAGACGATGAGCAATATCCAGCAGGCGCGTGATTTCCTGGCTTCGTCCGACCTGATTCATTCTGCCGAGACCGTCGATGCGGCGGTTGCGCGCGTCGCTTCGGAAATCACGGCGCGGCTCGCCGACGCCAATCCGGTGCTGCTGTGCGTGATGAGCGGCGGCGTGCCGTTTGCGGGGCATCTGATGACGCGGCTGCAGTTTCCGCTCGATTTTGACTATCTGCATGTGACGCGTTATGGCCAGGACACGGCGGGCGGTGCGCTTTCGTGGCGGGCTGCGCCCTGGATTTCGGTCAAGGGCCGCACCGTGCTGGTCGTGGATGACATCCTCGACGAGGGCGTGACGCTGGCTGCGGTGCGCGACCGTCTTCAGCAGCAGGGTGCTGCGGAAGTGTTGGTGGCCGTCGTGGCGGACAAGGAGAACGGGAAACAGAAGCCGATCGCTGCGGATTTCGTTGCGCTCACCGTGCCCGACCGTTTCGTCTTCGGTTTCGGCATGGATGCCTGCGGTGCCTGGCGTAATCTGCCGGCGATCTACGCGATGAAGGAGGAGCCGCAATGCTCGGCATAATCGGTGGCAGCGGGCTGACGGAACTCGCCAATCTCGATATCTCGCATCGCGAGGTGGTGCGGACGCCGTTCGGCGATCCCTCCGGCGCGATCACATTCGGACAGTTGTCGGGGCAACCGGCGATGTTCCTGGCGCGCCACGGCTACGGCCACACGATCCCGCCGCACGAGGTGAATTACCGCGCCAACATCTGGGCGCTGTGGAGCAAAGGTGCCCGCGGGATCGTCTCTGTGGCCTCGGTCGGCGGCATTCGTGCCGACCTGAGCCCCGGCGACCTGGTCGTGCCGCATCAGATCATCGACTACACCTGGGGGCGGCGCTCGACCTATCACGAAGGCGAGGGCTGCACGGTCACCCATGTCGATTTCACCGAACCCTACGATCGCAACCTGCGCCAGATGATCCTGCTTGCCGCCTCGGATGTCGGCGTGCCGGCATCCGCCGCCGCCGTCTACGCGGCGACGCAGGGGCCGCGGCTGGAAACCGCCGCTGAAATCGACAGGCTGGAACGTGACGGCTGCGATGTGGTCGGCATGACCGGTATGCCGGAAGCCGTGCTGGCGAGGGAGCTGGGCGTTCCCTATGCGGCCATCAACGTCATCGCCAACTATGCGGCAGGCCGGGCCGACAGTCGCGACGGCATCAGCTTCGAGGCGATCGAGGGCGTGTTGCACGAGGCGATGCAGCGCGTTCGGCTGGTCATCGAGCGGCTCTCCGGGTGCCACGCCGAGGTCTGCACGACGCCCGACTGAGGGCCGCAGCCATCGTTCAGACCTTGAGCTGTTCGAGCAGCTCGCTCTCCAGGCTGATCCGGCCGGCACTCTGCGAGAGGCCGCCGCCGCTGACGAGGAAGGTGTCCTCGACCCGTTCGCCCAGCGTCGCGATCTTGGCTGTGTGAAGCGTCGCGCCGTGTTTTGCGAGCGTCGTCGCGATCGCGTAAAGCAGGCCGGGGCGATCTGCGGCCACGACCGAGAGGACGTACTGCGCCCCCTTGTCGTCGCTTTCGATGCGCACCGTCGGCGTGATCGGGAAATGCTTCAAGCGCCGCGACAGGCGGGCGCTGCCCGGGGCCTCCGGCGGCCGTTCGTGCAGCAGGCGCTCGGTCAGTTCGTGCTCGATGAAGGGAATCATCTCGCGGTCGTTGTTGCGTTCGCTGACGTCTAGCAGGACGAAGCTGTCCAGTGCGTAGCCGTGCCGCGTCGTGTGGATCTTGGCGTCGACGATGCTGTAGCCGGCGCGCCCGAAGAAGCCGACGACGCGGGCAAACAGGTCGCGCTGGTCACGCAGATAAACCATCACCTGCAGTCCTTCGGCATTCGGGTTGATGCGCGCCTTGACGACCGGCCGCTCATCGTTCGGCCGATAGTGCAGGCAGCGCGTATGCCAGGCGATCTCTTCCGCCGAGTGGCGCAGGAAATAACCTGTGTCGAGCTGCTTCCATAGACGTTCATGGACGGTGCCGGAAAGGGCAAAGTAGCGTAGCAGGCGCATCGCCTCGGCTTGCCGCTCCTGGATGACGCCCTGTGCGGCAGGTGCCTGTCCGCCTTCCAGCAACTGCTTGCGGGTGGCGCTGTAGAGGTCCTGCAGCAACTGTCCCTTCCAGCTGTTCCAGACTTTCGGGCTGGTGCCGCGAATGTCGGCCACCGTCAGCAGGTAGAGCGCCGTCAGCCGGCGCTCGTTGCCGACGATGTCGGCAAAGGCCTTGACGACGTCAGGGTCCGAGATGTCCTGTTTCTGGGCGACATTCGACATCGTCAGGTGTGCCCGCACGAGCCAGACGACCAGTTCGGTGTCCCCGGCACTGAGGCCGTGCTGTTCGCAGAAGGTGCGCGCGTCGCCGGTGCCCTGCTCGGAGTGGTCACCGCCGCGGCCCTTGGCAATGTCGTGGAAGAGGGCGGCAATGAAGAGCAGCCAGCGTTTGTCGAATTCACTGATCAGGCGGGTACAGAACGGGTATTCGTGGGCGAACTCTTCCATCGTGAACCGGCGCAGGTTGCGCACGACCATCAGGATGTGCTGGTCGACGGTGTAGATGTGGAAGAGATCGTGCTGCATCTGTCCGACGATCGCGCCGAAGTTCGGCAGGTAGCGCCCGAGGATGCCGTACTGGTTCATCCGCCGCAGCTCGTGAACGAGTCCGCGCGGCTGCTGGAGGATCTTCAGGAACAGTGCCCGGTTGGTCGGGTCGGCGCGGAAACGGTCGTCGATCAGGGCCCGCGCCCGGTAGAGGGCGCGCAGCGTCCGCGCCGTCATCCCCTTGAGTGCGGCGTCCTGCTCGATCAGCAGGAAGCATTCGAGGATGGCCGACGGGGTCTCCGAAAATACGTGCTCATGGCGCACGTCGAGCATTTCGTGTGCGATCTGGAAGCGCTCGTTGATCGGTACCGGGGCCTGGTCGGAGGGGGGGAAGATCGCGGCGCCGATGTTCTGCAGCAGGATGACGTTGAGCTGGGTGACCGACTTGGCGTTGCGGTAGTAATCCTGCATCAGCACTTCGCTGGCGCGCTTGGCGGCGACCGGCCGGTAATTCAGCTGCTCGGCGAGCGAGGTCTGGTAATCGAAGAGCAGCCGATCCTCGCGCCGGTTCAACTGGTAGTGCAGGCGGATGCGCAGTCGTTGCAGGGTGCTTTCGCAGCGGACGAGATGCTCGTATTCCTCGTCGGTGACGAATCCGGCGCTGCGCAGCTCTTCCCAGGTCCGGCCGTAACCGGCGGCCTGTGCGACCCAGAGGATGATCTGCAGGTCGCGCAGCCCTCCGGGGCTTTCCTTGAGGTTGGGCTCCAGGCTGTAGGGAGTGTCCTGGAAACGCAGGTAGCGTTCGTCCTGTTCGATGCGCTTGGCCTTGAAGAAGGCCTGTGGGTCGAGTTGCGCACGCAGTCCCTGTTCGAAACGTCCGAACAGGGCGTCGTCGCCGGTCAGGCGCCGGGCCTCGATCAGGGCTGTCTGGATCGTGATATCCCCCGCTGCTTCCGCGAGGCACTCGTCGACGGTTCGCACACTGTGGCCGATCTCGAGGCCGATATCCCAGAAGCGGCCAATCAGCGCCTCGAGCTTCGTTGTCAGGGATTCGTCCGGCGGGCCGGGGAGCAGGATCAGGAGATCGATATCCGAGGCCGGGAAGAGTTCGCCGCGACCGTAACCCCCGACGGCCGCCAGCGCCGATTCGGAAGGCATGCCGTGCTGCGCCCACAGTTCGGCGAGCAGCTGGTCGATCAGCTGACTACGGCTGCGCAACATGCGCAGCGCATCGCCATCGGAAAGATAGTGTTCCCGGATGGCTTTCTGGCCATCCAGCAGGCGGGTGCGGAATCCCGCGATGAGGTCGCGGTCATTCATGGCCAGGGGCTCAGGCGGCCAGGGTCGGCTGGGGACGGCTGCCCGCCGAAAGCGTCAATACCTCGAAACCGTCTTCGGTAACGAGGACGGTGTGCTCCCATTGGGCCGACAGGCTGCGGTCCTTGGTGACGATGGTCCAGCCATCCGGTAATTCGCGGATCGCGGCCTTGCCGGCGTTGATCATCGGTTCGATGGTGAAGATCATGCCCGGTTCGAGCCGCGGCCCCGTGGCCGGCCGGCCGTAATGCAGGACCTGCGGGTCTTCGTGGAACTTGCGGCCGATGCCGTGGCCGCAGAATTCGCGGACGACCGAATAGCCGTTGGCTTCGGCGTGCTTCTGGATGGCAGCGCCGATGTCACCGAGGTGGCCGCCGGGGCGGACCTGGTTGATGCCGATCCACATGCACTCAAAGGTGATCTCGCACAGGCGCTTCGCCTGGATGGAGGCATCGCCGACCACAAACATGCGGCTGGTGTCACCGTGGAAGCCGTCCTTGATGACGGTGATGTCGAGGTTGACGATGTCGCCGTTCTTCAGTGCCTTTTCACCCGGAACACCGTGACAGACCTGGTGGTTGATCGAGGCACAGATCGATTTTGGGTAGGGCGTGTAGCCGGAGGGGGCGTAGTTCAGGGGGGCGGGAATGCAACCCTGCTCGTTGACCATGTAGTCGTGGCAGAGGCGATCGAGCTCGCCGGTGGTGATGCCGGCCTTGACGAACGGGGCGATGTAGTCGAGGACTTCGGAGGCCAGGCGGCCGGCAACCCGCATTTTTTCGATTTCGTCGGGGGTTTTTATGCTGATGCTCATGTCGGGGGTATCGGAACGGCGGAAATGGCGTAGGAAAGGGACGAAGGATACAGGGTCGGGTCGGCGTTGGGCAATTGCGGCAATGGAAGGTTCTCGGTGCCCGAAAATCAGGAAGGCGATTGAATGCTAGGCGGATTAAATGCTACAATTCAAAAGATTTGCTGCCTTCGGTATTGCGCTTTCGGGCGTATTGCGCTTTCGGGCGTTTCCTGGCGGCAAATCCGAAGGCGTCGCCAATGGTGGCAACGTCAAATCCACACACCCGCCGTTTTAAGGGTGCTCCTTTACAGGGGCGGCAGTTGCGGCGGGTGGCGGTTTAACCCTTAAGGAGTTAGCAATGTCCGCAACCATGCGTCAAATGCTGGAGGCCGGTGTCCATTTCGGCCATCAGACCCGTTTCTGGAACCCGAAGATGGCGCCGTTCATCTTCGGTCATCGCAACAAGATCCACATCGTCAACCTCGAAAAGACGCTGACCAAGTACAACGAGGCCATGGCCTTCGTGAAGAAGCTGGCGTCCAATCGCGGCAACATCCTGTTCGTCGGCACCAAGCGTCAGGCGCGTGAAATCATGGCCGAAGAAGCGGCGCGCGCAGGTGCTCCGTACGTCGACCAGCGCTGGCTGGGCGGCATGCTGACCAATTTCAAGACCGTCAAGGGCTCGATCAAGCGCCTGAAGGACATGGAAGGCATGGCCGAAGACGGTTCGTTGGAAAAGCTGGGCAAGAAGGAAGCGCTGATGATGAAGCGCGAGCTCGACAAGCTGAAGAAGTCGATCGGCGGCATCAAGGACATGGCCGGCCTGCCGGATGCATTGTTCGTCGTCGACGTCGGCTACCACAAGATCGCCATTACCGAAGCCAACAAGCTGGGTATCCCGGTGATCGCCGTGGTCGATACCAACCACTCGCCGGAAGGCGTGGATTACGTGATCCCGGGCAATGACGACTCGTCGCGCGCGATCCGCCTCTACGCCCGTGGCGTGGCTGACGCGATCCTCGAGGGCCGTAGCCAGGTCGTGCAGGAAATCGTCGCAGCCGCCAACAGCGGCGACGACTACGTCGAAGAAGCAGCCGAGTAATTTTTACGGCTCGTTTCAACTCGCTTTTGTCTGTTTTTTGTTGAATTCGATACGGCCGCGACGGGAGATCCTGAGCGGCCGTATCTGCAAGCTGGAGAAGAAAATGGCGGCAATTACCGCAAGCATGGTGGCAGAACTGCGCGCAAAGACCGACGCGCCGATGATGGAATGCAAGAAGGCGCTGACCGAAGCCGATGGCGACATGGCCAAGGCGGAAGAGGTCCTGCGCGTCAAGCTGGGCAACAAGGCGACCAAGGCCGCGACCCGTATCGCTGCCGAAGGCATCGTCGGTGTCGATATCTCGGCCGACGGCAAGCTCGGTTCAATCATCGAAGTGAACTGCGAGACCGACTTCGTTGCCAAGAACGATGACTTCCTGGCGCTGGTCAAGGGCTGTGCCCAGCTGGTCTCGGCCAAGAACCCGGCTGATGTGGCCGCCCTGTCGGCGTTGCCGATGGGCGAAGGCACGGTCGAATCGACCCGTTCCGCACTGGTCGGCAAGATCGGCGAAAACATGTCGCTGCGCCGCTTTGTGCGCGTCGAAGCCAAGGGCAAGCTGGTTTCCTACATCCACGGCGGCGCCAAGATCGGCGTGCTGCTGGATCTGGTCGGTGGTGACGAGCAGCTGGGCAAGGACATCGCCATGCACATCGCTGCGTCGAAGCCGAAGTCGCTGGACGCTTCGGGCGTCTCGCAGGATCTGATCGACACCGAGCGCCGTGTAGCCATTGAGAAGGCTCGCGCCGACAACAAGCCGGAAGCGATGCTGGAAAAGATCGCCGACGGTACGGTGCAGAAGTTCCTTAAGGAAGTCACCCTGCTCGCGCAGGTCTTCGTCAAGGCCGAAGACGGCAAGCAGACGATCGAACAGCTGTTGAAAGCGAAGGGCGCCTCGATCGCCGGCTTCACGCTGTATATCGTCGGCGAAGGCATCGAGAAGAAGGTGTCCGACTTCGCTGCTGAAGTGGCTGCCCAGGCTGCTGCCGCTGCACAGAAGTAACCCGTCCCAAAAGAGGTAACTACGAGACCATGACCGACAGCACTCCCAAGTTCAAGCGCATCCTCCTCAAGCTCTCCGGCGAAGCCCTGATGGGCGGCGACGCCTACGGCATCAATCGCCAGACCATCGGTGAGATCGTTCAGGAGATAAAGGCGGTTGCCGACATGGGGGTGCAGATCGGCGTGGTCATCGGTGGCGGCAACATCTTCCGGGGTGTTGCCCCCGCTGCTACCGGCATGGATCGCGCCCAGGCCGACTACATGGGCATGCTGGCGACGGTCATGAACAGCCTCGCCATGCAGGATGCGATGCGCGTTGCCGGCATTCCATGTCGCGTGCAGTCGGCCCTTTCGATCGAGCAGGTGGTCGAGCCGTACATTCGCGGCAAGGCCATCCGCTATCTCGAGCAGGGGCGCATCGTGATTTTTGCGGCTGGTACCGGCAACCCGTTTTTCACCACCGACACTGCCGCCGCACTGCGCGGCGCCGAGATCGGCGCCGAGATCGTGCTCAAGGCGACCAAGGTTGATGGTATCTATACGGCCGATCCAAAGAAGGATGCGTCAGCGACGCGTTATGACCGGATCAGCTTCGACGAAGCGATTTCCCGTGGTCTCGGGGTCATGGATGCGACTGCGTTTGCGCTGTGCCGCGACCAGAAGCTGCCGATCAATGTCTTCTCGATCTTCAAGACCGGCGCGCTCAAACGCGTCGTGATGGGCGAGAACGAAGGCACGCTGGTCTATTGCTGAAGGAGAAATTTCGATGATCGCCGATATCAAGAAGAATACCGAATCGAAGATGCAGAAATCGCTTGAGGCGTTGAAGAACGACCTCGCGAAAATCCGCACCGGCCGTGCCCATACCGGCCTGCTCGACCATATACAGGTCGAATACTACGGGTCCATGGTTCCGCTGGCCAATGTTGCGAACGTGACCTTGGTCGACGCCCGAACCATTGGCGTTCAGCCGTGGGAAAAGCCGATGGTGGCGAAGGTCGAGAAGGCCATCCGTGATTCCGATCTTGGCCTCAACCCGGCCACGCAGGGCGAGCTGATCCGCGTGCCGATGCCGGCGCTGACCGAGGAGCGTCGCAAGGAGCTGACCAAGGTCGTCAAGCACGAAGGCGAAAATGCCAAGGTCGCCGTGCGTAACCTGCGCCGCGATGCCAATGCCCATCTGAAGGATGGCGTGAAGGCGAAGGACATCTCGGAGGATGACGAGCGTCGTGCCCAGGACGATATCCAGAAGCTCACCGACAGGTATGTCGCCGAAATTGACAAGATGCTCGCTCAGAAGGAGAGCGAGCTGATGGCCGTCTGAGGCGGGCACAATGTCGCGATTTGTCAGTTCGACTCTGGGTGTCCCGGCGAGTGGAAGGGTTCCTCGCCACGTGGCCATCATCATGGATGGCAACGGGCGTTGGGCGAAGAAGCGCTTCATGCCGCGTGTTGCCGGGCATACGCGCGGCGTCGAAACTGTCCGCGAAATGGTCCGCGCCTGTCTTGAGCGCGGGATCGGGTATCTGACGCTGTTTGCCTTCAGCTCCGAGAACTGGCGGCGCCCTGAAGAGGAAGTGACGCTGCTGATGCAGCTCTTCGTCAAGGCGCTCCGCCATGAAGTGGTCAAGCTCGATCGGAACGGCGTTCGCCTCAAGGTGGTCGGTGACCTCAGCCGGTTCGACAGCGGGTTGCGCGACATGATCGCTGCTGCGGAAGAAAAAACCGCAGGCAACGATCGCCTGATCCTCACTGTCTGCGCCAACTATGGCGGCCGCTGGGACATTCTGCAGGCTGCCAATCGCCTGGCGCAGGCCGAGCCGGAGAAATCCGGCCAGTGGCAGGAGGCGGACCTCGCCCCCTATCTGTCGATGCACTACGCGCCGGAGCCTGATCTTTTCATCCGTACCGGCGGTGAAGAGCGGGTGAGCAATTTCCTGCTCTGGCAACTCGCCTACGCCGAGTTCTATTTCACCCAGACGCTGTGGCCGGAATTCAACGATGAGGCATTGGACAAGGCGATCGCCTCGTTTCAGCAGCGCGAGCGCCGCTTCGGCCGCACCAGCGAACAGCTTGTCGCCGACCCACATCCGCCCGTATCCGCCAGTTGCAAGGCTGACGCGAAGCACTCCGATCTAGATGCTTAAGACGCGGGTCATCACCGCGCTGTGCTTGCTGGCCGGTTTTCTTGCGGCAGTTTTCCTGTTGCCGCCGGCGGGCTGGGCGTGGCTGGTTGCCGTTCTTTCTGTCATCGCCGGCTGGGAGTGGGGCGGTTTCATGAAACTGTCCCGTAATGGACGTGTCGTCCTTGGCGTGATGGTCGGTTGCCTCAGTGGCATGACGGTACTCCTGTTTCCCGCCGCAATGGGCGGGGAAGGGTGGAGTGAAGCGCTGGCCTGGAAATTCGGCCGCTGGCTCTACGTACCGGCAGTCGTTTTCTGGTTGCTGCTGCTGCCGTGCTGGCTGTGGCGACGCTGGCCGTTGCCGGGAACGTTGGGCGGCTTGCTGGTTGGCGCACTGGTCCTTTTTCCGACCTTTCTCGCTTTCGTCCAGCTGCGGCAGTTGGGCCCCTGGACCCTGGTCAGCATTCTGGCGCTGGTCTGGGCTGCTGACGTTGCCGCCTATTTTTCCGGCCGTGCTTTCGGCAAGCGCAAGCTGGCACCGAACATCAGCCCGGGAAAGACCTGGGCAGGGGCCTGGGGCGCCGTTGCGGGCGTGCTGGTCTATGGTTTCATGGCAAAAATCTGGTTGCCGGTTGCGCTGCAACCGAATCTGCCGCTGTTCGCAGCCGTTCTGATGCTGCTGACGGCATTGAGCATCGTCGGCGATCTTTTTGAATCCCTGCTGAAACGACAGGCCGGGCTCAAGGACAGCAGTAATATCCTGCCCGGGCATGGCGGCCTGCTGGATCGGATCGACAGCCAGACCTCGACGCTGCCGATCGTCGCGCTGCTCTGGCTGTATTCCGCCGCCTGACAACACTCGAACCAGAACCGTCTCGTGGCTGCTTCTCTCGTCAATCTCACCATCCTGGGTTCGACCGGCTCGATCGGTCTCAGTACGCTCGATGTCGTGCGCCGGCATCGCGATCGCTACCGCGTGCGGGCCCTGTGTGCCCACCGGCAGGCGGACGTGCTTTTCGAGCAATGTCTTGAGTTCTCTCCGGACTATGCCGTGCTTGGCGATCCGCAGGCCGCAGCCGAACTCCAGCGTCGCCTTGTGTCGGCAGCGCTGGCGACTGAAGTGCTCTCAGGCGTGGATGCACTGGAACGGATGGCAGCCCTTCCGGAAGTCGATGCCGTGATGGCGGCAATTGTCGGCGCTGCGGGCCTTCGTCCGACGCTGGCCGCGGCCCGCGCCGGCAAACGAATCCTGCTCGCGAACAAGGAAGCCCTGGTCATGGCCGGCCCGGTATTCATGCGCGTCGTCCAGGAAAATGGTGCTATTTTACTGCCGATCGATAGCGAACATAACGCTATATTTCAATCACTTCCGAGTGGTTTTAAAAGTACTGTGTCAGGAGATCTCGCCGCCCGCGGTGTCAAACGTCTGTTACTGACGGCTTCCGGCGGCCCCTTCCGTCAGGCAGACCCCGAGCGCTTGTCGGAGGTGACGCCTGAACAGGCGGTCGCCCATCCGAACTGGTCGATGGGCCGCAAAATCTCCGTCGACTCGGCCACGATGATGAACAAGGGGCTGGAAGTCATCGAAGCGCACTGGTTGTTTGGTGTACCTGCCGACCGGATCGACGTCGTGATCCATCCGCAAAGCGTCATCCATTCGATGGTCGAATACATCGACGGCTCGGTGATCGCCCAGCTCGGCAACCCTGACATGCGAACACCGATCGCGCACGCACTGGCGTATCCCGAGCGTATCGAAAGCGGTGTCGCGTCCCTTGACCTGTTCCGTGTTGCCCGCTTCGATTTCGAGATGCCTGATGTAGAACGCTTTCCGTGTCTGGCCTTGGCGTTCCGGGCCTTGCGTGCGGGTGATAGCGCGCCGGCAACTCTGAATGCGGCCAACGAGGTTGCCGTACAGGCCTTTCTGGATGGCCAACTCGGTTTCATGGAAATTCCTGCGCTCGTCGCAGCAGCCCTCGATGCGCTGCCGCCGCGCCCGCTCTTGTCGCTCGACGATGTGCTCGCGGCGGACGCTGCGGCCCGTGAATTCGCCGTAAGCCATCTCTCTGCGCGGCAGCCGGCGTGAGCAATTTCCTGTACTACCTCGCGGCCTTTGCGGTCGTACTCGGCGTCCTCATTGTCGTCCATGAGTACGGGCACTATCGCGTTGCCCGCCTTTGCGGCGTCAAGGTGCTCCGCTTTTCGGTCGGCTTCGGCCGGCCGCTGTGGCAGCGCCGATTCGGTCCGGATGGCACCGAATGGGCAATCGGCGTCTTTCCTTTGGGCGGATACGTCAAAATGCTTGACGAGCGGGAGGCGCCTGTCGCCCCCGAGGAACTGCATCGTGCCTTCAACCGACAGTCGGTCTGGCGTCGCAGCGTCATCGTGGCAGCGGGGCCGGGCGCCAATTTCCTGCTCGCGCTTTTCCTCTATTGGGGAATTTTCTGGAGCGGCACCAACGAGCTGCGTCCCATCGTCGGCACGCCGCCAGCGGCCACAGCGGCTGCTGCCGCCGGTTTCGTGAATGGCGAGCGCGTATTGCGCGTTGGCGATACGGATGTCCTGACCTGGGAAGACGTCCGTTGGCTATTGCTGCAGCGTGCGGTGGATGAAAGCAGCGCCGATCTGGAGGTCATCAACGAGCGACAGGAAATCGTCGTGCGCAGGCTGGATCTTTCCGGAATACGCCAGTCGGGCTGGGAGGGTGACGCCTTCGACCGGCTCGGCCTCACGTTCTATCGTCCCAAGGTGCCGCCCGTGCTTGGCAAGGTGGTTGGCGGCGGTGTCGCTGATCTTGCCGGAATGCGGGTGGGAGACCGTGTCGAAGGCATCGACGGTGAACCGATCGATCACTGGTCGCAGGTGGTAGGCATCATCCGCGCCTCCGCAGGCAAGGCGCTGGAAATCGACGTCGCCCGCGGCGAGCAGCAGCTCCGTCTGCGCGTGACACCGGAACTGCACGAGGAAAAAGGGCGCCGCTTCGGGCGGATCGGTGTCGCCGTCAAGGAGAGTGGCCTTCCCCGTGAGGAGTTGACGGTTCGTGTTGCACACGGGCCGGTTGACGCGCTGGGCAAGGCGGCACGGGAAACCTGGGATAAATCGGTGTTCAGCCTTGTGATGCTTGGCAAGATGGTGACCGGCGAAGTCTCGTGGCGAAACCTCTCCGGCCCGGTGACGATTGCGGACTATGCAGGTCAGTCGGCACGGCTCGGGCTCGAGTATTATTTGAAGTTCATGGCGCTGGTGAGTATCAGCCTCGGCGTCCTGAATCTGCTGCCCATTCCGATTCTGGATGGGGGGCATTTGATGTATTATGTCGTCGAAATTGTCAGAGGTGGCCCGGTCTCGGAGAAAGCCATGGAGATCGGCCAGCAAATAGGCATGGCGCTGCTTCTGATGCTCATGGCGTTTGCCTTCTACAACGATATCAATCGACTGGTTTCCGGCTGAAGATGAAGAAACACCTGCTTGCAGGTCTGTTAGCGGCGATTTTTGCGTCCGGCGCGCAGGCGTTCGATCCGTTTACGATCAAGGATATCCGCGTCGAGGGTATCCAGCGGACCGAGGCTGGTACCGTGTTCAGCTACCTTCCTGTGAAGGTTGGCGACACGATGACCAACGAAAAGGCCTCCCAGGTCATCAAATCCCTTTTTGCGACCGGTTTCTTCAAGGATGTCCGCGTCGAGGTCGAGGGAGAAGTCCTGGTGCTGGCGCTGGAAGAGCGGCCGGCAATCTATACGATCGACTTCGTCGGCCTGAAGGAATTCGACAAGGACCAGTTGAAGAAGGCGCTCAAGGACAATGGAATCGCCGAGGGCCGCATCTTTGACCGCGCTACCCTCGAAAAAGCCGAGCAGGAGCTGAAACGACAGTACCTGTCGCGCGGCAAGTATGGTGTGGCGATTACGACGACGATCACGCCGCTTGAGCGGAACCGTGTCAACATCAACTTCAATATCGAAGAAGGCCAGGCGGCAAGCATCAAGCAGATCAACATTGTGGGCAACACGGCCTTCAAGGAAAAGGATCTGCTGGACTTGTTCCAGTTGCGTACGCCGAACTGGATTTCCTGGTACACCAAGAGCGACCAGTATTCGCGCCAGAAACTCGCGGCCGACCTGGAGACGCTGCGCTCCTACTATCTGAACCGTGGCTATCTCGAGTTCAACATCGAGTCGACCCAGGTGTCGATTTCGCCGGACAAGAAGGATATCTACATCACGGTCAGCATCGTCGAGGGCGAGCGCTATTCCGTGTCGTCGATCAAGCTGGCCGGTGATCTGCTCCTGCCGGAAGCCGAACTGCGCAAGGCTGTCAAGGTCAAGCCGGGCGAGGTCTTCTCGCGCGAGAAGCTCAACGAATCGACCAAGGAAATCAGCGAGCGCCTGGGGGCGCAAGGCTATGCCTTCGCCAACGTCAATGCCGCGCCGGAGATCGACAAGGACAACCGACAGGTGGCGTTCACGATCTTTGTCGATCCGGGCAAGCGCGTTTATGTGCGCCGCATCAATGTCGTCGGCAACACGAAGACCCGCGACGAGGTCATCCGCCAGGAAATGCGCCAGATCGAAGGTGGCTGGTATGATGCCGACAAGGTGACGGCGTCGAAGCAGCGGATCGACAAGACCAACTATTTCGGCGAGGTTAACGTCGAGACGCCTCCGGTGCCGGGCACGACCGACCAGGTGGACGTCAATGTCAGCGTCACCGAGAAAAACACGGGTAACGTCTCTCTGGGTGCAGGTTTTTCGCAGTCGGAAGGTGTGATCCTTTCCGGTTCGGTGAGCCAGGCCAACCTGTTCGGCAGCGGCAAATTCGCTTCGCTGTCTTTGAACACCGGCAAGATCAACCGTGTTGCTTCGTTCTCCTACACGAATCCATATTTCACGGTCGACGGCATCAGCCAGGGTTTCGATACCTACTATCGTCGCGTCGATCCGACGAAGAGCAACCTCTCGGTCGGCTACTATCGCCAGGACTCGTTTGGCGGCGGCGTTCGCTGGGGCTTTCCGATCGGGGAGAAGGAGTCGCTCTCCTTCGGCGTGGCCATCGACCATACGACGATCGATACCGATTCAACCAGTCCCTATCGCTATCAGCAGTTTGTCGCCCAGAACGGCGACGCCAACACGACCTTGCCGCTGACCGTTGGTTGGGCATCGGATAGTCGCGACAGCGTGCTGTACACGAACAAGGGTACGCTGCAGCGGGCCAACATCGAGGTGGCTGCACCGCCGGGCGACCTCAAGTTCTATCGTATGACGTACTCGTTCCAGAAGTACATGCCGCTGTCGAAAGATTTCACGCTCTATTTGAGCGGTGAAGCGGGGTATGGTAACGGCTTCGGCGATACTGATGACCTGCCGTTCTACAAGAATTTCTTCGCCGGCGGCATGGGGACGGTTCGAGGCTATGAAACGGCGAGTCTTGGGCCGCTCGATACCGTTTGCGACAACTACGTGACGAGAACGAATTGCCGCCTCTCGGAAGACCGGATCGGTGGTAACCGCAAGATCAACGGTACTGTCGAGGTGCTCTTCCCGATGCCGGGCTTCGGGCAGGACAAGTCCGTTCGCCTGGGGGTCTTCCTCGATGCCGGTCAGGTCTGGGGCAAGAGCAGCAAGGAGCAGAATCAGGATACCGGCCCCATCCGCATGAGTACGGGTCTCTCGGCGCTTTGGAGTTCCCCGATGGGTCCGCTAAAATTCAGCCTGGCGGCACCCATCAACAAGCAGGACGGTGACAAGACGCAGGTGTTCCAGTTCCAGATGGGACAGACTTTCTAAACAGGAGATGTTGCTTTGAAAAAGAAGATTGCCACTCTGCTCGTAGCGCTAATGGCTGCCTTGCCGGTTGCTCAGGCGGTTGCGGCAGACATGAAGATTGGCTACGTCAATACCCAACGCATTTTCCGCGACGCACCGGCTGCCCAGAAGGCTGCCAAGAAGATCGAGTCCGAGTTTTCTCGGCGTGATCAGGATCTGCAACGCATGGCCAAGCAACTGCAGTCGCTCCAGGAAGGCCTGGAAAAGAACGGCATGACCATGTCCGAAAGTGATCGCCGGAACAAGGAGCGTGAGTTGAATGATCTCTCGCGCGACTTCCAGCGCAAGCAGCGCGAATTCCGCGAAGACCTGAACCTGCGTCAGAACGAGGAAAATGCTGCAATCATCGAGAAGGCGAACAAGGCTATCAAGCAGATTGCAGAATCCGAAAAATTTGACCTGATCGTTCAGGATGTCGTCTGGGTCAGCCCCAAGCTTGACATCACCGACAAGGTCATCAAGTCGCTCTCCGAAGGCAAGTAAGCTTTCGCGATCGTCGGTGTTCGGGTGCCCGGAGGCTTGCGGCTAGACGAAATCGTCGCCCGTCTTGGCGGTGAGCTGAGGGGCGACGGTTCGGTCGTCATCTCGCAGGTCGGCACCCTCGCTGGCGCCGGCGCCGGCCAGATCGGTTTTCTGGCCAATCCCAAGTACCGCAAGCAACTTGCCGCGACCCGGGCGTCTGCGGTCATCGTGCCGCCACAAGCTGCGGACGACACCAGCCTTCCCCGCATCGTTTTTGCCAACTCCTACGCGTATTACGCACGCGTCGCGGCTTTGCTCAATCCTCCGGCGCTTCCCGCATCAGGTATCCATCCTAGCGCGGTGGTCGCGTCGACCGTTCCTGGCTCGGTCAGCATCGGTGCCAACGTCGTTGTGGGCGAGGGGGTTTCGCTCGGTGAGAATGTCGTGCTGTTTCCGGGCGTAGTGATCGGGGATGGCGTCAGCATCGGTTCCGGGACCCGCATCTATCCGAACGTCGTGATCTATCGCAATTGCGTTGTCGGCGAGCGCGTCGTCATCCAGGCCGGTGCGATCATCGGCTCGGACGGATTCGGCTACGCCAAGGACGACGGTCGCTGGCTGAAGATTCCGCAGATCGGTCGCGTCGTCATCGGCAACGACGTCGAGATCGGTGCAAACACCACCATTGACCGCGGCGCCCTTGAAGACACGATCATCGGGAATGGTGTCATCCTCGACAACCAGATCCAGATCGCGCATAACTGCACCATCGGGGAGCAAACGGCAATGGCGGGGTGTGTCGGTGTGGCGGGGAGTACCCATATCGGCGCCCGGTGTACGGTCGGAGGTGCCGGCATGATCATCGGGCACCTCGAAATTGCTGACGATGTGCACATTTCCGCCGGTACCATGGTGACCAAGAACCTCAAGCGCCCGGGGCAATACACGAGCATCTACCCGCTTGAAGCGCATGAGGATTGGCTGCAGAACGCGGCACAACTGAAACGCCTCGCCAGGCTTTCCGAACGCGTTTCGCAACTGGAAAAATTTCTTGATAAAAAACTTGAACAAACAGACGAAACGGATTGAATAATATGGATATTCACGGAATTCTCGAGCATCTCCCGCATCGCTACCCCTTTCTGCTGGTCGACCGGGTTCTCGAGATCGAGCCGGGCAAGTCGATTCATGCGTTCAAGAACGTGACGATCAATGAACCGTTCTTCGTCGGCCATTTTCCGCACCATCCGGTCATGCCCGGCGTGCTGATCATGGAGGCACTGGCGCAGGCTGCCGGCATTCTTTCGTTCAAGACGATGGACACTAAGCCGGATGCCAATTCGGTGTTCTATTTTGTCGGCATTGATGGTGCCCGTTTCAAGAAGCCGGTGATGCCTGGCGATCAGTTGCACCTGCATGTCGAGATCCTGCGCCAGATGCGTGGTATCTGGAAGTACAAGGCCGAGGCGCGCGTTGACGGGCAAGTGGTTGCTGAAGCCGAACTGATGTGCGCCAAGCGGGATATTGCAGAATGATTCACCCGACCGCCATTGTCCACCCGAATGCGAAGATCGGCGCCCATGTCGAGATCGGCGCCTATTCGATCATCGGCGAGCACGTCGAGATCGGCGACAGCACGTGGATCGGGCCGCATGTCGTCATCAACGGCCATACGACGATCGGCCGCGACAACCGGATCTTCCAGTTCGCGTCGCTCGGTGAAGTCCCGCAGGACAAGAAGTACGCTGGCGAGCCGACCCGGCTTGAGATCGGTGACCGCAACACGATCCGCGAGTTCTGTACCTTCAACCTTGGCACGGCGCAGGACGTTGGCGTCACCCGCGTCGGCAACGACAACTGGATCATGGCCTACGTGCACATCGCGCACGACTGCCAGGTCGGCAACAACACGACTTTTGCCAACAACTCGCAGCTGGCAGGCCACGTGCACATCGATGACTGGGCGATCCTGGGCGGTTTCACCGGCGTGCACCAGTTCTGCCGCGTCGGCGCACACTGCATGACGGCGGTCGGTACCGTCATCCTGCAGGACGTACCGCCCTACATCATGGCTGCCGGCAATACGGCCTCGCCCTATGGGCTCAATGCCGAAGGTCTCAAGCGTCGGGGCTTTTCGGCGGAGGCGCTGCAGGCGCTGAAACGGGCCTATCGCACCCTGTACAAATCCGGGCTCATGCTGGAAGAGGCACGCGCCAAACTGGAAGAGGAAGCCCGCATGCACCCCGAGGTGCAGCGCTTCGTTGATTTCCTCGCGGTTTCCAAGCGCGGCATTATCCGATGAAGGTTCGCATCGCCATGGTGGCGGGCGAAACTTCCGGAGACCTCCTTGCCAGCCACCTGATCGCCGCACTCAGACAGCACCTCCCCGATGCCGAGTTCTTCGGCATCGGCGGGCCCAAGATGTGCGGGCAGGGCCTCGACGCCTGGTGGCCATCGGAAACGCTTGCGGTCATGGGTTTTTCCGATGCGCTCAAGCGCTATCGGGAGCTCTCGGTGATTCGTTCCAGCCTGAAAAAGCGGTTGATCGAGAACCCGCCCGATGTCTTCATCGGTATCGACGCCCCGGATTTCAACCTTGATCTCGAATCTGCCCTGAAGGCTCGCGGCATTCCGACTGTACATTACGTCAGCCCCTCGATCTGGGCCTGGCGCGGTGGCCGCATCAACAAGATCCGACGTGCCGTATCGCACATCCTGGCGTTGTTTCCGTTCGAGACACCGATCTACGAAAAGGCCGGCATTCCGGTAACCTACGTCGGCCATCCGCTCGCCGACATCCTGCCGATGACCCCAGATCGTGCTGCGACACGCGAAATGCTCGGTCTTCCGGCTGGCGCCCCCATCTTCGCGTTGCTGCCCGGCAGCCGCCAGGGGGAATTGCGCCTCCTTGCCGACACCTTCATCGAGACTGCCAAGCGTGTCGCCGAAGCACTTCCAAATGCCCGATTCCTGGTGCCGCTGGCCACTCGCGAAACGCGACTGATGTTCGAGGAGGCGCTGTACCGCTGCCAGGCCGGCCATCTGCCGCTGACGCTGCTCTTCGGTCATGCGCATGACGCCATGATCGCCGCTGACGGTGTCCTCGTGGCCAGTGGTACTGCGACGCTGGAAGCGGCCCTGCTCAAGCGGCCCATGGTCATTGCCTACAAACTGGCGCCGCTGTCGCACTTCCTGATGAAGCGCATGGCGTACTTGCCCTATGTTGGCTTGCCGAACGTTCTCGCGGGGCGGTTCGTCGTACCCGAATTCATTCAGAACGAAGCGACGCCCGAAAAACTCGCAGAAGCCCTGTTGGCGCAGTTTGCCGACAAGGACGGCCAGGCGGCACTGACGGAAGTATTCGAGGAGATGCATCTCGAACTGAAGCAGGGCACCGCCGAAAAGGCTGCACGGGCAGTCCTCTCGTGCCTGCGACACCCGCAACGGGGCAATAATGGCCTTGCTGTGGCTTGAGGGCCTCGTCGCCGGCGTCGATGAGGCCGGACGCGGACCGCTTGCCGGCCCGGTCGTGGCCGCCGCCGTCATCCTCGATCTGACGCGCCCGATCGAGGGCCTGAACGACTCGAAGAAACTCAGCGAAAAGGCGCGCGAACGCCTGGCCATCGAAATTCGTGAGAAGGCGCTGGCCTGGGCAATCGCGGAGGCCAGTCCGGCCGAGATCGACCGCATCAACATCCTGCAGGCCACTTTCCTCGCCATGCGTCGCGCCGTCGAGGCGCTCGCAACGATTCCGGAAAGCGCCTGCATCGATGGCAACAAGGTGCCGCCCGGCCTTGCCTGCCCGGCAGAAGCGGTCGTCAAGGGCGATGGCAAGATCGCCGCCATCGCGGCCGCCTCCATTCTCGCCAAGACGCACCGCGATGCCCTGATGCGTGCTCTAGCCGACGAATACCCGCAGTACGGATTCGATCAGCACATGGGCTATCCGACCCCGGCACATTTTGCGGCACTGGCGGCACACGGCGCGAGCCCGGTGCACCGGCGCAGCTTTGCGCCGGTAGCGCAACTCCCCTTGCTCTAACGTCGTGAAAACGATTGCATCCCGCGACAATCCACGCTTCAAGCAACTGCGCCGCTGGGCGACGCAGGGCCGGGTGCGGCGCAGCGACAACATCCTGCTATTCGACGGGCTCCATCTCATCGTCGCCTTCCTCGCCTCGGGCGGCCGGCTGGACGAGGTGATCGTTTCAGAACGCGGACTCGCCCATGCCGAAATCGGCGACTGGCTGGCGGCGCACCCCGGCATCGCCTGCATTCAAATCGGCGACACCATGTTTGCCGAACTTGCGGCGACGGATTCGCCCTCGGGAATTCTCGGGGTCGCGACACGAACGACCGGCGCCGGCACGCCGGATGCTGCTAAGGATTGCGTCTTGCTCGATGGTGTCCAGGACCCCGGCAATGTCGGTACCCTGCTGCGTACAGCGGCCGCCGCCGGCGTTTGCCAGGCGCTGCTGGGACCGGGTTGTGCGGACCCATGGGCACCACGGACGCTGCGGGCCGGGCAGGGGGCGCAGTTCGAGATGCAGATCCACGAAAATTGTGATCTCGCCGGCTTCCTTGCCGGCTACCGCGGAACCAGTCTGGTGACGCGCCTCGACGCCTCCTGTTCGCTGTACGAAACCCCCCTCGGAGGGCCGCTGGCATGGATCTTCGGCGCCGAGGGGCAGGGCGTCAGCAACGCCGTCTCGCGTGCTGCCACCCTGGGCATTCATATTCCGATGCCCGGCAAGGTCGAGTCGCTCAATGTTGCCGCAGCTGCGGCCGTCTGCCTGTTCGAGGCTGTCCGGCGACGCGCGCTCTGAATGCAAAACGGCCGGTCACGAACGTGCCGGCCGTCCCAGGTGAGCGAGATGAAGCTTACTTGTACTTCTTGTCGATCTCGAACACGTTCTGCTGCACCAGCCGCTGCACCATCGAGTCCAGCGTCAGGCCGCCCGAGGCGCCGGAAGAGACACCGAGTACCGAGGTCGATTTTGCGCCCAGTTCCATCTTGGCTTCGGCATAACCCGTCGCGACCTGTTCGGTCGTGTTGGCATTGATGATCTTGTAGCGCATGCCGATGATCCAGACCCCGGTCGATTCCTCGACCTTGACCGAACCGACCGCCACACCGGCCGCAGCGCCGCCACGACTACCGGCGCCGATGGCGATAAGCTGGCCGGCGGCCTGGCCGTCGAAGCCCTGGTTGGCCTGCGCCACGGGCTCCGCCTTCAGGATGTCGAACTTCATGACCCACTTGGTCGTCTTGAACTTGCCCTTCTGCAGCACCTTGCGGGCCGCCTTCGGGTCGCCCATCGTGTAGGCGAGCTGGAATTCGTTGAGCAGCGGCCCCATGTCGGAACTCTCCAGCACCTTGAAGTTGGCCTTGCCAAGCTCCAGTTCGGCGTAGTCGGCGATGTTGTTCGGTCCGAACTTCTGCGTGAAGCTGGCATTGTTGCTCTTCACCTCGCCCGGGATGACGACGATGGCCGGCCCCTTCTTGTTGGCGTTGGTGTAGTCAACCGGCTTGTACATGGCCTTGTCGGCCATCGCGTTCGCCGTATCGGACGTGCTGCCACCCGAGGTCGGCGACGGGTTGTTCGGATCGGTGCCGGTTGTGACACACGCAGCAAGCAGCAGCAGGATGGAGGCAGCGGCAAGTCGTTGCAGTGGGCGGTTGGTGTCGGTGTGATGGGTGCGGAACACGGAAATCCTCCGAAGATCGATGGGGCGATGCCGATGTAATGCGACGCGGCAGTGTATCAAATGACAGAGCCTTAAAATACCCGCTTTTCGAGGCGGATTTCCTGCATCACGGTGGTCGAGATTTCCTCAATCGACTTTGTCGAGGAGTCTAGCCAGCGTATGCCTTCACGCTTCATCATCTTCTCCGCCTCGCGAATCTCGTTGCGGCAATTCTCGAGCGACGCGTAGCGGCTGTTCGGCCGCCGCTCCTCGCGAATCTGCGACAGGCGCTCGGGCTGGATGGTCAGTCCGAACAGCTTGCCGCGATGCCTTTCAAGCGTTCCCGGAAGGCGGCCACGATCGAAGTCCTCGGGAATCAGCGGGAAATTGGCGGCCTTCAGTCCGAACTGCATCGCGAGGTAGAGCGAAGTCGGCGTCTTGCCGCAGCGCGAAACACCGACAAGTATCACGTCGGCCGTCTCCAGGTCGCGGTCGGTGACACCGTCATCGTGCGCCAGCGTGTAGTTGATGGCCTCGATGCGGTTCTTGTAGTCGGAGGTGTCGATCGAACCGTGGGAGCGTCCGACCGAATGCGTCGACTTCACGCCGAGCTCCGTTTCCATCGGCGCGACAAAGGTCTCGATGAACGACAGGCAGAGCGCATTTGCCGAGTGCACCATCTGTGCAAGCTCAGGATTGACCAGGGTCGTGAACACGATGGGCTTCGCCCCATCCGAGCGGCCCGCTTCCTCAATGCGCTGGATCACCGCATGGGCTTTCTCCGGCGTATCGACGAAGGGGATCCGAGCCTGCCTGAAGCGGACACCTTCGAACTGCGTCAGCAGGCTGTGTCCCAGGGTTTCTGCGGTAATTCCGGTACCGTCGGAAACGTAGAAGACCGAACGGGCAGTGACGGGGGTGTCCATTAATCGTGACTCGGTAGGCTAGAAAGGATGAATTTTAGCCGCTGTTCCGCAAGCCCGCTGCGACACCGTTGATCGACAGGTGGATGCCGCGCCGCACGCGCTCGTCGGAATCCCCCGCGCGATGGCGGCGTAGCAGTTCGACCTGCAGGTGGTTGAGCGGGTCCATGTAGGGGAAGCGGTTACGGATCGAGCGCTTCAAGAGCGGGTTGTCGGCGAGCAGCTCTTCCTGCTCTTCGATCGCCAGCAGGTGCTTCGTGGTCAGTTCCCATTCGGCGCGGATGCGGCCGAACACTGCGTCGCGCAGTGCCGGGTCGCTCACCAGCTCGGCGTAGCGCGAGGCGATGCCGAGGTCGGTCTTCGACAGCACCATGTCCATGTTCGAGAGCAGGGTGCGGAAGAAGGGCCAGCGCCGGTACATCTTGCGCAGGGTGTCGAGGCCGTTCGGGTTGGCCGATAGCCAGGTGTCGACGGCGCTGCCGAAGCCGTACCAGCCCGGCAGCATCAGGCGGCACTGTGCCCAGCTGAACACCCACGGGATCGCCCGCAGGTCTTCGATGGCATCGGATGCCTTGCGCGAGGCGGGGCGGCTGCCGATGTTGAGCTCCGAGATTTCGGAGACGACCGTCGATTCGCGGAAGTAGGAACGGAAACCGTCGGTTTCATAGACCAGCCCGCGATAAGCGCGGAAGGCCAGATCGGAGAGGGTGTCCATGACACCGCGGAAGGCCGCCGGCTCGGCCTCATGTTCGAGGTTGAGCAGCGTCGCTTCCAGCGTTGCAGCGGCGAGGATTTCGAGGTTGCGGCGGCCGACTTCCGGGTTCGAATATTTGGAGGCGATGACCTCGCCTTGCTCGGTGATGCGGATCTGTCCGGAAACGGCGCCGTCCGGCTGCGCCAGGATGGCCTGGTAGCTGGGGCCGCCACCGCGGCCGACCGAACCGCCACGGCCGTGGAACAGGCGCAGGCGCACGCCGTGCTTCTTGAACACCTCGGTCAGCTCGACCTCGGCCTTGTACAGTTCCCAGCCGGAAGTGAGGAAGCCGCCGTCCTTGTTGCTGTCGGAATATCCGAGCATTACTTCGTGCTCGTCGCCGCGCGAGGCGACCAGCGCGCGGTAGGCGGCGAGGTCGAAGATGCGGTCCATGACCTTCGCGCTGGCCTGCAGGTCGCCGATGGTCTCGAACAGCGGGATGATGTTCATCGCGAGTTTGGGCTGCTTGCCGGGTTGCAGCAGGCCGGCTTCCTTGAGCAGCAACGCCACTTCGAGCAGGTCGGAGACGCCGTCGGTCTTGGAGATGATGCAGTTGGGCAGCGCCGCGTCGCCGTACTTGCCGCGCAGTTCCTTGGCTGCGAAGAAGATGGCCAGCTCGCCGGCAGTTTCTTCCGAATATTCCGCGTGCGGGGAATGCAGCGGGCGCGGGCTGGCAATTTCGGTCAGCAGCAGGCCGATGCGCGCCTCTTCCGGCAGCTTTTCGTAGGCGAGGCAGACGCCAGCCTTGGCCAGCAGCTCGCCAACGCTGCGTTCATGCACGTCGGAATTCTGGCGCAGGTCGATCGGCGCCAGATGGAAGCCGAAGACCTCGACGGCGCGGACCAAGCGGCGCAGGCGGCCACCGGCAAGCAGTGCGGCGCCATGGGCATTCAACGATTCGGCCATGACGCGCAGGTCGGCGGCAAATTCGCTCGCCGCGGCATAGGGCCGGGCATCGGCAATCGCGTGGCGGATCGCTTCGTGCTGATCGAGCGCCTTGGCGGTGGCGGCGAGGCGGGCGTAAATGCCGGTCAGGGCGCGGCGGTAGGGCTCGTCGGCGCGGTGCGGCGAATGGTCGGGCGACTGCCCGGCCAGTGCTTCGAGGTCCGGCGAGACGGCAACGAGCAGTTTGGAGAGCGGCAGTTCGCCACCGAGCGTGTGCAGTTCGCCGAGGTAGAACTCGATGGCCGCCGTGGACTGCAGGCGCAGGCCGGCTCGCAGGATATCGGCGGTGACGAAAGGGTTGCCGTCGCGATCGCCGCCGATCCACGAGCCGATTTTGAAGAAGGGCGGCAGCGCCCAGTCCTCATGTTCCGGAAAACTCTCGGCGAGCAGGTCCTCGAACTGGCCGTAGAGGCGCGGCAGTTCGGCAAAGAAGGTTTCGTCGTAGTAGCTGATGCCGTTGCGGATCTCGTCGACCACGGCCAGCCGGTTGGGGCGCAGCATGCGCGTGCGCCACAGAGTCAAAACGGCACGGCGCAGGGCGAGATCGCTCTCGGCGGTCTCCTCCGGCGTCAACGCCATGCGGTCGCGCTGGTCGAGCAGGCTGGCGACTTCGTGCTGGCATTGCAGGATGCTCTTGCGGCTGACCTCGGTCGGGTGCGCGGTGAGCACGGGGGAGACGAGGGCGATGTCGAGCACCTTCCGCACCGTCTGAGGCGCGATGCCGGCGGCCTTGATGCGTTCCAGCGTGTGTGCGAGGCTGCCGTCGCGCGGCTTCGAGCCGGCGAGATCATGGGCGCGGCGGCGGCGGATGTGGTGCTGGTCCTCGGCGATGTTGGCGAGGTGCAGGAAATAAGAAAAGGCGCGTACCACGGCGATCATCGTCTCGCGCGGCAGGTCGTCGAGAAAGGCCTGCAGTTCGGTGCCAGCCTGTGCATCGGCGTCGCGGTCGAACTTGATCGAGGTCTGGCGGATCTTCTCGACCACGGCGAAGACGTCGTCGCCCTCCTGCTCGCGCACGGTGTCGCCCAGCAGGCGCCCGAGCAGGCGGATGTCGTCGCGGAGGGGGAGGTCTTTGTCTTCGTTCGATTGGCTCATTCGGAAATCCTTGGAAAATCGATAACCACCTTCGACGCAGAGAACGCAGAGGCGCAGAGGGCGCAGAGAATTTCTCTTTTTCTCTCTGCGCTCTCTGTGTTGAAAGCGCTTTGGTTCAACCCCGTTTGCCTCGTTCGGCCAGCAGGTCGCGCAGGCTCTTCTTCGCCGGCGTCAGCGGCGTGCGGGTCTTTGTCCATCCGGCCTGATTGGCCGGGGTGAGGAAGCGGAAGCGCGTCGCTGCCCATGTGAACAGCCGGTACAGTGCCGGCCGGCTGTAGAGAAAGGCGAAGCCCTTGAAGGCAAACGAGGCGAAGCTTGTCTTGCCGGCCCCCTGGCCGAACATCGGCGCGTGGCCCGGTTTGGCTTCGTGCGTCGCTTCCTCGCGCAAGCGGATGAGCAGGTCGGGAATCGGGATCTTCACCGGGCAGACCTCGCCGCAGGCGCCGCACAGCGTCGAGGCGCCAGGCAGCACGTGGGTCGCGCCCAGCCCCATCATGTGCGGCGAAACGATCTTGCCGATCGGGCCGGGGTAGGTAGTGCCGTAGGCGTGGCCGCCGATGCGGGTATAGACCGGGCAGTGGTTCATGCAGGCGCCACAACGGATGCACTGCAGCGTCTGCCGCAACTGCTCGTCGGCAAAGGCCTGGGTGCGGCCGTTGTCGACCAGCACCAGGTGCATCTCCTTCGGGCCGTCCTTTTCGCCGTCCTTGCGCGGGCCGGTGATGACGTTGAAGTAGGTGGTGATTGCCTGTCCGGTGGCCGAGCGCGTCAGCAGGCCGTACAGCGGCACTACGTGCTCCAGCTTTTCGACCACCTTCTCGATGCCGGTGATGGCGATGTGTACATCCGGCACCGTCGTGCACATGCGGCCGTTGCCTTCGTTCTCGACCAGGCAGAGGGTGCCCGTCTCGGCGACGGCGAAGTTCACGCCGGAGAGGCCGACCTCGGCTTCCATGAATTTCTTGCGCAGCACGTCGCGGCCGATCTGGATCAGCGCATCGACGTCCTCGGTGTAGCTGACGCCGGGCACCTTCTCGGCAAAGAGCTCGGCGATCTGCTGCTTGGTCTTGTGGATCGCCGGCATGATGATGTGCGAAGGCTTCTCGCCGGCCAGCTGGACGATGTACTCGCCCATGTCCGACTCCAGCGCCTCGATGCCGGCAGCGTCCATGGCGTGGTTCAGCTCGACTTCCTCGCTGACCATCGACTTGCCCTTCACCATCAGCTTGGTATCGTGGCGGCGGCAGATGTCGAGGATGATCGCGTTGGCCTCGTCCGGCGTCTCGGCCCAGTGCACCTGCACACCGTTCTTCTTCAGGTTCGATTCGAGTTGCTCCAGCAACTGCGGCAGCTTCGACAGGCTATAGCGGCGGATGTGCTCGGCGAGATCGCGCTGGCGTTCGAGCAGTTCCGGGTCGGGGAACTGCGCGGCGCGCTTCATCATCAGGAAATCCATCGCCCCGCGGAAGCTCTTCTTCAGGAAGGGGTCGGCGACGATGCCGGCCGCGCGGCGCTTGAACTCGCTGCCGGGAACGAACTGGATATGGTGGGTGGTCTGCTGCGTGCTCATTGCGCATCCTCCCCAGTGAGCAAAAGCACGACCAGTTCCTTTGGCCCGTGCGCGCCATAGGCCAGCGTTTGCTGGATGTCGGCGGTCTTCGAGGGGCCGGTGATCAGCAGCGCATTGGTCGGCAGGCCCCGCGACCAGCCCTGCTGTGTGATCGCGTCGTAGAGGGTCGGTACCACGGTATCGGCATCGACCAGCGCGATGTGGATCGGCGGTACCAGCGACATCAGGCGCGGCTCGTCGGCATCGGGCCAGACGATCATCGTGCCGGTCTCGGCGATGGCGCCGCGCGTACCGGTGATGGCGGCGTCGACGTTCTCGAACAGTTCCTGCTTCCAGCCGTCGATCGGTTTGTCGTAGGGCTTCAGACCCTGCACCCCAGCGCCTTCCAGTACCTTGCCATGCGCAGTGGTCGGGGCGTAAAGCAGGGTGGCGATGCCCTTGGCAGCGACGACTTCCTTCAGCTTCGCGACCCACGCACTGCGCGGTACGGCATGCACTTCGGCGTGCCAGGCGGTGATCTTTTCGGCGAATTCCCTGGCCAGATCGGCCTTCGCGGTGCGAGGCAGGCTCGCGTAGTGGGCGGTGATTGCCGAATCCGGCGCAGGCAGCGGCGTCGTCGACGCCGCGCGCAGCTTGCGGAAGATGTTCTCTCTGGCGCTCATGCCTTCTCCCCCTTGCGCTCGGTGTTGTGCCACAGGAAGCTCGCCAGATGCTGGCCGCGGAAGCTGTCGCGGCGCTTTTCCAGCGTGCCGTCGATGTTCATCAGGCAGCCGCCATCGGCCGAGAGAAACTGCTCGGCACCGGTTTCCTTGAGTGCATCGGCCTTGTCGCCGGCCATTGATGCGGAGATATCGGGCTGACGCACGGCGAAGGTGCCGCCAAAGCCGCAGCATTCCGATTCGTGCGAATGCGTGAGCAGCTCGACGTTGCCGAGCTGGGCCAGCAGTTCGCGCGCATGCAGGTGGGTGCCCATCTCGCGGCGGGCAGAACAGGAGGTGTGCAGGGCGACCTTCCTCGTGGCGCCCGATCCCTTCCAGTTCACCTTTAGTACCTTGACGAAGAACTCGGTCAGCTCGAACACGCGCGCCGACAGTGTCTCCGCCTGTGCCTTCAGCGATGCATCGTCGGCGAACAGCTTCGGATAGTGGTGGCGGATCATGCCGCCGCAGGAACCCGAGGGCACGATCACCGGCCAGTCGTTCAGGAAGAGGCCGAGTTGCACCTTCGCCACCGCGCGCGCCTCGTCAGTGTAACCGCTGGTGTAGGCCGGCTGGCCACAGCAGGTCTGGTCGGCGGGGAAGTGCACGCGGATGCCCTCGCGTTCGAGCAGCTGGATCGCGTCCATCCCGGCTTCCGGGCAGAACAGGTCGACCAGGCAGGTGGCGAAGAAATAGACATCGGTGGGGTGGGGGCCGCCGGGGTAATCGCGTTGCATAGTTCCTCCGTTCCGGGTTGCCTTGTTTGGCAACGGTAAATTGGTAATACCAATAAGTTCGATCGCGGAAATGTACGTGAGAACCGTTATTTAGTCAAACAAACGGCAAAAATGGAAGCCCTTGCGAAAAAATATTTTCGTCATTAGAATGTGCTGGTCTTACCAATCAGGACAGCCATTTTCCCATGCCCGCCAACAAGGTTCAGGTCCCGCGCATTTCCGACGCCGTTGCGGCGTCGCTGGAGAAGCGCATCCTCGAAGGCTCGCTGAAGCCCGGCGACCGCCTGCCGCCCGAGCGCGAGCTGGCAACCGAACTTGGCGTGTCGCGGCCGTCGCTGCGCGAGGCAATCCAGAAACTGGCCTCCAAGGGTATGCTGCAGAGCCGGCAGGGCGGCGGCACCTATGTGACCGACCGCCTCGAATCATCATTCTCCGACCCGTGGCAGGCGATGATGGGCTCGCACCCGAACCTGCGCGAGGATCTGCTCGAATTCCGCCGCATGCTCGAAGGCCAGGCCGCCGAATGGGCCGCCGAACGCGCCACCGAGGCCGACCTGCAGCGCCTCGAGCAGGCGTTCGAAGCGATGACCGCTGCCTTCACCTCGGACGATCTCGAGCGCCGCTCGACCACTGACATCGCCTTTCACCAGGCCGTCGGCGAGGCGGCGCACAACGCACTGATCGGCCATCTTTCGGCTGCGCTGCTCCGCCTGATGCACGACAACATCCGCCTCAACCTGGGCGAATTGAAGACCATTCCCTCGGCAACCTCGCTGCTCGCCGGCCAGCACGCCGCCATCTTTGCCGCGATCCGCGAGCGCAAACCGGCCGAGGCGCGGGCCGCGGCTGAGACGCACATCGATTTCGTCGGCGAGACGCTCGCCCAGACCTTGCGCTCGGTGGCCCGCCGCGAAAGCGCGGCGCGCCGCCTGAATCAGAACACCCCCGATTTTTCTGAAACCCTCACTTCCTGATTTGACCCTTGAAAGGAATCCGCATGGAGCCCCTCGTCATCCCCTTTGAAAAACTGCGCATGACCGACGTCGAGCAGGTGGGCGGCAAGAACGCCTCGCTCGGCGAGATGATCAGCCAGCTCGCCGACACCGGGGTGCGTGTCCCCGGTGGCTTCGCCACGACGGCACATGCCTACCGCGAGTTCCTGGCGCAGAGCGGTCTGGATGCGAAGATCAACGAGGCGCTCGACATGCTCGACGTCGATGATGTGAACGCGCTGCTCGCCACCGGTGAGAAAATCCGCAACTGGATCATCGAAACCCCGTTCCCGACGGCACTGACGGTCGAGATCACCGCCCAGTACCAGCGCCTGGTCGCCGATTCCGGTGCTGACATGTCCTTCGCCGTGCGTTCGTCAGCCACCGCCGAGGATCTGCCGGACGCCTCGTTTGCCGGCCAGCAGGAGACTTTCCTCAATATCCACGGCCTTGACAACATCCTGCACGCGATCAAGGAAGTCTTCGCCTCGCTGTACAACGACCGCGCCATCTCCTACCGCGTGCATAAGGGCTTCGCCCACGCCGATGTCGCACTTTCCGCTGGCGTGCAGCGCATGGTGCGCTCGGATACCGGCGCTGCCGGCGTCATGTTCACGCTCGACACCGAATCAGGCTTCCGTGACGCGGTTTTCGTCACCGCCAGCTATGGTCTCGGCGAGACGGTGGTGCAGGGTGCCGTTAACCCGGACGAGTTCTACGTGCACAAGCCGATGCTGGCCGCCGGCAAGAAGGCCGTGATCCGCCGCAATCTGGGCTCGAAGATGATCAAGATGGAATTTGCCACCGAAAAGGCTGCCGGCAAATCCGTACGCACCGTCGATGTTCCGGAGGCGCTGCGTCACCAGTTCTCGATCAACGACGCCGAAGTCGAGGAGCTGGGCCGTTACGCGATGATCATCGAGAAGCACTATGGCCGCCCGATGGACATCGAGTGGGGCAAGGACGGCAATGACGGCAAGCTGTACATCCTGCAGGCGCGTCCGGAAACGGTGAAGTCCCAGGAAGGTCACGAGCGCCTGCAGAAGTTCAAGCTGAAGTCCTTTTCCAAGGTGCTGTCGTCGGGCCGCGCCATCGGCCAGAAGATCGGTGTCGGCCCGGTGCGCGTGGTGCATGATCCGAAGGAAATGGACAAGGTGCAGCAGGGTGACGTGCTCGTTGCCGACATGACGGACCCGAACTGGGAGCCGGTCATGAAGCGCGCCGCCGCGATCATCACCAACCGCGGCGGCCGCACCTGCCACGCCGCGATCATCGCCCGCGAACTCGGCATTCCGGCCATCGTCGGTTGCGGCGACGCCACCGAGACGCTGACCGAAGGCGAGATCGTCACGGCCTCCTGCGCAGAGGGCGACACCGGCCACGTCTATCGCGGCCGCCTGGAATTCGAGGTCACCGAACGCGAAGTCGGCACCATGCCGCCGATCCCGACCAAGATCATGATGAACGTCGGCAACCCGGAACTGGCCTTCGAGTTTTCGCAGCTGCCGAACGCCGGCGTCGGCCTTGCGCGCGTCGAGTTCATCATCAACAACGTGATCGGTATCCACCCGAAGGCGATCCTCGACATCGACCGCCTGCCTGCCTCGAAGCGTGAGGAAATCCTGCGCCGCGCCCGTGGCTATGCCTCGCCGAAGGAATTCTTCGTCGAGAAGCTGGTCGAGGGTGTCGCCACCATTGCCGCGGCCTTCTACCCGAATCCGGTGATCGTCCGCCTCTCCGACTTCAAGTCGAACGAGTACCGCAAGCTGCTTGGCGGCGAACTGTACGAGCCGGAGGAAGAGAACCCGATGCTCGGCTTCCGCGGTGCCTCGCGCTACATCGCCCAGACCTTCCGCGACTGCTTCGAGCTGGAATGCCGCGCCATGAAGAAGGTGCGTGACGAGATGGGCCTGACCAACGTGCAGCTGATGGTGCCCTTCGTTCGTACCGTGGAAGAGGGCAAGGGCGTCGTCCAGCTGCTCGCCGAGCACGGCCTGAAGCAGGGCGAGAACGAATTGAAACTGATCATGATGTGCGAGATCCCGTCGAACGCGCTGCTGGCTGATGATTTCCTCGACGTCTTCGACGGTTTCTCGATCGGCTCGAACGACCTGACACAGCTGACGCTCGGCCTCGACCGCGACTCCGGCCTGGTCGCCAACCTGTTCGACGAGCGCGACCCGGCAGTGAAGCAGCTCTTGGCGATGGCGATCTCGGCCGCTAACCGCAAGGGCAAATACATCGGCATCTGCGGCCAGGGCCCCTCGGACCATCCGGATCTGGCTGAGTGGCTCATGGATCAGGGCATCAGCAGCATCTCGCTGAACCCGGATACGGTGGTCGATACCTGGCAGCAGCTGGCTTCGCACAAGGCGTGATGAAATCCTGACGGCACTCGTTGCCTGCTGAAAAAAATGGCCCGCCGAAAGCGGGCCATTTTTACTGAAGGGAAGGACGATCAGGTAGCCGCGGAGAGTTGCCTGAAGGCGCGATCGGCCGCTTCGTCGAAGATCGCACGGTTGGAGAGTACGGTCAGCTTGCCCTGGCGGCGCTGCAGGTCGATGGCTTCGGCCGTCAGCGCCAGAGAGTATCCCCAGTCAGGGTTACACAACAGCACGGTACCGTTCTTCGGGCTGATCCAAACGACAAGCCCGGTAAGCGGATCCCCGTCTGCCAGGCTGGTCTGCAGCCATTGGCCGGCCTGCAATGCGCTTGATGCCGTACGGTATGCGGGAGCCCCCCCGTCGGTCCGGCCCATGATATGGAGCGTGTGCGAGTCTATGGCCACTTCCGTGACCGGCAATACCGTCGCCGCAGCGCCGGACGTCGAAGGGCTGTCAGCTCCCGTCGCATCTGCCGTAACCATGGGAGGGGGGGTTCCGCGCAGACTGGCCGTCTGCAGTGTGAAGCAGGTATCGAGGAAAGGAGCACGTTCTTCAAGTGTCACCCCGATCTTGTCCAGCCCGGCATTGACGCGGCGAATCAGTGTCGCCACGAGTGTTGCGAGTCGCTTGCGCTCATCGGCGTCCACCTTCGGTTGAACGCTCCAGATAAGGTCAGCCGCGGCAGCGCGCGCATCCTGCCAGGCCTCTCCCGTTTCGCCGCCCTCGCGGAAGGCAGCTTCCATGACGCGCACCCAGTGAACACGCAGGAAATCATGAATTTCCTGTGCGCTCGGTTGCTGGGAAACTTCGGCCAGCCAGCGCTGGACGGATTCTGCGCCAAGCGCCTGCTGGTCGATCGCTGCCAGATAGGTGACGAATGGCGCACCCATCTCCCGGATCACGGTGTCGCGCTCGGCGATGAGCGTCTGGATCTGTTCGAGCGGTTCCGAAAGAACGGACGCGTCGCCCTGCAGGGTCTCCTGGACGAGGCCTGCGATTTTCCACAAGCGCCGTGACACCGGGTCGGCGCGGCCGATATCCCTCGGCAGACCGATTGCAGCACGCCCCATGGCGTTGATCAATTGCCGGGCGGGGTGCTGATTGTTCGAGAAGAGCGCCTGGTCGAACAATGAGAGCTTGAGCAGCGGAATCTGCAGGCGGCCAATGGCGGTCTTGACGGTGTCGGGGAGATCCCATGTCTCGAAAATGGCCTCGAAGATGTAGCCGAGGGTCTCGAGCGCAATGCTTTCCGGATTGCCGAGCGGCAAATCCAGGTCAGCCGCCTTGATTGCCTTGGGTATGCCTTCTGCCGGCATGGTTTCACCCGGGCTTCCGCCCGAAGCGCACCCGGCGGTCGCCAGGGCGTCCAGGTTTGATGTTCCTGACGCGCTTCCTGAAGCAACCGGGACGGCGTTTCCTCCCATGCCTTCACCAGGAGCAGCGGCACCCCATTGCATCTTTTCCAGGCGGGCACTCAGCTGGTTGAGCATCACCAGCGTCGCAGCGTTCAGGGCGACGTTGGCGCTCCCGCTGCCGACGGCAGCAGCGGTCGGTGTCATGTTGATGCCTGCTCCGCCCGCAGCACTGCCTGCTGCACTGGCGGCAATGCCGCCAAATTGCGCGGACAAGACCTGCTGCAGTGCCGCGAATGGATCGCCTCCTCCCGTGCCACCAGAACCGGCAGGGGATGAGCCACCTGCCGGCGAACTGCCGACACGCGGCCCCGGGGACTGGGTGATAGTCGACTGTGCCGGTTCGACATTCCGGCTGGCGAGGAGGTCGTTCAGTTCGTCGTAGACCGCCGGCAACTCTGACGCCAGCAGTTGTTCCAGGCGATCGAGCAGCTCCATCTGTCGATCGAGCGCGGCGCCGCTGGCATTGCAGAGCGCCCACAGCCCGCTGGAGATCGCTTCAGGTCCGACGGGGTTGTTTTCAGGCGACATCGCCGGACGCTGCAGGAGAGACATGTAGCGAAGTTGGGCGCGCCAGAGAGCGTTGCCGGCCAGGTCAGCCAGACGACGGGCAATCTCCTTGATACGGATGTCCAGTTCCAGATCGGCATCGCACATGAGTGTGATCCGCGATGCCGTGAGACCTTCGGTTGATTCGAACCCGTCCCGCTGCTTGTCGTTGGCGAGCTCATCGTGGGCGTCGCCGACGGCACGGGAGAACGCTTCCACGACAGCCTTTGAGCCAACGCCGGCACGCGTCGCCAGATCACCCAGGCGCTGCTCCAGCAGCGCACGTGTATCACGCAGCACGAAAAAAGCGTCTTCGGTCGCCGAGGCGGTCGCTGGTACGGCGGAAGCGGCATCATTATTATCGAACGGGTGTGTCATGGCTTGCGAGTCTTTATGGCAACATCCAGAGCTTGGCATCCTACCACTACGGCTTGCCGGGAAATGCTGGAAGTGTCCAGTGATAGCGAATTGCCGCCAGGCGAATCGTCAGCACGGCGACCATGGCGAGGCCGCTCGCCGTCATCGAATCGATGCCGTAGGCCTCGGCACCGATCAGTAAGAGTGCACCCAGCCAGGCTGCTGTGGCATACAACTCACCGGCACGCATAACGAGTGGAACCTCGTTGCAAAGGACATCACGCAGGACGCCACCGAACACGCCGGTGATGACGCCGAGCAAGGAGGCGGCAAGCCACGGCGCATGCCACTGCAGGGCTGCCTGCGTGCCGAGCACGGTGAACAGTGCGAGGCCGATGGCATCGGGGACCAGCAACCAGCGGGCAGGGATCGCCTTGCGGCGGAGGATGAAAAACGCGGCACAGCCGAAGAGGATCGCAGTTATGAGATAGGTCTGGTCGGCGATCCAGAATACGTTGCGGTTGAGCAGCAAGTCCCGGATCGTTCCGCCACCCAGGGCGGTGGCGACAGCTACGAAGGTCGCACCAATGAGGTCGACTTCCTGGCGTTGCGCTTCCATGACTCCCGCCAGCGCACTGACCGCAACCGCCGCCATGCCAACCCAGTAGAGATAATCGACCGCCATCGCAGGCTGCGGCTAACGTTGCCGTTCTTTAAGCAGACGGCCCTGCTCGCGCTTCCAGTCCTTGTCCTGCTCCGTCGCACGCTTGTCGTGCAGCTTCTTGCCTTTCGCGAGACCGATCTCGAGCTTGACCCGTCCCCGCGTGTAGTGGAGATCAACGGGAACCAGGGTATAACCGGCACGCTCGACTTTACCGATGAGTTTGGCGATCTCGCGCTCGTGCAGCAGGAGCTTCCTCGTACGTACCGGGTCGGGATGAACGTGCGTCGATGCTTCGGACAGGGGCGTGATGTGCATGCCAAGCAGCCAGATTTCGCCGTTCTTGACGACGACGTAGGACTCCTTGATCTGGACGCGGTCGGCGCGAATGGCCTTGACTTCCCACCCTTCGAGCACGATGCCGGCCTCGTATTTCTCCTCGATGAAAAAATCGTGGAAGGCCTTCTTGTTATTGGTAATGCTCATCTGCCGGCAGCGCCTGTCCCAAATGCGATAAAATGCTGCATTCTACAGTATTCATGAGGGTTTACGGGCGATGGCCCTGGTCGAAAAATCGGTCCTGATCGAGCATTCCGCACAGCAGATGTTCGACCTCGTCGATCGCGTCGAGGACTATCCGCAGTTCCTGCCGTGGTGCAATCGCACCGAACTCAAGTTCCGCGATGCGCACAAGACTGCTGCAACACTTCACATCAATTACCTCAGCGTCAAGTCGCATTTCACGACGGAAAATCTGAAAGAGATGCCGTTCCTGATGAATATCACGCTCGTCGACGGGCCGTTTCGTCGCCTGGAGGGCGTGTGGCGGTTCCGGCCGCTGGCCGAGAATGCCTGCAAGATCGAGTTTCAGCTCGCCTACGAGTTTTCCAGCCGGATGTTCGAAAAAGTCATCGGTCCGGTTTTCAGCAACATCGCCAACACCTTCGTCGATGCGTTCGTGAAGCGCGCGGCACAGGTCTATGGAGCCAAGGGATGAAAATCGAAGTTGTCTACGCCTTGCCGGAGAAGGCCGAACGGGTCAGCCTGGAACTTCCCGACGGCTGCACCGTGTTGCAGGCGGTCGAAGGGTCAGGGTTGCTGGAAAAATATCCGGAGATCGACGTCAGGAAGAACAAGTTCGGCATCTACGCCAAGCTGGCCAAGGCAGATGCCGTGCTGCGCGACAAGGATCGCGTCGAAATCTACCGGCCGCTCATCGCCGACCCGAAGGAAGTCCGCAAGCAGCGGGCGGCTGAAGGCAAGGTCATGAAGAAGGGGGCGGGCGACGACGCGGCCGGTGAGTGAGTTGCCGTAAAGCGCTGGCGCGCCCAGCTTGCTACTTGCAGAGGTCGTTGACCGCCTTGCGCGCACGCACGGTTTCTGTAGCGCGCTGATCGTCCTCCAGATACACCCGTTCACCCTGAGCATCACGGGTTGCCAGTCTTTCACCGGACTCGAGTGCCTGCAGGTGAAGCTTGGCTCTCGTGCACTCTTCCTTGCGTGCGAGCTTGTCCGCAGCCTCCTTGTCCGATTTGGCGGCTTGCTCCTGCGCCTCCTTTTGGCGCTTCTTGAACTCGAGTTCACGATCGACAGCCGTCTTGGGAACAGACGCACTGGCCCCGGAAGTACTTGACTCGGAAGCGGCTTCCTTTGCAACGGCGCGACTCTTGACGGCGCCGCTTGGCGGTGGCTGGTCCGTATAGACCGTACGCCCTGCAGCATCCTTGTATTCATAGATCTGGGCCGCAGCCGTCAAGGGCAGAAAAAGCGCAGCAGCAAGCAGCAAGCGAGCGTTCATGGTTGTCCATTGGTAATGAGGCTTGCTGTATAATACGTTTTTGTGACCCCGGAACAAAGGCCATG